>Ga0207684_10000498_pt1 | contig 49771 bp, 39 predicted proteins | sample KBSK5501metaG_FD_184342 | JGI IMG/M metagenome (GOLD analysis project Ga0207684, IMG submission 184342) | Corn, switchgrass and miscanthus rhizosphere microbial communities from Kellogg Biological Station, Michigan, USA - KBS K5-50-1 metaG... | ecosystem: Host-associated > Plants > Roots >... | reverse complement strand
TTGACGACAGTCTCGTGCTGTGCAGAAATTCAGCGGCGAATGCCAGGCGCACGCTGGGAAAGCGTGCGCCCGGCGATTCCTCCGGTTCGTTGCAGTTCTCTATTTGGCTGTAGTTGTCGTAGTCGTTTGAAATCAACCAATTTGCAGGGGCGATTGGCACATCAATCCTCTAGAGTTCTACAAAAATAATCAACTCCACGTTTGCTTTATACGTCTTGCCGCCACAAATAAGCTTGGGCTAGACAGAACCGCGAAGGGGAGAACACGGAACTCTCAAAATCGTCTCTGGCTTTGTCCGCATGGGTCTCCTCTTCTATGGAAGTCACTCCGTTGCTCGGCGACATCCGTGTTCTGTTCGAGTTTTCAGGCTTGCACCATATAATTCAAGACGATGTCCAGTTCCGATTATTCAGGAATGCTAGAAGTGGCGATCGCGGAAGCTCGCAAGGGTCTGGCGGAGGGTGGCATTCCCATCGGCGCTGCGATTTTTGACGGAAGCGGCAAACTCGTAGGCGCCGGCCATAACCGCCGCGTACAGAATGGCGATCCTTCGCTGCACGGCGAGACCGACGCCTTCCGCAATGCGGGACGTCAGGGCAGCTATCGCAAGCTCATCATGGTCACGACGCTGGCGCCCTGCTGGTATTGCAGCGGGCTCGTGCGACAGTTCGGCTTTAGCACGGTGATTGTGGGCGAGAGCCGAAATTTCCAAGGCGGCGTCGACTGGCTGCGCTCGCTCGGAGTCAAGGTGATCGATCTAGACTCACAGGAATGCGTCTCGCTGTTGAGAGAGTATATTCGCGCGAATCCTGCCGTGTGGAACGAAGATATTGGGCTAGAGTGACCGCTGATTCTCTGCGGCACATGGCCCAAGACTGCACTTCAGGCTTACGAAAAATTGACGCTGGTGTTCAGCCTCCGTCCGAAACGCAAACCATAATTCGCCTTCTGAAAACTTTTCTCCGTGGCTTGCGCCATGGCAGCGCGCTTCCCTCAATCTCGACTGGGCTGGGATTGTACAACACTGGCTGTCTGGTGATTTCAAAGCGAATCTGATTCGCGAGTGGTGTATTATTTTTCAACGCCTCACCTGCTTCGTGGGACACTGCCGCTGCTGCAAGAAAGCCGCATTTCGTGAAACTTGATAAAGAGCTACTGGTAAGTCTTCCCAAAGTCCTTTTGCACGAGCATTTGGATGGCGTTTTGCGGCCGCAAAGCGTCACAGATTTGGCCAGGGATGTCAAATACACGGGCCTGCCCACGAACGATCCTGATGCCCTTTCTCAATGGTTCTTTCGCGGAGCGAATCAAGGGAGTCTCGCGAAGTATTTGGAAGGCTTTGCCCATACGATCGCGGTGATGCAAACCGAAGAGGCGCTGCAGCGGGTTGCGTACGAACAGGCAGAGGATCTGAGTCGAGATGGGGTTGTTTATTTCGAGACTCGTTTTGCTCCGGTCTTTCATACGCAGAAAGGACTGACCCATCAGCAGATCGTCTCGGCGGTTTTGAAAGGATTGGAACGGGGACGAAAAGATTTCGGGATCGCCTCTGGTTTAATCATTTGCGCGATGCGCAACATGAATACCTCGTTGGAGATGGCGGAACTGGCTGTCGATTTCCGCGCACGCGGCGTGGTGGGCTTTGATCTTGCCGGCGAAGAAGGCGGGTATCCCGCAAAAAAGCACGTGGATGCTTTTCACTACATCCAGCGTGAGAACTTCAACATCACGATTCACGCCGGCGAAGGCTACGGAAAAGAATCGATCTGGCAAGCGATTCAGTATTGCGGGGCGCACCGCATCGGGCACGGCACCCGGCTGATCGATGATATCGCCGTCGTGGACGGCAAGGCAGTGAAGTTGGGCGATCTGGCTCAATACGTCCTCGACAAGCGCATCCCCCTGGAGATTTGCCTGCTGAGCAACGTTCACACGGGCGCCACGCCTACTTTGGCAGAGCATCCTTTCAAAATTCTTTATCAGGAGAAGTTCCGCGTCACGCTGAACACGGACAACCGGCTGATGAGCCGCACCAGCATGAGCCAGGAGTTTGAAGCAGCCGCAGAAACATTTGGCCTCTCTCTGGACGACTTTGAGAGGATCACGATCAATGCAATGAAGAGCTCTTTCCTGCCTTACAAGGAGCGGATCCATTTCATCTATTCCGCCATCAAGCCTGGCTACGCCAGGATTGCGAATCGATCGGGACAAATGTCGGTCTGACATTAGGTAGGCACATTGGAGATTTCATGTGCAGTCTTGCCAGGCAATTGGTCCTTACGTTCGCGGTATCCGCGCTCTGTTCTGCCTATCTCTCCGCCCAGAGGGCTGCGGCGGTTGGTCCAATCCGTATCAAAGTCGTCATCGTCACGATGTTTGAGCGCGGAGGAGACACCGATGACACTCCTGGCGAATTTCAGCTTTGGGTGGAACGCGAGCATCTCGACCAGATTCTTCCGCTCCCTTCCGGCTATCACCAGGTGCACCTGAACAAGGACGGAGTGCTCGGCATAGTCACTGGAGTCGGAGCTGCCAAGGCCGCCGCATCCGTAATGGCATTGGGTCTTGACCCCCGATTTGAACTCTCGAAAGCCTATTGGATTGTTGCCGGTATTGGCGGCGGAGACCCGGCAGACGTATCAGTTGGGTCGGCGGTTTGTTGTTGATGGCGACCTGGCGTTTGAGATCGATGCGAGACAAATTCCAGAAAGCTGGCCGACTGGTTATGTACCATTACAAAAAGGAAGTCCTTACGAGCAACTGGCCGGCGACTTCTATGGCGAAGCGTACACACTGAACCAGGAACTGGTTGGCTGGGCATTTCATCTCACGCAACATTTGTCGCTTACTGACTCCGACGCCTTGCGCAAGTCGCGGGCACGGTTCGCGGGCTTCCCGAATGCGCTGAAGCCGCCGTTCGTGGCAAGAGGCGATGTCTTGTCGGCAAGTACGTTCTGGCACGGCTCAAAGATGGATGAGTGGGCCAACGCCTGGACTCGCTACTACACAGCCAGCAAAGGTAATTACATAGTCACAGCCATGGAAGATTCGGGCACGCTGCAAGCCCTCACGTTCTTGAGTCAGGCCAAGCGCGTGGCTTTCGGACGTGTTCTGGTGTAGCGCACCGTCAGTAACTACGATCGTGAAGCACCAGGTGTGACCGCAGCTGAAAGTCTGCAAGAGATGGTTTTCGGCAATTACTCGGCTTATATGCCAGCTTTGGAGGCGACCCAGATCGTCGGAGACAAGGTGGCACGAGACCTCGTGGAGCAGTGGGCGGAACGAAAGTCCGCTATTCCGCACGTACCGTAGCCAAAGCCAGGTTCTGACAAAGTCACCTAGACAATACCGCCAGAGTCTCCGCGAGCACGAGGGTTCCTCGCACGATATCTTCCGGGGCTGCGTACTCGTCGGGACGGTGGCTGTATCCATTGCGGCAGGGGATGAACAGCATCGCAACCGGGGCGATGCGCGCGATGAAAAGCGAGTCATGGTAAGCGCGACTGACCATCGGAATGGAGTTCAGTTCGTGCTTACGGCAGGATTGAGAAAGTGCTTCGACTAGGGCAGGAGCACAGTCCGCGGGCGCGTCGGCGTTCAGCAACTCGCTGTGGGCCGAGACCTGCCGTTTGGCTGATATCGAATCACATGTGGTTCCAATCGTACGCATTACCATGTCGCGCCGTTGAAGATCCGTGTCGCGGACGTCCACGCTAAGGCGGACCCGGCTCGGAATGCTATTGACCGCGCCGGGAAACACTTCGCATATACCGACGGTTGCAACCGTGTCAAGCGCTCCGCTGGTTCGTGCTGCGCTCTCAATCGCCAGAATCAGCTCGGCGGTGGCGCAAAGAGCATCGCGACGGTCGGGCATCAAAACACCCCCAGCGTGTCCGCCAGAGCCCTCGATCAAGATACGAAGACTCGCCGGGGCAGCGATTTTCGTGACAATGCCGAGAGGAATCTTCTGGCGCTCCAGCAGCGGTCCCTGTTCGATGTGCAATTCGATGAATGCTTCGTAGTAGCCACCTGGCAACTTCACCCGTTCAAGATCGCTTCCGAAACCAGCCGCACGGCGGACCTCATCGAGTGAGACGCCACCGTTGTCCGTTAGCTTTCTCGCCGCTTCCGGAGAAAGAGAGCCAGAGAGCAGCCTGCTTCCAAGACATCCGATTCCAAAACGCGTCGGTTCTTCGGAGGTAAAAATGACCAACTCAATCGAATGCCTCGGACGAAATCCACTCTGCTGTAAACCTCTTATCGCTTCCAGCCCTCCCATCACGCCTACAACACCGTCGAATTTCCCGGCGTTCGGAATGGCGTCAATATGCGAGCCGGTGCCGACAACCGGCGCGGCCGGATCAGAACCATTCCAGCGGGCGAAAGTATTTCCGACGGCATCCTGGCGCACCGTGAGTCCGGCATTCTCGCAACGCCCCTTCACCCATGCGCGGGCCTTAAGATCCGTCGGCGTGAAAACGATGCGTGTCACGGCAGGAACTTCAGCATCAGAGAATGAAGCTAGCTCATCGATTTCGGACAGCAGGCGATCTCGGTCGATGGTCAAACTCATCGCTGCAGGCCGGCCAGGGGATGCCGGTTCCAATCTTTGTATATGAGATATTTTGCCGGTACCTTGCCGATGGCTCCGAACCACTGTGGGCACCATGGTCCCATCCAGATGAAGTCTCCGGCTGTCACCGGATACCAGGAATCACCGAGCCGGTAAATTCCGCCCCCTTCTAACATGATGAGCCCGTGCTCCATCACGTGCATTTCGACCATGCTCAACGAGGCCCCCGGCTGGTAGACCATCGTGTTCACTGCGCAGTCGAAACTCATCTCGTCGGGGAGCAGGCATTTGACTTGCAGGCTGGGATCGTCGGCGAGCGCATGGGAGGAAACCGCATCTTCGTTCGAAATTATTAAATGTGGCGACGCGACCGAATCGAGCGCCTGATAAAGTTTCTCGATGACAGCGACCCGGCTCGCTTTCGTGGCGACCACCCGATGGCGCAATCCCTGGGGAAGAAAGGCGTAACCCCGTGTGTCCAATTTGCTTGATTTGCTGCCAACCTCCACGTTCACGCCACCCTCGATCGCGAAAATGACGCGCTGAGCCGGCGTGCTGCCCAGCTCTCCTCCTGCTTCAAACTCGGCGGTGTACTCCATGAACCCGGCACCCAATGCTGGACTGACATGCACAATTGCGGAGCACGCCTTCATTCCCGGCAGAGTCGTACGCACAAAAGTGTCGGCAGTCAACAGCAAATGATTAGCTTGTTGGGAGCTTCGTGTGCGGCCAAGATTATGCACGGTTTATCCTTTTGTGAAATTCGGGCGAGGCAGCCAACTGATCGAGAAGATGCAATCCGCACTCGATTGCCTTCTCGATGTCCTCAACTGCAACCGATTCCGCGGGATCGTGACTGATACCGCCGGGAGTACGCAGAAAAATCATTGCGCTAGGGACTTTTTCCGCCATGATCATGGCATCATGACCAGCGCCGCTCACCATCCGATGCGGCTTGCATCCTGTCTTGAGGATTGCCCGTTCTATTTCATCATTGAGGAATGCATCCATTGCGACGGCGTGCTGGCTGAACAGCGTATTTTCCCGCACAGACAATCCGCGGCGTGCCGCAATTCCTTCAGCCTGGCGAATGAGATCAACCAGGGCGCGAGTTCGAATCTCGTCGGAGCTATGACGCACGTCGAGGGTCAGCCACGCTTCGCCCGCGATCACGTTCGTCGCTCCGGGTTTGGCTCTGATCCTTCCGACAGTGGCGACCAAGCCTGGGACTCCCTGAGCCACGCGCTCCACTGCGCCGATCCATTCCGCCGCGCCTGCAATCGCGTCGCAGCGAAGATGCATGGGCGTCGTGCCCGCATGGTTGGCGCGGCCGAGAAACGTGAACTCTAATCGGCTCTGACCAGCAATGGCCTCTACCACGGCGAGCGGCAGATTCAGTTTCTCCAAAACCGGTCCCTGTTCAATATGAAATTCAAGGTAGCCCAGCGTATTGTTCTCGAGTTCAGCCTGAGGAAGTTTTTCGGGATTCAGGCCAAAGTTTTCGATCGCCTTTTGCACGGAAATGCCTTGCACATCCCGAGCATCCATGAGTTCCTGATCCAGCCTGCCAACCAGCGCACGGCTGCCGATGAATGGGGTGCCGAAGCGTACTCCTTCCTCCTCGGAGAAGCCAACCACCTCGATGCCGAAACAAAACCTCTGTCCCTGCAACTCTTGCAGCAACGCGACGGCAAGAACAACCCCCAGAACGCCATCGTAAGCGCCGGCGTTGGGAACCGTATCAAGGTGCGAACCTATCAGGAAGCGCCGCGCGTTCGGCGCCGCGGCCGGATAAATTCCGCGGATGTTTCCCGCGGCATCCAGTTGCGCATGAACGCCCAGAGGTTCCATCCATCGGGCAATTTCCCTATGGCAGTCACGCATAGGCGGAGACAGGAAAGTCCGGCGCGTGCAATCTGGATCTTCAGTAAAAGACGCTAACCTTTTACAGCGAGCGATGACTTCCTCTGCGCGACTTGTGGTTCCAGTTGTTTGCACTAGATTCTGGTTCTGGCGATGAATTCGCGCTTTATCCACGCGCTAGGCTTCGCGGATAATCTTCGCCGCTCCCCAGCCGATGAGAACCAGGGCGACAAGGACCTCCAAAGCATATCTGTTCCCGTAGGTGGCAACGGGAAAGTGATTGCTGATCATGATAAAGACAACCGGGACTGCCATAAAAGTATTGTGTTTGGAGCGCAGCTTGGCTTGGGCGCCCAGAGATGCGTCGAACTTGGCCCCGGCCGCCGCCGCAGCAGTCATTTTGCGCTGGGAAGGAAGAATCCGGAACCAGACGTTGGCGGTCATAATCGTCCCGAGCATGGCTCCCAGGTGGATGTACGCCGCGCGTCCGCTGAACACATGCATCAATCCGAAGGCGAGTACGGCAATCATCAGAAGAGAGAATAGAGCGAACACGGCTTCCGACCTGCCAAGAGGCGACCGCACCGCCAGATCGTAGACGACCCATCCCCCAGCCATCACAGCTAGTCCGATGGCAATGCCGACCCCTTGAGAAATGTTCGCCACGTCCGCGTCAATAAGTCCGCTGCTGGAATAGTAGACAAGAAAAAGCAGCGTCATTCCGCTCAGCCAGGTCATCAACGCCTCCCAGCGGAACCAATGAACTTGCTCGGGCCCGACCTTCAAGGCCTTCTGCCTGTCGACAGTGTAGAAACCACCGCTGTGGACCATCCATACCGACGAGCTTGCTCCCTCACCAAAGGCGCTCTTCTCAAGCCTGCCAAATTGGCCGTCTAGCCACGTGAAATAGTAGGTTTGGCCGACCCACATGATCGCTGCAAAAACATGAAACCAGCGCACCAGGAGGTTGAGCCATTCGCGGATTGACGAGGTCACCTTATCAACTCCATCGCTGAAAGCGGTCGAATTCAGCTTCCCCGGTAAGTCGTATACCCGTTCGGGCTCAGGAGCAGCGGAATGTGAAAATGCGATTCATCTCGTGCCAGGAATGTAACTTCCACCAGCGGATGCAGTGCGTCGATTTTTTGCATCGCGTAATAACTCCCGGTGTCAAAACTCAACCGATAAACTCCCGCGGAGAGATCCTCGCCTTCCGGCAGCAATTGCGCACACCGGCCGTCTTGATCGGTACGTGCCGAGGTCAACAGCCGCCAATCTGCGGGTGTATTCTGTTTCTCCAGTCGCACAGACACGTCCTTGGCAGGCTTGCCGAGCACGAGGTCCAGAATGTGGGTTGAAATGCGTTTCATCCTTGGAGCCATTTCCGTAGCCGGATTTCTGTAATCTGCCGCTGCTGCTCGGCTGCTTCGTGAAGTTCGGTTTCTGCGTCGTTCTTGAGGCGTCGCCGAAGACTCTCCAGAATCTCCGGCGCGGACTTACCCGTTGCGCACACAATGAAGATACGATTGAAGCGCTGCTCGTATTCTCGATTTGCATCTGCCAGAGCAATCTTTGTGTCAGCGTCGGCGCCCTCAACACTCCGTTGCTCCAGAGCCGACCAGGCTACAGACTGGGCTGGCGGAGACTGACCTGGTAGAGACTGAGACGCGCGCGACTCCCCGATTCGCGGATGACTGTGGAACGCCTCCATCCAATCTGATCGCGTCAGATTGCGCCATGTTTCGTCCGACGCAACTACCAGTGCAGCTTCGTCTACGAATGGTCTTCGAGCAACTATCCTCTGCGCCCAGGCTTTGCATCCGCAACAAGGCAGAATCGCTCTCATAGCTTCGTCGATCGGAAGACGATTCCATGGTGCCAGGACATCCTGCACTCCACAGCGTTCCGCGCCCGTCCGCTCCGAACGCAGCCGATTCAAGAACTCAGCCACAAGATTGCCTGCCACCACTGCACGGTACCTGGCGGTGGATCGAATATCGTCAATCGGCTGGATCTCAGCAGCGACCGCCTTTCTCGCCAAAAGCAAGCGTTCGGAATCAATAGCTTTTCCTCTCACGGTTTGCTCAGTTTCAGTGAGCCGGAGCGGAATGGGCGCCACGCTTCCCAGAGCGACGCGAACATCTTCAACCACACCATCCGCCATGCGACCCAGAGCGGCGATACACACTTTGGAAATAGCTTGAGCATTGCGGGCTCCCACCTTGCGGGCATGGCTGAAATATCCCGAGAACCGACGCGGCAGGCACACGGCTTGAAGCAACTCATCAGTCGCCAGCAATGTCTTTTTGTAACCGGTGTGAAAGCTTGCATAGGGCAGACGGCGCTCGCCTCGGACCGACACGAGAATCAATTCGGAGCCGTAAACGAGCAACGCAGGTAGCGAGTCCGCGGCGGGCGACGCGTTGACGATATTGCCTCCAATCGTTCCGCGATTCTGGTTCGCGACCCCACCGGTCCACCTCGCGGCACTCTGCAAGAGAGGGAACTCGCTACCGACAATCTCGTGTTTACGGAGGTCGGTATAGGTGCATGCCGCACCGATCCGAATTTCTCCAGCCGTGACCTCAATGCGACGCAACTCGGGAAGATTCCAGATACTGACCAGCTTTCGTGCCGGAAGCTTTCCCGCCGCGTATTGCACCATCACATCGGTGCCTCCGGCAATTGGAACCCACACGCCCGGTTCCTTTGCCAGCAGCGAGACAATGGCCTGCAAGCTGCCGGGCGCAACCATTTCGTAATCAGAGGGATTCGATCTCATGCCGTTGTCCTGCGGCGCGCCGCCGCTTCCGCCACAGCGTCAACGATCTGACTGTACCCGGTGCAGCGGCAGAGATTGCCGGAAAGGCCTTCCCGGATTTCTTCCGTCGTGGGCTCAGGTGTTCCGTTCAATAAGTGGACGGCCGCCAGAATCATCCCCGGCGTGCAAATTCCGCACTGCGCCCCGCCGCATTCCAGAAAGGCCTCCTGCAGGAGGTGCAGCGTCCCACCCTCCGCAAGTCTCTCGATCGTAATCACGCTCGAACCCGCAGCCTGGAGCACAGGCACGAGGCAGCTGTTCACGAGTATGCCGTCCATCAACACTGCGCACGAACCACACTCTCCTTCACCGCACCCTTCTTTCGTGCCGGTCAATTGGAGGTGTTGCCGTAACACGTCGAGCAGGCGTTCCATGGGATAAACGTGCACCGTCTTCGGCTCACCGTTGACCGCAAATGAAATCTCGGCCCTAGCACGACCCTCGCGAGAATCGGTCATTGCACTACGCCTGTGGAACGCACGCGGCTGTCTTGCGCCGAAGCAGCAAGCGCATCTTGGTTCAGCCCATCCATGATGTCTTCCGGAAGCAGTGGAACGGAATCGAAAGGAATATTGAGCGCGTCTTCGACAGCATTGACGATAGCCGGCGCCGGACCGTCCATGGGAAGTTCGCCGATGCCCTTCGCACCATACGCCCCGTATACGTTCCCCAACTCTTCGAAGAACACTCGAATCGGTGGCAAGTCGCTCGAAGTCGGCATGATGTAGTTGGTCATCTGGCTGTTTTGCATGCGTCCATCCTGCCAAACCACTTTTTCATAGAGGCTGAATCCGATCGCTTGGGCAATACCGCCGATGATTTGGCCCCTCGCCAGAAGCGGATGCAGAACTTTGCCAACTTCCTGGAGTGCCACGAAGTCGTCCACCGATACGCCATACGTCGTCAAATCAACCGTGACTTGCACGACGTAAACCGCCCAGGCAAACGCCGCGTAGGCTTCTCCTCGATATTTTTGATCGTCCCAGAAAATATCGCTGGGCGCCTCGTAGCGCGACCATGAACGGAATTCGCCACGCGCAGCAACATAGTGCTGGCAGGCGGCGCGAAACTCGTCTGGGCTATAGCTCTCACGTAGCAGCTTGGACGAAATCAGTGTTTGCCGAATCCCCAAAGCGGCGGACTGCACCAATTTCCCAACCACCATTACCGTGCGCGAGGCTACGGTCGGACCGCTGTTGGGAACTTCCAAAGTATCCGGCTGGGCCATGCTGACGTTCTCGTAGGGCAGGCCGAGAGCTTCGGCCGCAATCTGGCTGAGAACAGTTTTTGTTCCCTGACCAAATTCTGTGCTCGAAACCAGCACGCGAACACTGCCGTCGGCACAACCTTCTACACCGACGACGGAACTCAGATAGCGCTCGCCTGAGCCTGTGAAACCTGCACCGTGCAGAAACGCAGCAATGCCCATGCCCTTCCTGGTTGCGCCGAGTCGACCCTCGTTTGCGAAGCGCTGTTTCTTGGCGTGATAGTCGGAAACTTCCAGTGCGCGATCCAGGAGCTTTCCGAGATCGATCGGTTCGTGCACAACCTGTTCTGTGGTGGTGGCCTGTCCCGGCTGCAGAAAATTCCGGCGGCGGATCTCAACCGGAGAAAGGCCTACGGCTCGCGCGATGCGATCCATGTGCCGCTCCATTGCAAACAAGCTCTGCGGCGCTCCAAAGCCACGAAAAGCGCCATGGGGCGGCGCATTTGTCGCAACCGCCTTCGCGTGAATACGAACGCTCGGCCAGTAGTACGGTCCACCAGCGTGAATTGCCCCGCGGGAAAGCACGACAGGTGACAAGGTGAGGTAAGCCCCACCGTCAATCGTGAACTCGATCTCCCCGCCCAAAATCTTGCCGTCCTTGCTGACGGCCGTCCGGTGGCGCGTGCGTGAGGGATGCCTTTTGGTAGTCGCCGCCATATCTTCCATGCGGTCATAAATAATCTTCACGGGTTTTTCGGACTTGATCGCCAGCAGCGCAGCATGAGCGGCGATCATCGACGGATATTCTTCCTTCCCGCCGAAAGCTCCTCCGGTCTCCATCTGCACCACACGAACTTTTTCCGCGGGCAAATCGCACAGAGTCATCAGCGCCTTGTGAACGTAGTAAGGGCACTGCAGCGAGCCCCATACCGTGATTCCCTCGGCGGCATCAAAGGCCGCGATCATCCCGTTATTTTCGATGTAAAGTTGCTCCTGTGCACCCGTCGTATATTCGCCTTCCACGATGTGGTCGGCCTTCTCCCACACCCCATCGAGATCGCCTTTTTCGATCAAATAGGTTTTGAAGATGTTGTCCTCGCCCCAGACAATTTCGGATCGGCGCTCGCTTTGTTCAATTGTGAAGATGGCGGGCAAAGGCTCGTATTCGATCGATACCGCTTCAACGGCCTTGGACAGAACATGGCAGTCGGGATGAGCCAGCAACAGGATGGGTTCCTCGGGATGGTTCACGAATTCATTCGCCAGGCATGGCTGATCGTCCCCGATCAACGTGATGCAATTCTTCCCCGGAATATCTTTCGCAGAAACGATCACGAATTCATCCCAGGCAATTCCAGAAGCGAACGTGATCTTTCTGATCCGGCCGCGGGGAATCTGGCTGCGAACCGTTGCTCCGAACAGCATATCTGGCAGAACCAAGTCATCAACGTACTTGGATCTTCCGGTTACCTTGTCGCGTCCCTCCTTGCGCGGAACCGACTTGCCGACGATTCGATTGCTGCTCATTTCGACTCCCTGGATCCGCGAGAATCTGCCCGACTCCTGTGACTGGAGAAGGGCAAGACCCGCGGATGGGATAGTGTATGACAGACTGGGTCACAATGGAGTGGAAGTGTTGTGAAGGAAAATAGAAAAGGCTTACGTGGTTGATTGCCGACTTGTATTCGCAGCGTATTCACGTCCGCCAGGCTCACCGGGAAATTCTCCTTCAGCAAAGACGGGACTCCCTCGCAGATAGGTAGCCTTCACCAAGCCCCGCAGCGTTTCTCCCAGGTACGGAGAGACCGGATGCCGGTAGTGCAATCGATCTTCTGTCACAATGAATTCGCGGTCGGGATCGAACACGACGAAGTCTGCATCACACCCCGCCGCAATCCGGCCCTTGCGCGTGTCACAACCGGCCAATCGGGCCGGGGCCGCTGCCATCCAGTGTGCCACATCGCGTAATGTGAATCCTCGCCGGCTTGCCTCACTCCACATCAGCGGCAGAGCTACTGAAAGGCTTGCAATACCGCCCCAGGCGCTTCGGAAATTGCCCTCCGCGAGACGCTTCAGAGCCGGAGGACACGGAGAATGGTCGGTCACCACCAGATCGATCGTCCCATCTCTCAGGCCCTGCCACAATCTCTCGCAATTTTGACGGCTGCGAATCGGCGGCGCACATTTGCTTAATGTCGCTCCGTTCGCGATCGTTTCCGCGCACAGGTGCAGATAGTGCGGGCAGGTCTCCACGCTTACCGCAAGTCCTTCGGAGCGCGCAGCGCGCAGTTCTTGAAGCGCCTGACTGGTCGAGAGATGGACGATGTGCAAACGAAACCCGTATTCGCCACACAGCGCAAGCATCAACCGGATGGCAGCCAGTTCCGCATCGTCGGGCCGCGACTGAAGATACGTCGTGTAACAGCTCCAATCGGCACTAGCCAACGCCTCCGTTGCCCGATCAATTGGACCGGGAAGTTCCGCGTGAACCAGGAGTGGCAGGCCAGCCCGGGCGACGTGAGGTAGGGCCGATCGTAATTGCGGCTCCGTGACCATGGTGAAGCCATCGATACCAGGGTTGACCAGAAAGCATTTGAACCCACGAACGCCCGAAGTAGCGAGAGCTTCGATGTCACTTTGGTTATCGTGGACAACCCCGCCCCACGCCGCCCAATCGACGCGGCATCTGCCTTGTGCAGCCGCACGCTTGGCCTCAAGCGCAGCGACAGTCGTAGTCGCGGGAAGGCAGTTGAGGGGCATATCGACAAGCAATGTGTATCCTCCTGCCGCCGCGGCTCGTGTTGCAGTTTCGAATCCCTCCCACTCTGCGCGACCGGGATCGTTGATATGCAGGTGCGAATCGACGAGCCCCGGAAGAATGGCCGCTTCGCCGAAATCATGAATTTTGTAATCCTCGGCAGGTACCTGATCAGGGGAGACAATAGCCTGGATTTGCTCTCCTTTAACCAGTACGGCGGCGGGGCGAACTCCGTCGGGAGTGATTACCCGGCGAGCGACGAAGGCTTGCAAATTCAAAGTGTCAGCTCCTTGTCAGATTGGCGCCTAGAGATAAAGGGTATCGAGACCCCTCCGCTTTTTACAATGCACACTCCACCGAAATCAAAGCAACATTTTACGAGCTTCTGAGCCTCGGCTTATACTCCCTTCTCAGCGCAGCGGCTGCGAGAAAGTCGACTGATTTGCCGGGCGCGGGTTGCTGATGCCGGCACGCGCCCGACGATTTGCGCATAGATAGAGCGAAAACATGGACAATCCTTTCATGGCCCGCGCCATTCGGCTCTCGATTGAGAACGTCCTCTCTGACCGCGGCGGGCCCTTCGGTGCGGTTGTGGTGAAAGACGGCGAGATTATTGCCGAAGGCACCAATCAGGTCACTTCCAGGAATGATCCCACCGCGCATGCGGAAGTGCTCGCCATTCGCGACGCCTGCAAGAAGCTTGGCGTTTTTGATCTTGAAGGCTGCGAGATCTACACCTCGTGTGAGCCGTGTCCTATGTGCTTGGGGGCAATCTACTGGGCCCGCCTCTCTCGCGTTTATTTTGCCAATGCAGGTGCGGACGCTTCCAAGATCGGATTTGACGATTCACTGATCTACCGCGAACTCGCGCAACCGCATTCGCAGCGCAAGATTCCGATGATTCAGATGATGCGCGATGAGGCGTTGGCGGCGTTTCGTGTGTGGGAAAGCAAGCCCAACAAGATCGCGTATTGAGCTTGTTCGAAGGCCCGCCAATCTCATCCCGTGGGGATAATTGATCGATCGCTACTTTAAACTCGCCGAGAATCACACCTCCGTTAAACAGGAGATGCTCGGTGGCCTCACCACATTCGTCACGATGGCTTACATCATCGTGGTGAACCCCCAGATTCTCGCTCAAGCAGGAATGCCGGCCGAGGGCGTGGTCTTTGCGACCTGTGTCTCCGCCGCGGCAGCCACGCTGGTCATGGGGCTTTACGCCAACTATCCCATCGCGTTGGCGCCGGGAATGTCTCTGAACGCCTACTTCACGTATTCCGTTTGCATCGCCATGCATGTCCCCTGGCGTGCTGCGCTCGCGGTGGTCTTTTGTTCAGGAGTGCTGTTCCTTGTGCTCACCGTGACGCGCGTTCGCGAGCAGATTGTCAACGGCATGCCCGACTGCCTGAAGCACTCGACAGCAGCAGGAATTGGGATGTTCATCGCTTTTGTGGGACTGCGGAATGCGAAGCTCGTGGTGGCGAATGCGGCTACGTACGTAGGCCTCGGCAGCTTCGCCGACAAAGAAGTGCAGACCGCGTGCTTTGGTCTCATCCTCACTCTGATCCTAATGTCACGAAAGTTCCACGGCGCCATTCTCATCGGCATCTTTGGCACCGCGCTGCTCGGAATTCTTCGCGGCATTACGATCCCGCCAACAGCGATCTTCGCGATGCCGCATCCCTCCTCGACTTTCTTACAGCTTGATTTTCGCGGCGCTAGCCACCTCGGCTTACTCGAAGTCCTGTTCGCATTCCTGTTTGTGGATCTGTTCGACAACGTCGGTACTCTGGTGGGAGTGTGCGAACAGGGCGGTTTCATCAAGGACGGCAAGATTCCCCGCGTAGGCCGGGTTCTGGTTGCTGATGCCGTGGGAACCATTTTCGGCTCCTTGACGGGAACGTCGACGGTGACGAGTTACATCGAAAGCGCAGCCGGAGTTGCCGCCGGCGCTTGTACCGGCCTGAGCAATGTTGCCGTCGCCGGTCTCTTCCTGTTGGCCACGTTCTGCTCACCGCTGGCCACCGCGATTCCCGCCTATGCAACCGCTCCCGCGCTGATCCTGGTGGGCGTGCTGATGACGCAATCCATTGCACGAATCGTCTGGCAGGAATTCAGTGAAGCCGTCCCGGCATTCATCACCATGCTGGCCACGCCTCTTACCTTCAGCATCGCAACCGGCCTGAGCCTGGGATTAATCTCTTACACCGTCGTAAAAATTGCGGCCGGGAGGATTCGCGAAGTAAACGCGCTCATCTGGATCCTCACAATCCTATTCATTGTGCGTTACGCCTATCTGGCCACGGCTTAGAAACCTGTCTCGGCTTTAGACTTGTGGTTTGTGAGGGACTGTCCCGGTCGTTCGAACTGGCGTGTGCCGCTGGTGCGCTACAGCGCACCAGCGGCACCACTTCCACAGCGGTTGAAGAGACTGACTTCACGACTGGTGCTTTGAAAACTAAAATCACCCTCTCGTAACCAACTACGGGCGAACCAGGAAAAATGGTTCGCTCTTTATCTTATGTTGGACGTTGCGTAATTTTTCGTCGCCCCGGACGCCCCTTCGACCGGCGCAGGGCTAGCCTCCGTCGGGGGCGCGGGCGATAATTAATTTTCGGTAAAAACCATCGCCGCATTAACCCGAATCATGCCGTTCGCCGATACAATGCCATTTGTTCAGCAAACTTAGACCAAACTTGGAGAAGAATCGATGTGCCGGAATTTGCTGTCCTCCGTGTTCACTACAAGGCTTGCTCTTGCGCTCGCATTCCTATTTCTGGCGCAGATCGGCGTCGCCCAACTTGTACCCGCGCCTCCGCCGATTGCCGATCCCCACGACACTCGCTTCGCTGGCGCAACCGAGGACTGGACTACTCCAGCGTTGAATACCAGCCACTTGAAACCGGCGCCTCCGCTCACCGGTTACCGCAACGTTTATCCAGGTTACGCAGTGGAACTGCTGCAGGTGCAGTGGCGCTTCGGCGATCCGCTGGACCTCTACGTGGTGAAGCCCGCCGGAGTGAGGAAGCCTCCTGTGATTATTTATCTTTATGGTTACCCGACGGACACGGATCCCTTCAAAAGTGAAGAATGGCAGAGGGCAGCAACCAAGGAGGGGTTTGCTGCGGTGGGCTTCGTCTCTGCTCTGACTGGGCACCGCTATCATGACCGGCCAATGCGCGAGTGGTTCATCAGCGAGCTGCAGGAGTGTCTGGCGGTTTCAGCCCACGATGTCCAGAGGGTGCTCGATTACCTTGCCACCCGTGGCGATCTCGATATGGACCGAGTGGGAATGTCTGCAGAAGGCTCGGGAGCCACAATTGGGATTCTGGCTTCGGCGGTCGATCCGCGCATCAAAGTCTTGGACGCGGTGAATCCTTGGGGCGACTGGCCAACCTGGATGTCGACCTCTCCCTTCGTCCCCGAAGACGAGCGCGCCGACTACGTGAAACCCGAATACCTGAAAAAGGTCGCATTGCTGGAGCCAATCGACTGGCTGCCAAGAATTCAGGCCAAGCAATTTCGCCTGCAGGACGCGCTATTTGAAACTAATACGCCCAAAACCGCTAAGGAGAAGCTGCGCGCGGCAGTTCCGGCTCGCGCCAAGGTTGTGATCTACAAAACGCCCCAAGAATTTAATGCTGCCATAAACCACAACCAGGAGATGGACTGGATGCATGCCGAGCTCCGGGCGCTGCCGGATCCGCAAGCACCCAGCAACGCAGCGTTGCAGAAGCCATAAATATTATGGATGGAGGCATATCCGCTGAAGCTGCGCCCTTTGGCAGCCTCTTCTGCCGAGTAACCAAAGCTCACCGCATGGCGTCGGAGTTGATGCTGGTCAGGTGAATCCACGCTGGGCCAGCTGGTCAGGAGGAGAATCAACAGTGATCGTGTCCGATACGGTTGCTGTCTGTGACAGCTTTGTTCCTCTTCAACCAGCCTCCGTTACAACAAATTCACTATCTTTCATCTTTTCGTCACCTGGAGTAGCAACTTCAGTCGTACTCTGTAGCCGTGCGATAGAGCGGATTTCGTCGGTCCGTTCTGAGCTGTCAGTACTTCGAGGTTTGCGCTTGTTAAATGTCAAGACGCCCTAACGTTGCGAGTATTCGAGTGCTTGGGAAAATACCTGAAAACAATTAGCGTCACAACCTCCAGCATTTCGCCTCTTGCACGATTGAGAGCAAGAGCGAGTGCCAGGAACTCCCGACGGTCAAGGGAGCCACAGTCGCATGACGCCACTGGTATTTGTTGTAGACGGCGTAGCGGAGCGCCGCAGCATTGTCCAATACGCGTTGGAACAGGCCGACCATGTGGTCGAAACTTTTGCTACAACGCATGCGCTCGACGTCGCCTGAGCAGCAGCCTAGGGCGTGGCCATTGCGACAGCGTTGCCCGACGGAAATGGAGTTGATCTCTACTGTCAGGTCCGGCAGCGACCGGGACTGTCCCTGACGCGCGCCGTGCTGCTCGCCGACAGCAAAATGAGTAAATACCGGGCCGTAGTTGACACCAGCCCGATGAGTGCGTCAGTGTTCCGCTGGCTCCCCAAGAGATCGCCTTTGTGATCGGACCCGTACTGGCTCGCCCCCCATGACGCGCCATCCAGCAAGGCCGGCGACATCCTCATCAACTCTTCCGCATTGAGAGTCACGGTGGGCGGCAAAGAAATCACTACCACTACCCTAGAGTTCCGCCTCCTCCACTACATGGCGCGTCATCAAGGAGAGGCTTTCACCCGGAACGAGCTCCTGGACGCGGTCTGGGGAGACCTGCAGTTTGTTACGCCGCGCAGTGTCGATGCATGTATACCCCGGATTCGCAGAAAGATCGAGCCAAGCTCGTCCTCGCCCACATTTCTGAAAAGCGTTCGCGGCGTCGGCTACAACCTGGACGCAACACCGGTTTGGGAGACATCGGCCGACTATGAGTGCGCGGCATGCTCCGGCGGCGCCCGGATGCGAACAAAAGCCGGGCCTATGAGGCAGGTTGGCCGCACCCTGAACAACGAGGATGGTCCCTCATAGGTTTCTGGGCGGACGGGTGCCAACGGCTGCCGAGCAGTTCGTATTCCATTCTTCCGTGGTCGCCATCATCAATTCCACCCAGAGACGTCGAAATTCGCGAGTCATCAATTGCCACTGCTGCTCACCAGTTTGCCGCAGCACTCCGGCCGCTCCGGCAGACTCCACCTGTCCCATCCGCCGCCGAGGGCTTGGATCAGCAACACGGTACTGGCCATTCGCCGGCCCAGGGTATTCACCGCCGTTACTTCATCCGAAAGTGCGGCACCTTGCGCGGTAATCACCTCAAGGTAACGTGAGGTTGAGCGAAGTAGCAGCGGGTGCCGACGAGCGAGTCAACTTTGATGTACGCCCAAACATTGGTGGCCGTGGTGTTGCTATCCCAAACGATCCAGATACTGCCAGTATCGACCGCGGTCGAACCGCCTTTAGTTGTGGGACGGGTGTCGGCGAGGTTGAAATTTTTAGCTGTGTAGTGGAAACAGGGTTTTGTTCCACCAGAGACGCATTTGCCGCTATGGTAAGCGGCCAGCGCCATGGACTGCCACATCGCGGAAGAACCGGAAATCACCACCTTTACGTTTGTGGCTGCGTGTGCCTGAGGAACGACACTCCCGATCGCGGCCAACAGCAGCACCGCGAAGACTGATTTCATACGCGTCATAATGATGCTCCTTTCCTGGGGGTTGTACTTAATTAGGAAGGCAGGCGGCGTTTTGCCGTATGCAGGAGTTCGGGTCTTGTAGGGACAAACCACTGCCGTGATTTGTCAGGACGTGCGGGTTGCAACTGTGGGCTGCTGCTCGTGCTGACGCGGCCCACCGAAGTTGCGCTTAGAGTTTCAATGATTGAAGCATAGCGGTTACCTGTTACGGCAGGATTAAATGCGTATGAAATTTTTGGCAGACATTGAGGTGGGCGCCCGGACAGCTGGGCTACGCCCAGAAAAAGAAAAATGGCGAGCCCCCGTTTCCAGGTACGCTCGCCACTTATATGAGCAGTTACACAAGCTCAGTGAAAGGTTTGGCAGGCAGTCCTCGGAGCATCCTGAACCAGTTGCGTCGTGCTGCTGGCTGACGATTCAATGCAGCCACCCACATCGCGGCCTGCTTCGTTCGGCCCGAAGTTAACAGCCCCGGGGCCGTAATGCGATCGCAGCAGTTTAAGTCCCGGATCAGTACCGTTCTTTATCGCAGGCACGAAGTCGGGAACGCTGTTGACGGCGAACGTCTGCGAGCCGAATACCAGCAGTTTCGCGGCGGTCAGCGCTGTTCCATTGCTTACGATGCGTAGAACCGACCACGCCCGGTAAGTACCGTCGCGGAGGTGTGGAAAGGAGAGACCGCCTGTCCAGATTTTGCTCTCTGGGCAAGGGAAAGCCCCAAGGCAGGACGCAGGCAGATTGGCAGCCGCAGGCAAAGTACCGTTGCCAGGTTGCCCAGGATCGCCGCCGGCGTACGCCTTAAAGATTCCATCGACTCCGTTCAGTTGCAGGTAGCCGTATTTGGCGTTGTTGGCGATGGCTGAAACGTTCCCGTAGCTGAAGAACGCATAAGCGATGCCGTCGGTGCCAAAGTTCGTGTTTGAGTTTTGCACAAGGCCCACCACTTCGCCAGTGCCGATGCCACGATAGCGTTTCCCGCCTGACGTGCAAGGCTTGCCGGCGAGGGGGTTGGTAGCAGACACACCAGTTTCCTGGCTCTTGCCATCCACATTGGGGTAGCGGAACACGCTGTATTCCGTTGTGTTCATCGTTCCGGAAAGAGGCTCGCGCAGGAAGGCCTGAATTGTTCCTCCCGCGCCGAACGCGTTCGAGTCGCAGTTCGTGCCCGAGAACACAGACTGCAGTCCTGAATCGGTAGCGTTCTTGACAGATTTCAGTGCGCCCAGGCGCGAGGTGATGAATACGACCGGAGCGGCTCCAACGGCTATCGTTGTCGCCTTAGGAATCGCCGTGTTGGTGAAGGGATCAGTCCCGGTGATGTTGAACGCCAAGGGGTGGGCGGTGGCGGTGCTGCCCGGGGAGCCGCTTAGAATGTCTTTTCCTGCCAGGTTCGCGAGTGGGGCGCCAAAACTGGGGCAAACGCCGGAGGAGTTAACTCCGTACCCGAGACCGGCAAGCCCGTCGTGGCCCCCGCCCAGCGCCGAGTTCGCACGGCATTGAGCGAACAGCCCATCTTCCGGACGTATGTCAGTGGCAGCCGCACTCACCTTCAAGGTTCCACCGGTGAATAGAGCACTCACAGCCGCTGGCGGCGTCGAGTCTGAGGACTTGTCACCCCAGAGTGTGGAACTGATCTGGTTCGAAGGAGCCGGGAAAGAGCTCACGTTCACATTGCAATGGGGTTGAGCGAAGTAGCAACGGGTGCCGACGACTGAGTCAACTTTGATGTACGCCCAAACATTGGTGGCCGTGGTGTTGCTATCCCAAACGATCCAGATAGTACCAGTATCGACGGCAGTTGAACCACCCTTCACCGTCGGACGGGTGTCGGCGAGGTTGAAATTCTTAGCGGTGTAGTGGAAACAGGGAGCTGTTCCACCAGCGACGCACTTCCCGCTCTTGTAAGCGGCCAGTGCTAGAGACTGCCACATCGCCGAAGAACCGGCAAGCACCACCCTTACGGTGGTAGCAGCGTGTGCCTGAGGCACGACGCTCACGATCGCGGCCACCAGCAGCGCCGCGAAGGTTGATTTCATACGCGTCATAAGATGCTCCTTTTCTGAAGTTGTGCTTTAGGATTACAAGCGGCGTTCTGCCGCATGCAGGAGTTCGAGCCTTGTAGGGACAAACCACGGCCATGATTTGTCGGGAGGCGCTATTTGCTAACCCGTGGGCTGCTGCTCGGACCGACATAGCCCACCGAAGTTGGCCTTACAGAATTTCAGCGCACCGAGCATAGCTGTTTCCTTGTTACGGCAGTGTGAACTGTTCGTGAAATGTCGGTGAATGTTGGTGTCTGGGATGGCGCCTGCCGGTAAGGGCTAAGGCACGAGTGGTCACAGAATTTCACACTTCTTTAACATTCTATCGATGACGCCTCCTATAGAATGCGCGTTTAATTACAAGCCTTCCAAAAGCATTGAATACCGGAGAAGTGTCCGTGAGATCTGTTCCGTTTTGTAATTTTGTTCGCACCAGTTATGTCCTTGCGTTGGCGCTTCTATTGCCGTGGTTTGCCCTCGGCCAGGAGCAACAGAAGCCAGCGAAGGGCAAGGCTGCAATCAGCGGGACGGTGACGGACCAAACTCAGGCAGTTGTTACCAGTGCAAAAGTAGTGCTTAGTAACGGAGCGGGATTCAAGCGGGAAACTCAAACCGATGAAAAGGGCGCATATTCCTTCAGCGGACTCGAAGCCGGCACTTATAGCTTGTCGATCCTGGTCCCCGACTTTGCGCTGAAGACCTTCGACAACATCGCCCTGACTGCAGGCCTCGAGTTGACCCTGGACGCCTCCCTGGAGCCGGCGAGCGCGAAAACCGAAGTCAATGTGGAATCCAGCAGCTTGGGAAAAGTGGAGGTAGAGACTTCCACCGTTTCCGGAACGATCACGCAAAAAGAAGTAGTCAACATCGGGCTCAACGGCCGGAATTTCACGCAGTTAATCGCACTCGCACCCGGCGTGAGCAACCAGACGGGGCAGGACGAAGCTAAGGTGGGAGTGGTGGGCAGCGTGAAATACAGCGTGAACGGCGGGCGGGTCGAGTACAACACGTTCGAGGTCGACGGCAGCGATGTACTCAACACCGGCTTGAACGGCGCCTCCAGCACCCTCATGGTTTATCCCAGCCTTGATGCCATTCAGGAAGTTAAGGTTCTGACCTCCAATTACGGAGCTCAATTCGGACGCACGGCATCAGGCACAGTACAGGTGACCACGAAATCCGGAAGCGAAAGACTGCATGGGAACGTTTATGACTTTGTACGCAACGAGGCGTTTAATTCGCGCAATTATTTCGACGTCGGCACGCGTGCACCGCTCTATCGCCGGCAGGATTTCGGGGGTACCATCGGAGGTCCGCTGACCATTCCCGGGGTTTACAACAGCAAGCGGGATAAGACCTTTTTCTTCTTCTCCGAGGAATTCCGCCTGGAGAAAACTCCCACGGACTACAACCAGGCCGTACCTTCGCTGAAAGAGCGCGGACTTGTCATGACAGCGCAGGGGATCCAGAAGAACATGACCCCTCCGGTCGCCAGTGGATTGGTTTCACAGAACTTCGATTTCAGTGACGTGTGCCCGTTGCAGGGAACTCCCGACTCCCTCAGCTTTGATCGCCAGAAATTTCCGGATTGTCCGTCCCTGGGGGCGGGCGGAGACCCTAAGCATCTGCAACCGATTAACAACAACAACTTGCTGCAGCAGCAAAATCCTGCGCTGGGGCCGGCAACCCTCGGAGTAGATAAGAATGCCCTCGCGATCTTGAATTCAAACCTGATACCACTGCCGAACTCTGCCACTGGCTGCAGCTTCAATGTAGCGAACCTCGATCCGACCGACCCCAACCACTGTTACAACGCTGCGGTTTCTCCTTCAACCTACTGGCGGGAGGAGTTATTTCGTATTGATCAGGCGGTGAACACAAAGATCAAGGCCTCGTTTCGCTACGTCCATGATGCCTGGGATACGACTGTTCTAACCCCGCAGTGGAGCTTCCTGCGCGGCACGAATCCCGCAGCAGCCGACTTTCCGACGATACAGAACCGTTTCATTGGGCCGGGCACGAGCTTGGTCGCTCGCTTGACCCATACGATTTCGCCGACGTTGTTGAACGACTTGGTCCTGAGTTACGTAAGTTCAAACATTTCCTTGATTGACCAGAACGGACCGGGCGGCGCCCGGTTCCAGCGTGATCCCACCCTGGATCAGCCTCTGGTCGCTGATCCCGCAGTTCCCGGACAGTGCAATCCCCAGCTCAGCCTTGATCCCGCAAGCGGCATCCCGCAATGCGCAATGGGGCATTTGTTCAATAACGGTTTCGGCGGCAAGATGCCCGGAATCGCAGTCTTGGGCACCAACGCCGCATACGGCGGCAGGGGCTTCGCGGCCGATCCCTCATACATGCCGTGGAGTCATACGAACCCGACATACGCGGTACGCGATGATGTGGGGAAATCAGTGGGCAAGCACACGCTGCAGTTCGGGGGGCAAGTCGTACTTTCGCAGCGCAATCAGACCAACAATGCCATCGGCGCTGCTTCTGGTGACTTGCAGGGGCTGATGACTTTCAACAATCTGGCCCACAGCACCGGAAATGCCTTCGCTGATTTCTTGATTCAGTCGGTGGTCAACGGCGTGACGACAGGTTACGTGCAAAGCTTTACTCAGGATTCCGCGCAGCGTCGCTATCACCAGAGCTACCAGATTGCTGAGCCTTACTTCCAGGACGACTGGAAAGTAACCAGCCGGCTGACGCTGAATCTGGGCTTGAGGGTCAGCTTGTTCGGCACCTATCGCGAGAAAAACCACACGGCATGGAACTGGGAGAGTGCAAAATTCAATCCATCACGATTTGCAGTGGACCCATTCAGCGGCGTGCTTCTTGACAAGAACGCCTCCAAGGCTCCAGTGGCATTCGACCCAACTACATTTCACCTGGATCCCGGGATAGTGAACGACTTGGGGCTGGTTCAATGCGGCGTCAACGGCACCCCGTCAGGCTGCATGAAAGGGCATCTGTTTAACCCCGCGCCCCGGGTTGGTTTCGCCTGGGATCCGATGGGCGATGGCAAGACCTCGATTCGGGGCGGCTATGGCATTTTTTTTGAGCATGGGACGGGCAACGAAGCCAATACCGGTTCTCTGGAGGCCAGCTCGCCTCTTGTCCTGAGCATGACGCAGCCTCTTCCTGTTAATTATCCATGCATTGGCAATGTCGGTTATGGGTCCGTCTTTGATCCATCCAACACCGCCTGTGCGCTCGACCCATCGCATCCTGCTCCGCCTGCTGGATCGGTCTATCCTCTCGACGTCACAGGAATTCCGACCAGGGCAGTCTGGCCCTATGCTCAGCAGTGGAGTTTCGGTATCCAGCGAGAACTACCCAGCGATTTTGTTGTCAACGGTGCTTATGTAGGGAGCAAAGGAACGCACTTGACCATCGAGCGCCAGCTCAACCAGTTGCCGCCGTTGCCTGCAAGCGAGAATCCTTTCGGTCCAAATGAACCGCTGACCTTGGCGGATTGCAACGTTTCTCCCAGCGTAGGAGGAGGCCACCCCGGGGATGGCAGTGTTCCATTCCTGCTGCAGAATGGAACGACGGTGACCCCGCAGAATCCCGCGTATGTCCATTTGCAGGCGGCATGCACTTCGCCGCACATCCCGAATGTCAATTCGCTCCCGCGTCCTTATCCGGGTCTGGGAAGAGTTCTCTCCTTGCAGAATATAGCCAATTCCAGCTATCACGCCCTTCAGATAACGCTGCGGCGCTCGCGCGGACCGCTCACCGCTGGAGTCTCGTATTCGTATAGCCACTCCCTGGACAACGCCTCGGATCGAAGTGATCCGGTTCTGGTCGACTCTTATAACCTGCGTGCAAATCGAGCCAGCTCGAATTTTGATCAACGGCATCTGCTGAACATTAGCTACGTGTACCAAATACCGAATTTCGCTCGTCAACTTCGGGACTGGGCTAAGGAACTTCCACCGCAAGATCCGTCAGAGCCCCCCAGAGACTGCTGTTCCGCGGTCATGAACCACATTCTCAGCGGCTGGGAGATCTCGGGAGTCACGCTGCTTCAATCGGGTACGCCGTTCACTGTCATCAACAGCGCGGGCAACACTGGCATTTCCCTCACCGACAACGCTGGAGTTTCCAGCGGTCTCGGCATCGCGGCCTCCTACCCCGACGTGCAGAATGGATTGCCCAAACCTGCGAACAATTCCCATAGCTTTGGCCCACTACTGGCTAATCCATCGCAATTTGTAGCGCCGCGAGGACTGACCTTTGGCGATGCTGGCCGAAACTTCTTGAATAACCCCGGCCGCTGGAACTTCGATGTGGCGCTGCTCAGGCACTTTAAGCTCACCGAGACGAGCGAGATTCAATTCCGTGCTGAAGTTTTCAATATTTTTAATCACACCGAGTTTCGTATCTACGATCCCGACAACCCGGGCAGTAGCGGAAACAACATCATCAGTTGCTATGCCGGTCCCGTGTATTCTGCCGGATTTCAGGCCAAGGGGGGAGCAGACTGCGTCACCGGGGCTTCGCTTCTGCACCCACTTAATGCGCATCGTCCTCGCACCGTGCAGTTCGGCGTGAAGTTGTCTTTCTGAGGACTGGGACATCATGTGTGGAGAAATCGACATTCAAGTTTGCGCGGCGGATAGGATAAAGCGTGAAACCGTGCCTGGGAGAATTTTTGGAGGGTATGTGAAGAGCCTGTGGGTTTTGTTGTTGGCTGGCCTGATGCTTTCGGGGTGCGGTGGCAGCAGCCGCTCCAGTTCGTCGCAGAACAGCGGCCCCCTTGCAGGCAACTGGCAGTTCACGCTGGCGAGCCCGTCGGATGGTTCCTTCTTGGGCAGCCCAAATCCAGCTTGTGCCTCAACTTCAGGAACGCCCCTTCCCATTTGTTCGGGAGGATTTCTGCTGCAGAACCAAGGCTCCGTGACCGGAGCCTTGGTTTACTCCATTCAGGTGCCGCCGCCGCCGTCACTAACCGGCAGTCCGCCGACACTTTGCAACAGTGGATCGGCTCCGGTCACGGGAACCATCAACGGTCAGAACGTAACCCTCACTGTGGTAGCCGGCACACAGACTTTCACCTTGAACGGAACTCTCAGCGCAGATGGGTCGACCATGATGGGTACCTATGCGTCCGATGGCAAAGGCTGCGGCAGAGCGGAAACCGGACTGCAGTGGAGTGCCACCTCCGTCCAGCCGCTGACTGGAGCCGTACAGGGTATCTTTCACAGCGCCGCGGGCTACTTCCACACTGTCACGGGCGATGTGCTCGTCATTTCGAATCAAAATTTTCCCGTTTCCGGCGTCCTCACGCAGGGAGCGAATATCGGAGCGAGCAACGCCACTGTGACCGGCACGTTGACCTTCCAAGGCTACCCTTGTCTGGATACTGCTTACGTCAACGGCCAAATCAGCGGAAATTCGGTTTTTCTGCAGATTATCGCGAGTAATGGATTGAATGCCGGCCAGATCGGCTCGCCAGGTTTGGCTTCAGACACTGTCTCTCCAGTTGTGTTCGAGAGTACAGCCCAAGGCGGATACGTTCTGAAAGGAACAAAGGGGTATGGAGTCAATACCAATGTCTGCCCAGTTGGAAATGCTCCTGGAGATAGTGGCGATGTTTGCCTGGCGGTGGGAAACTCAACCAGTTGCACCCAGCCAATCTCGTTGTCCCCGGCTTTTCTCACCTTCCCTCCCCAGGCGCTTGGATCCACTCCGACGACGCAGACGATTACTCTCACCAACACCGATCCCTCGAACGCTACGCTGACCGGTTTGTCGATTGCCAACCTATCGGAACCCACGAGCGCCTTCAGCGGCTTCACTGACTTCACCGGAGTCCATAATTTTACCGAGCAGGACAACTGTGCGAGTGCACCACAGGCAACTTTCTCCCTGGCTTCGCAACAGAGCTGCTCAATTACGATCCTATTTGCCCCCCAGCAGAGCTGCCCGTGGTTGCCATTTGCCCAGTCAGGAAACCCCCCGTCCGCGACAGGAGCTCCTCCCACCCTGTGTCCGTTTCCTCTCCCTGCGACGCTCACGGTTAACAGCCCCACAAGTGCGGATAACCTTACGTCGTTCGCCCTGCCGATCCTGGGGACGGGACTGAGCGCTGTCGTGCCATCGACTCCCGAACTCGATTTCGGGGCAGAAGCTCTAACCGAGACAAGCCCGGCTCAAGTTTTGTCATTCACCAATCAAGGCACCTTCCCGGTCCAGATTCTGCCTGCGCTAAGTCAACCCTGTGTGAACGTGAATCAAAGCCCTCACACGCTTTTGCGACCGCTTACCCCCGGCACCATCGCGGGGTTGCAAGTGGATACCGGGAACATCTCCGCGAGCGGTTCCACCATCCAGTACTTGTGCGACAGCGATCTGACCAGCGGACTACCAAACTTCCAAATCTCTGCGGATACTTGCACGGGACGTTTGCTTCCTCCTCAGGTTTCATGCACCATTCAAGTAAGATTCGTACCGCAGCCAAGCACGTCCTTGATATCCGGTCTTGACTATTTCCTGGAATTGAACACTCTGCAATGCACCAGCACCACGACGTCGGACTGCGAAATCGATAGCGGACGTTTTCCGGTGGAGTTGACGGCGAATATGCCGAGCCCACTAAGAATGTCTCCCGGGGCGGGATTGGATTTTGGGAACCAAGCGGTGGGCCAGGCGAGTGCTCCACTAACAATTGCGCTTTTCAACGATCCGCGTGACCCGAACGCAGCGACGATAAACTTTACGGGCAATCTGGTAAGAGGCGACTACGCGGAAACAGATGATTGTGGTGCAAGCCTGGCTTCGGGGAGCAGTTGCACGCTAACTATTACTTTCAAGCCAAAGATCGCGGGATTCGACCCAGGAACCCTCACGATTGCTTACACCGTTGGGCAAACCCAGACCATACATTTGAGAGGAACGGGGCAGTAACTGTTCATGATGCAGGATTTGGGATGTGTGCTGCAAAGCCCGGGAAACATCCGCGACCAGCGCTCCAAGTTCGGGTGATACCGATCCGGGTCCCCCGTGCCCGTCACAAATCATGATCAAGCAGTTCAGGAGGCAGGGCGTGGCAATTAAAAGAAGGATTCTCTTACTTCTTTGGGCGGCGATGATTTCAATCCTTGCCGGATGCGGAGGAGGTACGACCAGTATGCAAAATCCCCCACCGCCACCTTTGTCCTCCGTTTCCATTGCTTTTCAACCTGCGCCCGCTGGATCGATTCCTCTCAACGCTACGACGGCCCTGACGGCGGTTGTCAGCAACGACTCCAGCAATGCCGGTGTGGACTGGTCGTTACTGTGCAAGAAAAACACCAACTGCGGCACGCTCAGCCCTCTGCACACCGACAGTGGCAACGCCGCAACCTACACGCCACCCACAACCATTTCCGGAAACAGCCAGACCGTCACGATTGAGGCTTTCGCAACCGCTGACCACAGCAAGAACATCGTTACCCCAGTCACCGTCACCGGCTTTGGCGGCACCCTGAAGGGCGTTTATGTCTTCCAGACTAGCGGGACAGATGTTAACGGAGGGTTCCAATTGGCAGGTGTGATCATCCTCGATGGCAACGGTGGAATCACATCCGGTGAGCAAACTCATAGCGACGTCTTGAATTCGCTCTCGGATCGCATCAGCGGAGGAAGCTACACCATCGGCCCTGACGGACGGGGGACAATAACCATCAACACAGCGGATACAAACATCGGCCAGCAAGGCATTGAGAATCTTAGTGTCGTGGTGCTTTCCAGTTCACAGGCGCTCATCGCAACGCTCGATGATCCAAACCTGCAAGCCAGCGGCGAAACATCTTCGGGAACTTTGGATCTTCAAAGTTCTCCCACAGTACCTGCCGGTGGGTATGCATTCTCGGTGACCGGATCTGACGTTGCCACTTTGTCGGCCACGGCCTGGGGCGGCATTCTAAACGTTGATGCCCCTAAGACAATTTCGGGAGCTGGCAGCTTAGTGGATCAGGACCTGGCTGGCACCGTCACCAATTGTCCCGCGCCTGCGTTTTCCGGGACGGTGTCGGACCCCGACTCGTTTGGAATGGTTAAGTTTGATCTGACGTTTGATCCAACGGCGTGCTTTGTCTCCAGTCCTACGATCGAATTCACCGGTTATATGGTGGATGCGGTGCACATCAAGCTGATTGAGAGCGACAACAACGGTTCCGGCACGGGCGGTGCGACTTCCGGAATTGCCATCGCGCAGGGTGCTGCCACCGGGACCTTCACCAATAACAAGTCGTTCGCCGCGAAGTATGTATTCGGCATCTTGGGTCAAGACCTTTCAGGGTTTCCGACCTCTTTGGCGTCGGTCGGAAAATTCGCTGCCGATAGAAACGGCCATCTGTCTAGTGGATTCAACGACGAGTATCTGGCCGGATTTAGCGTAGCGATCAGCGACACCTTCACCGGAACTTATGCTCTCGATTCCACGGGAACTGGCCGCGTCGATTCATTTCTCAATTTCAGCAAAAACGGTCCTGGACCGGAGTTCATTTTTTATCTCACCGGCAATGGAAACCCTCCACTGATTCTCGATGCCGACGTCAACCTTGGCTCTCTTGGAGCGGGAGTCGCCTACCCACAAGCCGTTGCGCCATTTTCATTCAACGGAAAGTATGGGCTGTACTTCACCCAGAACCTCAGTGGCAGCGAAAATGACGGCACCGCCCAGATCACTGTGGATGGGACTACCAACACCCTGTCTGGCGTTGCGGACACCAATTTGTTTTCGTCGCCCAACCCCAACACCCTCCTCACCGGCACCTTCGGTACCATCCCCACGACTGGTCGTTTCACCGGCGGGCTAACTAATACCTTCTTCCCCACACCTGGTAGCAATCCCAATACGATCGCAGTAGAGTTTTATCTTATTGATTCGGGGCATGGCTTCTTCATCGAAACTGATTCCTTGTCTTCCGGGGAATTGTCTTTCGGGTACTTTGCTACTCGAACTCCGGTCTGCGAAGGTTGCCCGTAGCCACAAAGCCATTTGACCCTAGTACCGTGACCGCATATTTTTGTAGCCAAGCTTCTTGCGAGCTTGTTTGCGAGTAAAGCTCCACTGGATCGTGACTCGGTCGCGATTCATGCGGCGGTTCCAGGCCCGAGTCTCTTTCCGTAGAGAAGCTCGATCCCCAATCCGGCGTTTGCCCAAGCATTGCCGGGAGAACAGACTGATCGCGATCTCCGCTTGGTTCAACCAGCTGCCATGCTTGGGGGTGTAGTGCGCGGTGAACCGATTCCACAACCAACGGCATGGCCTTCGCACGGCTTCGTTCGTGGTCAAGCGCCGCATAAAGAAGTATGGTTGCTGGTGGAGTGGCCGGAGTCGGAGAAAGAGCCTACCAAGTACTTCCTTTGCGATTTGCCCGTGAGCTACACACTCCGCCGCTTGGTGCGATTGGCAAAGTGTCGCTGGAAGATTGAGCAGGACTATCAGCAATTGAAAGAAGAACTTGGACTGGACCATTACGAATGGCGCAACTGGATCGGCTGGCACCACCACACCACGCTCGTCATGATGGCGCACGCGTTCCTGACACTGGAAACTCTTCGGCGAAAAAAAACTTCTGGGTGGACCCTGCCACAGACGCGCCGTGAGATTCAGTCCCTCCTGATCACCTGGACCGGTGTTTGCGCTTACTGTCGAGCAAAGTCCCAACGCTCACGCGGTTCTTAATACTACTTAACGTAGTAGTATTAGTAACCTGTCTCGCCTCCGAACTCGACGCAACACCGGTTTGGGAGTCTTCAGCCGACTGTGAATGCGCGGCATGCTCCGGCGCACGGATGCGAATAAAAGCCGGGCCGGTGAAGCGCCTTCGGCGCACTCTGAACAGTCAGGATCATCCATCGTAGACTCGGGGCGGGGTCATCAATCGCCACTGCTGCTCACGAGTTTGCCGCAGCATTCGGGTCGCTCCGGCAGACCCGATCTATCCCATCCGCCGCCGAGGGCTTGGATCAGCAACACTGTGCTGGCCATTCGCCGGCCCAGGATATTCACCGCCGTCACTTCATCGGAAAGCGCAGCACTTTGCGCGGTGATCACCTCAAGGTAACTTGTAACTCCCCCCTTATACCGTGTGGTGGAAAGGTCTAATGATCGTCGTGCGGCTGCCACTGCTTCGTCCTGGACGTTGGCTTCGTTTTCCAGAATTCTCACTGCCGCCAGATTGTCTTCTACCTGTTGAAATCCAGTTAGCACGTTCTCCCGGTAGGCGGCGACCTGAAAGTCATACGCCGCACGCGCCTCATCGTTGAGGGCGCGACGTCTTCCGACGTCGAAGACGGTACCCACGGCTGACAGTCCGATAGACCATAGGCCGCTCGGGCCGTTGAGGAGGGTTGTGAGGGCGGAGCTTTCAAATCCTCCGGAGGCGCTTAAATTGATGGTGGGGAAGTAGGCGGACTTTGCAACTCCGATCTGAGCATTAGCGGACGCTACACGCCGCTCTGCGGCAGCGATGTCCGGGCGTCTTTCCAGCAGTTCCGACGGTACGGAGACAGGAACATGTGGAGGCGGTGCGGTGAGAGGCAGCGGAGGAAGACTAAACTCCGCGGGCGGCTTCCCGATAAGAATTGCTACAGCGTGTTCGTATTGCGCTCGCAGCACGCCGACATCAATCGCCGCCGCGCGGGTAGTTTGAAGCTGAGTCTTTGCTTGTTCAACTTCAACTTCGGAAGCGATGCCGCCCGCGAAACGGTTCTCATTCAGTTCCAGGGCCTGCTCGTACTGCTTCACGGTAGAGTTTAGGAGCTGTTCCTCGGCGTCCAAGCTGCGGGCCTGAAAGTAATCAATTGCCAGATCGGCGTGCATGCTCAGATTGACCGTGGCCAGGTCTGCAGCGCTGGCTTGTGCTTGCTCTCGGTAAGACTCCACGTTCTTTCGAATTCGTCCCCAGACGTCGGCCTGGTAGGAAACGCTGAACGGCATTACGAAATCGTTGTACGTGATGCCATCGAAGATCGAGGTCGCAGGCGGCCGGCGGCCCGAAATTCGCTGGCGACTTGCCGATGCCCCGGCCGTCACAGTCGGATAGTAGTCAGCCCGGTTGTAGCGTAGAGCGGCACGCGCCTGGCGGAACTGCGCCTCTGCCGCTTTCAGATTTTGATTGCCTACATTGATCTGTTGCTCGAGCGCATCAAGCTGCGGATCCTGAAATATCGTCCACCAATTGCCGCCAAGATTCTGATCATTGGGCTGGGCGGGCTTCCAGTCCCCTAACTCTTTATAAGCAGGAGGCGCTTGCACGACAGGCGGATGGTACTTCGGTCCAACGGTGCATCCGCTGAACACGAGCATCCCTAGCGCGAGGAGACCAGTACACCACGGTGTCTGTCGCGAATTCCCCGCCGGACTGTGTTGAAGACGTCTCACTTGATATCCCCTGGCAGCCTTGCCTGAACAATTTGGACTTGTTGTCCGGCAACGATTGAATCTGGCGGGTTGACGATGACCTGATCGCTAGGCTTGAGGCCGGCGACGATTTCAATCTGATTGCCGAAGTCGTGTCCGGGAGTCACGGCGGCAAGCACAACTTTTCCGCCTTGCACCGTGGCAACATGCAGCCCCTCCGCACGGAATATCAGAGTATTCACCGGAAGCAGGAATGTGGAAGCCTGCGTTGGAACCGCCAAGTGAACCTCTGCGTAAGAGCCCGTGAGCAGCGTCCCAGTGGGATTGTCGACATCGATCTCAACCAGCAAGGTACGGGTCGTCACATTGATGTCATTGGCGGTGCGGACCAGTTTTCCCTGAAACTTGCGGCCGGGAAACTCGGTGATATTGAGGTCTGCCGTCATGCCGACCTTGATCCCCTGCGAGTATTCCTCGGGGACGTTCACGTAAACCCGCAAGGTTCGGGGCTGGACGATATGGAAGAGATCGGTCTTCACCCCGCCACCGCTTCCGGAGTTGATGAGGTCGCCGATGTCTGTATTTCGTGCAGTGATCACGCCATCGAACGGCGCGTAAATTTTTTCAAAAGATACCAAGGCCGAGTACTGCTCGACGGCTGCCTTGTCTGCCTCGACGATCGCTTTATTCGCATTGTAAGTGCCGACCGCGTTGTCGGCGTCCTGCTGGGATACAGCATTGCTTTTCAAAAGTCCCAGATACCGGGTCTTGGTGATGGAAGCGAGCTCCAGATTCGCCTGCGCAGTTAACAGGTTACTGCGGGCTTGCTGGAGTTGCTGATCGACTTCCGGCGTTTCGATTAGGGCAAGCAGTTGACCCTGCTTGACGTGCGCCCCAATATCGAAATACCACTTTTTGAGGTAGCCATTCGTACGGGAATAAATGGGTGAAGTGATGAATGGCTGCACGTTTCCGGGCAGGATGATTTCGTCTGTGGGCGCAGTCTGTTGTGGTGAAACGACCGAGACCGCGGGAACAGCTGCTTGAGCCGTTTCCGTATTTAGAGTGTTTCGGGCTTTGACGCGCGACCAGATGCCCGACATCAACAAGCCCGCAACCGCAATCACTGCAATGGCGAGGATAAGCCATGATTTGCGCGAACGCTTCCCTGCGCCGCCATCATTCGGCGGCACTATTTGCCCGCCGATTTGTCGCGTATCCTCAGTTCGAGCATGTTCCGTTTGAGGCAACATAAATTTCTCCATACCGCTTGTTCCCTAGTGAGCCTTCTCAACTGGCGCTGACTGCCGTCGTTTACCCTGCAAGACGCTGAAAAATGCCGGGACAAATAACAGCGTCGAAGCGGTCGCGAAAATCAGTCCACCGATGACGGCCCGGCCGAGAGGAGCATTTTGTTCACCACCGTCGCCGAGTCCTAAAGCCATCGGCACCATGCCGATGATCATGGCCAGCGCGGTCATCAGCACGGGGCGGAAGCGTGTGAATCCCGCTTCTAGTGCGGCGCTGACGGAATCCATCCCTTCGGCCATTTTTTCTGTGGCAAAGCTCACTACCAGGATGCTGTTTGAGGTGGCGACACCCATGCACATGATGGCTCCCATGAGTGCGGGTACACTCAGATTCGTGTGCGTTATAAACAAGAACCAAGCGATCCCAGCGAGTGCCGCGGGAAGCGCTGAAATCATGATGAAAGGATCGAGCCACGACTGAAAGTTGACTACGATCAGGAGGTATACGAGCACGATCGAAAAGCCAAGTCCTCCCAACAGGCCGATATAAGAGGCACGCATGGTCTGCACCTGCCCACGGACAACCACGTGAGAACCGCGCGGCAATTGCTGGCGTGTTGCGTCAATGATCTTGTTGATATCGCCAGCCACGCCACCCAGATCGCGTCCCGCGACAGCGCCAAAGATGTCAATCACGGGCGCCACGTTGTAGTCGGAAACCACAGCCATTCCCGTTCCTCGCTGCGTCGATACCAGACTGGCCATGAGTGAGGGGGGAGCGTTGGGGTTCGTGCCCGTGATCGGAATGTTCTCTACATCCTGCAATGTGTCAGTGCGATATTGCGGCGTCTGAGTTGCGATCTGATAGCTGACATGATTCTTTGGGTCAAGCCAGAACGACGGCGAAGTCTGGAAACTGCCACTTAGTGACACCAAGAGATTCTGTGCAACGTCGTGGGCAGTGAAGCCCAGTTGTTCTGCCTTCGTTCGTTCGACGCGGAGGCGAAGATATGGTTGATCGAAGGGCTGCTGAATACGCAGATCAGTCGCTCCGGAAACATATCTCATTTTCGCGAGGAGTGCGTCTGCATAGAGCCGGTTCCCCTGCAAATCTTTTCCCACGACCTGCACATCGATGGGTGCCGGCAATCCAAAGTTGAGAATCTGCGCGACCATGTCGGCTGGTAAGAAAGCGAAAGAAACTCCCGGAAACTGTTTCGGCAGAGCCAGACGAAGATGGTGAATGTAGTTATCCGTGGGATGGTGCTTGGCGGACAGAGTCACAAGAATGTCCGCGTCCGATGTGCCTACCGGCGCCGAATTGCTGTAAGAGAGATTGATGCCGCTGTAGGGCAGGCCTATGTTGTCGATGACGCTCTGGATCTCGCCAGCCGGAATCTCTTTTCGAATCGATTGCTCGATCTGATCACAGAGGTTGGCTGTCTCTTCAATACGCATCCCCGTGGGAGCACGCATGTGCAGCTTGAAGGTACCGCTGTCCACGCCGGGGAAGAAGTCCCGTCCGAGCCAGGGAATCAGAACTACAAGAGAGCCGATACAAAAGGCAAAGAAAGCAATCAGAAAGACAGCCCGGTGATGGAGGCAGGTTTCCAGCAAGCCGCGAAAGCTGTGCCGAAATTTCTCAAAAACCGCTTCAAAACGCTTCTGAAGTCGAACCAGCGGATTGCGGCTAGGAGCATCTCCGACATCGTGTTTTTCGCTCCGCAATAAATACTTCGCCATAGTCGGAACGATGGTCCGCGAAAGAAAATATGAAGCCAACATGGCGAACACCACTGCTTCGGCGAGCGGCACAAACAGGTATCGCGCCACCCCCGAGAGTAAGAACATTGGGGCAAACACAATGCAGATCGAGAGCGTTGAGACAAAAGCCGGTGTCGCAATTTGCGATGCACTGTCCAGAACAACTTCGTCCAGATTCTTGTCTGGTTCTGCCTCGCGGTTGCGATTGATGTTCTCGACTTCGACGGTGGCATCGTCAACCAGAATGCCGACCGCAAGAGCCAAACCACCCAGCGTCATGATATTAATTGTTTGTCCCATCGCGCTGAGCACGATGATCGAGGTCAGAATCGCCAGCGGGATCGAGGTCGCGATGATTACAGTACTGCGCCAACTGCCAAGGAATGTAAGAATCATGAAAGCGGTCAGGCACGCCGCAATCAGCGTTTCCCGGACCACTCCACTGATTGCACCCTGGACAAAGATCGATTGATCCGCCAGCGGCGAGATCTGTAGTTGGGGTGGAAGCGTCGACTTAATTTGCGGCAGAAGGGCCTTGATTCCTGAAATCACGTTCAGTGTTGAGGCGTTCCCCGCTTTTTGGATCGTCAATAATACGGAACGCTGCCCATTGACGCGGACGATATTTGTCTGCGGCGGAAATCCGTCGCGTACCCAGGCAACGTCTTTGATGTAGATGGTCGTGCCGCCAATGGTCTTGATCGGGATCCGGTTCAGGTCCGCAATTGTCTGCGGTGCTGCGTTGGGAATGGATACATCGTATTCCTTGGAACCGATCTTGGATGTTCCCGTGGGCAGGATCAGGTTTTGTACAGCGATCGCGTTCACTACATCCAGCGGAGATAGTCCCTTTGACTGCAACGCTGTGGTATTCAGATCCACCTGCACTTGGCGTTGTTTGCCGCCATAGGGATAGGGCACCGACGTCCCAGGTACCGTGATGATCTGCGTCCGAATGAAATTCAGGCCGTAATCGTTGAGTTGTTGCTCCGACAGATTTTGACCTGACAGAGCCAACTGCAGGACGGGCACGCTCGATGCACTATAGGCAATGATGAGCGGCGGCGTCGTCCCCGCAGGCAACTGTCTGAGTTGGGTCTGCGAAACCGCCGTAACCTGGGCAATGCCTTGTTCGAGGTTCGCTGTGGGCTGAAGGAATACTTTGACAACCGCGACTCCATAGAGCGACTGCGACTCAATGTGTTCGATATTGTCGACAGTAGTGGTAAGATTCCGCTCTGTAATGGTAACGATCCGGTCGCTCATGTCTTGCGGCACGAGACCGTTATAGTTCCAGATGATGCTGACGACGGGAATGTCGATGGTCGGAAAAATGTCGGTTGGCGTGCGAACAATCGCGAGTCCGCCCATAATCAGGATGAGTATGGACATCACCACAAAGGTGTAAGGCCGCCGTAATGCGAGTCGAACAATCCACATAAATTTTCCCGTTGTTTTTTATGACTGACCTCAGTCAGTCGCCGCGCGGCACGTACATTGCTGTTTCAGATCTTGTTCCCTAAGCAGCCTGCAAATCAGGGCGGCTCACAGCTGAACGATGCTGCGCATTAAGTCGCTGGCGCATGAACCGCCTGAGCCTGGCGCGTGCCCGGGCAAGTTGCGCCTTCACCGTTCCTTCTGGCACCCCCAAGATGCGGGCTGCTTCACTCGTACTTAGTCCATCCAAAGCACGCAACTGGAATGCCTTGCGCAAGGGCGGTGAAAGCTGCTCTACGAATTGCTTGAGGCACCTACCCAGTTCCGACTTTCGACATTCATCTTCCGGACTTGGTCTGACGTCCACCAACCGATCTGCAACCGAGTATTCCTGCTCTTCTGTTAGTGTCTGGTCGAGCGAAACATGGATTTGGCGCGGGCGTCTGCGTAAATGCATCCGCGCAGAATTGGTGACAATAGCCGTTAACCAAGTCGACATTTGTGCATCGCCCTTGAACTGGTCTAGGTGTTTGTAAGCAGACAGCAGGGCGTCTTGAACCGCATCCTCTGCGTCGGCGGCATTGCCCAAGTAGCGATATGCCCTTCTATAAAACGAAGGAAGGTAGCGGGAGAAAACGTCTTGCATTTCTCGAGTCCCGTTTTTGATGATGCGAACGCCCAAGCCCGGTTCGTTTCCGATGTTTGCTTCTGCGGTGTGCATTTTTCCTTTGTCTCCCCGTTCAGACGGGAAAATGCACGCCCCCTTCCAAATCCCTTGCCGCTGACTTGGCTGTGTGTTTTCAGCAAGATGAATCAACCGGGACCTCGGGACGGCCTTATGAAAGCCAGATGAAGCATTCTGCCGGTTGACACGATGTCGACATTTCGACAGTGCTGCGGATTTCAACTGTCGGCAGAGACGCAAGAATTGCAGATAGACATGGGGAGCTTTTGTGCCGTGGTCCGGGGAGTCTGGAATGGGGTCCTTGCCCCTTTGTAAACGGCTGAAAGTACAGAGCCGCCTTCGCAGCGGATCGGGGGTGTATAAAGGGCGGGACTGCGAGGGCGACTCTGCGTTTGGCGTGGTTGCATTGTTTGCTGTGATGCTGCGGCTCCGAAGTCGGTTGCGACTTGATGGAAATCATGGCTGAAATCAAGCACCGACTTCGCTTTCTTTGATGGCATGAGAAGTGCACTCGAATTCTGTTGCTCAGCTTCTGTGACGGCGCTGTCAGGACGAAGGCAAATGTGATCCTGGCGGACTAGTTGATGTTCGCTACTGCGACTCGAACCGCACTTTGTGCGAGCTGCGTAGAGGAGAAAACTATGGTCAATGTTGCAATTGACGGCGGCGTTCAAGAAGCCCAACCCGACGAGCTTCTCATTGATGTGATCAACCGTACCGGTGGGTCGGTCCCTCACGTCTGCTACCACCCGCAACTCGGTCCGGTTCAGACCTGTGACACATGCATGGTCGAAGTAAACGGCCGCCTGGTCCGGGCCTGTGCGACCGCGGTTGCCGATGGAATGAAGATCTCCATCAAGTCAGCCAAGGCGTCGGCCGCCCAGGTGGAAGCATTCGATCGCATCCTCAGCAACCACCTTCTCTACTGCACAGTCTGCGACAACAACAACGGCAATTGCACTGTCCATAACACGACGAAGCTGCTGGCCATTGAACACCAGCGGATCCCTTTTCGATCGAAGCCCTACGAGGTTGACAACACAAATCCCTTCTATCGCTACGATCCCGATCAATGCATTCTCTGTGGCCGCTGCGTAGAGGCTTGTCAGAACGTCGAGGTCAACGAGACGCTTTCCATCAACTGGGAGGATCCGAATCCGCGCGTGCTCTGGGATGGCGGCTCAACCATTGGCGAGTCGAGTTGCGTTTCGTGCGGCCATTGCGTCACAGTTTGTCCCTGCAATGCGCTGATGGAAAAAACCATGCTGGGACACGCCGGATTTTTGACCTCCCTGAAGAAGTCCGCGCTAAGCGGCATGATCGACGTGGTCAAGGGCGTTGAACCGGAAACCGGCTACGGAGCCATTCTTCAGGTCTCCGAGGCCGAAGAGGCGATGCGGGAACACCGCATCCGCAGGACAAAAACAGTTTGCACGTACTGTGGCGTTGGGTGCAGCTTCGACGTCTGGACGAAAGACCGCCATATTCTTAAAGTGGCCCCGGAGCATGGCCCAGCCAACGGAATTTCCACTTGCGTAAAAGGAAAGTTCGGCTGGGGTCACATTAACAGCGAGGACCGCCTCACCACGCCACTGATACGCGAGGGAGGCAAGTTTCGCCAAGCCAGTTGGGACGAAGCTCTGGACCTTGTTGCGCGCAAACTCTCAGAGCTCAAGGCCAATGATGGTCCGGACTCAATCGCATTCATCTCTTCGTCCAAATGCACAAACGAAGAAAGCTACTTGATGCAAAAGTTAGCGAGAGCCGTCATCGGCACCAACAACGTCGATAACTGTTCGCGCTACTGCCAGTCACCAGCGACTATGGGTTTGTTCCGAACCGTGGGTTACGGCGGCGATTCGGGTTCCATCACCGACATGGAGAAGGCCGATCTTGTCGTCATCATCGGCAGCAACACGGCGGAAAGTCATCCGGTCATTGCTACCCGGGTGAAGAGCTCTCACAAACTGGACGGACAGAAGCTGATTGTGTCTGACTTGCGCGAACATGAGATGGCAAAGCGAGCCGACCTTTTCCTGCACCCGAAGCCGGGTACCGATCTGGTCTGGCTGAGTGCGATCAGCCGCTATCTGCTCGACAACGGCCTTACCAATACCAAGTTCCTCGATCAGTGGACAAATGGATTGGCCGAATATCGAAAGAGCCTTGAGCCTTTCACCATGGAAGCCGCTGCCCGCATTTCGGGAGTGCCGGAAGAAACTCTCAAGACCGTGGCGCGGATGATTTCGGAAGCCAAAGCTGTATGCGTTCTCTGGGCGATGGGAGTGACTCAACACAGCCAGGGTTCTGACACTTCAACAGCCATTTCGAACCTGTTACTGATCACCGGCAATTACATGCGGCCGGGAACGGGCGCTTATCCGTTGCGCGGCCATAACAACGTGCAAGGCGCCAGCGACCACGGGGCCATGCCGAACATGCTGCCGGGTTACCAGTCTGTGAATGATCCCGAAGTGCGCCAGCGATTTGAGGGGGGCTGGAAGGTAAAGTTGCCTTCCGCCAAGGGACTCGACAACCACCAGATGGTAGAAGCGATTCACAGGGGCAACCTCAAGGCGATGTACCTCATCGGCGAGGAGATGAGCATCGTTGATTCCAACGCCAACTATGTCGCAGATGCATTCGCCAAACTCGACTGCTTTGTCGTGCAGGATATTTTCTTCAGCAACACCTGCCGCTATGCCGATGTTGTGCTGCCCGGAGCTCCCAGCCTTGAAAAGGAGGGCACCTTCACAAGCACTGAGCGACGCATCCAGCGGCTCTATCAAGTGTTAGAGCCGCTCGAAGGTTGTCGGCCGGATTGGAAGATCACTCAGGACATTGCGAACCATATGGGCGCGGGTTGGCATTACGAACATCCTTCCGAAATCATGGACGAAATTGCTTCCCTAACTCCAATGTTCGCGGGCGTGAATTACGAGCGGCTGGCGGGATACAAATCGCTGCAATGGCCGGTAGCCGCCGACGGGACGGACGAGCCACTGCTCTATACCAAACGTTTTGCTTTCCCTGACGGAAAAGCGAGGCTATTTCCCCTCTCTTGGATCGGCGTCACCGATGCTCCCGACTCTGACTTTGACTTGCACTTAAACAATGGCCGGTTGCTGGAGCACTTCCATGAGGGCAACCTGACTTATCGCACCGACGGCATTAAGGAAAAGACTCCCGACACTTTCGTGGAAGTCTCCCCTGAACTTGCCGAAGAACGCGGCATTCAAAGCGGAACATGGGTGCAATTGGTCTCGCGCTACGGCAAGGTCCGGGTGCGCGCTTTAGTTACCGACCGGGTGCAAGGGCGCGAGCTATACATGCCGATGAACTCGGTTGAGAGTCCGGTGAATCGATTGACCAGCAGCCATACCGATCCTGTGACCAATACGCCCGCCTACAAGGAGACCAGCGTTCACATGAACGTGTTGGCGGAAGTCGGTGAGAGTCCGTTGCCCCGCATCAATTCCCGCTTCGGCCATCCGACGCCGCAGAATGGGGTCGAAGTTGAACGTAAATGGAAGCGACCTGATTATGCCCCTCCGGGAAATGGTCTAGTGCAATTGCAGACAAAGAGTTAACCCAAGGAGAAACTCAATGGCTCAACCGATTCCTTTAGAAATTCCGCCGCGTAACCCGCGTGCCGAGTTGCGTTCTCGATTGGAGCAGGCCCCGGAAGAGCACGCTGAAGCTGTGTTAGCCGCGTACGAAGTACTCCAGGAATTGCACAACCGCGGTGTGCTCGAGATCATGCGTGGCGCCTTGGCGGCAAGCGACGAACTTCTGGAGAAGGTGGTCGACAATGCCAGAACGCCCGAAGCCATTCGCGCCATCAGGAATCTTCTGTTCTGGCGGCAAATTCTTGGGAGTATCGAGCCGGAATGGTTCAAAGGAATCTTTCAGGCAATTCCCGAAGGGATAGCTCAGGCAACAGCTGAGCGCGACCAACCGATCGGCCTCTTCGGCTTGCTTCGGCGTCTCACGAGTAAAGATAGCCTGCGCGGTCTGGCCGCAGCTGTAGATTTTTTGCAAGCCTTTGGACGCCATCTCCACCCAACAGAAAGCCAGACTTCGCAAACGTAAGGGAACTCATGAAAACCACGAAGGTTATGACGAACAGATGGAGCATCGCCGTAGCGGGCGTTCTTCTACAAATCGCGCTGGGCGCGGTTTACGCCTGGAGCGTCTTCCGCGTGGCCTTGGCGCAGTAGTAGTAGGAGCCTGATAAACAACGCACATCCCGGCGTCCACAGGCCGACATTCAGTCGTCATGCCGACGGTTGCACCCTTGTGCGCCTGTCGCGTTCTTGGTCAGACGTACACGTAAAGCTGTGCACTAGAAGGATCTACGGATTTTCTCTGGTCACGAATGTTTGGAACGGCACATGCATTCCTAACATCTGAAAAGGAGATACCCATGAAACCGGTACTTCGCACAGCAGTTAGCACTCTGTTTTTCCTGGCTACGCTGGGAGCCGCGTTCGCCCAGCATGTCAAAACCGACTTTGATCATCAAGCAAATTTCTCTCAGTACAAGACCTATTCGTGGCAGAAAATCAAGGATCCAGATCCTTTGTGGGACGCCCGAATTAAGAATGCGGTGGATGCCCAATTGGCCGCCAAGGGCTGGACTCAAGTAGCCAGCGGCGGCGATGTGGCTATCGTTGCGATTGGAACTACTCACATCGAGCGAACACTTCAGACCTTCTATAACGGATTCGGCGGGGGATGGGGTTGGCGAGGATTCGGAGGGTTCGGCGATGCCACCACAACTGAGCAGGACTATAAAGAGGGCACCTTATTGATCGACATGTACGACGCCAAGACCAAGCAGCTGATCTGGCGCGGAAGTGCCGAAGATACGCTGTCTAACAAGGCCTCGAAAAATGAAAAGAACCTGGACAAGGGAGTCGCGAAGATGTTCAAGAAGTTCCCTCCGGAACCGTCAAAAGGTTAACTGACTTCAGCAAACGAACCGTCGCTCGAATGTAGCTTTAAGGAAGGAGATTGAAATGCAGACTCGCAAGCTTGGCAACTCAGACATGCGCATCACTCCGGTGGGTTACGGGGCTTGGGCGATCGGCGGTTCGGGGTGGCAGTTCGGCTGGGGATCGCAGAACGACAGAGACTCCATCGCCGCCATTCACCGCTCGCTCGAACTTGGCGTCAACTGGATCGACACTGCCGCCGTCTACGGCTTGGGGCACTCGGAAGAAGTCGTTGCCCGCGCGCTGAAGGAGTGGCGCGGCCCCAAGCCCTACATCTTTACCAAGTGCGGCCTGCGCTGGGACGCTGTGGGCAACATCAAAAAAGTACTGAACCGCAGTTCCATCCGCGCCGAAATCGAGTTCAGCCTTCGCCGACTGTCGGTCGATGTGATCGATCTCTACCAGATCCACTGGCCTCCGGAACCCGATTCATCGGCGCTGGAAGAAGGATGGTCCACGCTGGCCGAGCTGAAGCGCGAAGGCAAGGTGCGTTGGATCGGTGTTTCCAACTTTAACGTCCAACAAGTACGCCGCGCGCAGGCCATCGCTCCTGTAACGTCTCTGCAGCCTCCGTATTCAGTGCTGCATCGCGAGATCGAAGATCAAGTTCTGCGCTACTGCGTGCGGGAAGGAATTGGAGTCATCGTTTATTCCCCAATGGCTTCCGGTCTTCTAACCGGCGCCATGACTCGTGAGCGCATCGCGAAGCTGCCCAAGGACGACTGGCGCAGTGGGCATCCCGACTTTATGGAGCCGAATCTTTCTCGCAACCTCGCCCTGGTTGAGCGCTTGCAGGAGATTGCCAGACGCCACAATCGCTCGGCGGGCGAAGTCGCAATTGCCTGGACACTGCACAATCCGGCCGTGACGGGCGCTATTGTCGGGGCCCGCGACGCGCGCCAGGCCGAGGGAGTTATGCGCGCAGGCACTCTCAGCTTGACCAACAAAGAAGTCAGCGAGATTGAGGCTGTCTCCGTCGAGACTGCGGCCTACTAACAGGATGCGTGCGGACAGAATGCGCCAGGCGGATATTCGGCCGCAGACGGTCCCAGCATGGATCTATTCTGTTGAGCGGCTAAATTGCCAAGTCGCATCTTCACCACTTGAATAGGATTTTGGCCATCATTCCCTTGTCTTCGTGATTCAGCAGATGACAATGAAATACCGACATTCCTTTGATGACGGGGTCGGTAAAATCCAAGATGACATCGACGGTGCCGCGATACGGGACATTCACGGTATCCAGCCACGCAGGATACGCGACCGGGACGCTGTTTTCTGCGTAGGCCAGGAAGTGCACCTGGTGTGTGTGGAACGGATGTAATTCGCCAGTGTTATTGACAATGCGCCAGTGCTGATAAGTACCTACGCGCGCGGTCGTTATCGGATTTGCGTCGGGCGCAAACTTGCGTCCATTGATGTAGAAACCGTTCTTGTCCTCGGTGAAGGTGACGATGAAGTCCGGTGCAGTCTTCTTCAGCGACTCGACATCGATCGGCTTGTAGATCGGCAGGCGATCATCGAGACCATGCAGGTGGTTAGGCGACGGATTTGAACTCGGCCGACCTGAGCTGGGTTCCACCAGATCAGCCAGCACCATCTCGGGATGCGGATCCCCGTCCGGGCCGGCATCTACGCAAAGCGTGCGCAAAGCGGTATGCGTTCCATTCGGTGGACCGGTGACGATGGCTTCGAGACGCCCTGCAGGTGCCAGCAAAAGGTGATTGGCGGTGCGTGTCGGACCTTCGGGTTCGTGGTAAGCGAGCGGCATCCCGTCGAGCGCCACGATTTCAAATTTCTGTTCATCAAGCTGCAGATCCAGATAGCGGTCGGCTGATGCATTCACGATACGCCAGAATTGCCGTTCTTTAGGCGCGATCTCGATTCGCGGGCGAACTGTCCCGTTTACGGTAAAGATTTCGTCCATCGCCTCCGCTTCTGCGCCACATTTCTTAGGTGACACTTCAACCCGGCGTTTGAGTTCGGCCGCATTGGGCTCGTGTTCAATGGAGCGGCCGCGAACGACGATCACCCGTTCACGAAGGCGTCCCACTTTCGGAACATAACGTTCCATTCCCTCGATGACGATGGCTCCCGACATCCCGTCCAATACCTGCCGGTGACTCTCGCCATGGGGATGAGTGTGATACCAAAACAGGCCCGGCGGATGATCGCGCGGAATCTTAACCGAGTAGTGCAAAGTCTGTCCGGGCATGGCCAGCATTCCGAGCACGTCGTCCTGTGGCGAGTTCGGCGAGACAGTGAGCCCGTGAAAATGCAGGTTCGTCATGTCCATGCAGGGGTACACCGCACAAGTCTCAGGGGACCTCGCAGGAAGATCGTTGATGTACGTGATTCTGAAAACGTCACCGGGGGAAGCGTGGATCACAGGCGCCACCTTCCCGCCGTCGAATGCGAAGGCATCCCGGCCATTTTCATTCACCGCACGGAGAGTAAGAGATACAACGTGATTCTTCGCCCGCACCTGCGGAGCCTCTGGCATTGAGACACTCTGGCCCCAGCCCACGGCTGCAAGAAATATTTGCAGAGCGATGAGGAGTAGGATGTTCGCGCACTGTTTCTCGTTTTGATTGTTCACCGACGATTTCATTCTTGGCCTTCCATCGATCCTGACCGATCTAGAAAACACTCTTACTCGTGACTCATTGCATGCAAGCCTCCAAACGTCGCTCCGGCGCGGGTTGTATGGTCAGCACTACAAAGGAAACGAACAGCCGAGCACGTCGACAGGCTGATAGCAGTGTCGGCATTAGGACGTAGCCAGCATTGCATTTGACCGCGCTGGACTGCTCAGTTACAATCCCGCACTTCTCGGAATGCACGCGACGTCGACGTGGTCGCCTCTGATCCCGCAAGCTCGGACGCAATTGGTCGAATCCAAATCGATAAAATCGAACACATGAACTTTTCTGGAAAAGCGGCGCTTATCACTGGTGCGGGCAGCCCGCAGGGTATAGGCTTCGCGACCGCTCGTTTGCTCGCGCAACAAGGCGCGAAAATCGCGATCACTTCCACCACGAAAAGAATCGAAGCGCGCGCCCGCGAACTCGCCCAAGAAGGCGCCGAGGTCTTTGCTTTTCCCACAGACCTGCGGGATCACGCCGGCACTCACATGCTGGTCGATGAAGTCCTTAATCGCTATGGACGTCTCGACATCCTCGTCAACAACGCCGGGATGACTCAAGTCAGCAATCCTACCGAGGCCACTTCTTCGTTACCTCTGGCCGAACTTCCCGAACAGGACTGGGACTACAGCATCGCCATCAACCTCAAGACCGCTTTCAATATCACTAAAGCCGTTCTGCCCTTCATGCTTAAAGCGAACTATGGACGTATCGTGAACGTTTCGTCGGTCACCGGCCCAGTCGTGAGCAACCCTCGCGAAACCGCGTACAGTGCGGCCAAAGCGGGCATGGTCGGGCTTACCCGCAGTCTTGCCCTCGAGCTTGCGCGCAAGGGAATCACCGTAAACGCTATTGCCCCGGGGTGGATCGAAACCGCATCCTCCACCGGGCATGAGATCATCGCTGGCAAGAATACTCCGGTCGGCCGACCCGGACGCCCAGACGAAGTTGCCGCCGCGATCGCGTTCCTTGCCTCCGAATCAGCCTCCTACATCACCGGCCAACTAGTCGTCGTTGACGGCGGCAATGCCATCCAGGAGTACAAAGGCCCGCCTGACTCGTACTACTGAACGCAAAACCGTCCAGCTCGCGAAGCAAAACGATATGCCCAACCACCGCCGAGCGCCGACTCCAAATCGCTCAACTAAGCCGGCACAATCACCAACTTGTCCTTTGCTATCGCATCCAGCGTTGCCTTGTCGATATTAAGATGTGCCATTACCAGTTCGGGCGGGGTGTGGGCCAACCACTCCGAAAGTGACAGGTCTTGATAGAAGCTGCTCTTGAACATCTCCAGGAAGATCAGGTCGGTGTCGCCTGTATTCTCGATGTAATGCAGCAGACTTTTTTCCACGTACCCGACGTCTCCCGTCTGAAAGTCCATTGTGCGAGCGCGGTTACCCGTCGACACTACAGTCATTCTTCCTTTGCCCGCGATGTAGTACTGCCATTCCGAGGCGTTGGGGTGCCAGTGCAGTTCCCGCAGCCCGCCCGGGTGAAGTGTGACCATTGCCATCGCAATCGTGGTTGAGACCTTGAAATTGTTCGAATCAACAATGCGTACCTCCCCGCCTTTCGTGCGCTTCGTCGCCGGCATTTCCATGGTACGAAAAGCGAACTCGTATGGCGACTTCCCAAGAGCTCCAGCCGCTACTTTCTGGTCGACCTCCAGTGGTCCGGGAACTGGAGCCTGAAAAATGAATAGCTCTTGCCTGGGAAGTTCTTTCAAGGCCTGTTCGGCGACGCCGAAATTCTTTGACAGGACCTCGCGCGGCAAGTGCGCCATCGAGTCGCTCAGCAGGACAGTTTCTGACTCCGAAAAATCTCCATCGTCGAACACCAGCATGAATTCCGCGCCGTCCGGCCCGAGGCCCTGAATCGAATGCGGAATCCCGCTGGGGAAATACCACAGATCGTTCTTCTTCGTGTCGCCGACAAAGCTTTTGCCGTTAGCATCGATCGCGGTGATCCGCGCTGCCCCATAGAGCATGATTGCCCATTCCCCTGCCGTGTGCCAATGCAGTTCGCGCACTCCTCCGGCTGTGAGTCTCATGTTTACGCCGGCCATTGACTTCGACACGGGCAACTCCCGAACGGTCACCTCCCGTGACCATCCGCCTTCGTACACCCGCTTGTTGGCAAGGGAGAAGGGATATTTGAACGTTGGAACCAAACTCTTGGAATCCGTGCCGGGTGGCCATGCGGAATCTTGATTCTGTGAGTCCAGGCTCTCATTCGAAGGGCCGGGATCGGTTGCGCTCCGGTCGGTGCCAGCCTGGTTAGTAGCTTGCCCCTGCTGCGCCATCGCGCCGCCTACCGCCAAGCTGCCAGCGACCGTTGCCAGAGCCGCCGAGCCGATTCCAATAAATCCGCGACGCGAGAGTCCATCTTTGCTGTTGTCTTTTTCGCCCCTGTCTTTTTCCATTGCGCTCCCTCCTGCATACATCATCGCCATCAAAAGCCGTATTCCCAGAATGTCTGCGCCAGTGCGGGAGTTGCACTTCCCATACCAAAGGAACATTGAAAACATTGAACTTTGAAAGGCAGAATTATTGATGATGTGTCAGTCCATCGACACTGCTGTCGGTGGCTGCATTCGTATTCGTCCCAGCTAGCGGCTAGTCAGCAGGATTACGAGGTTGGACGCATTGTCGCGAAGCTCACAACAGGAAACGGGCGGCCGCCGACGTTGCATGAACGTCGGCGGCTGCGGGCGCGGTATTCCGTAAAGGCAATCTAGGAGGGGCCGGTTCATGAAGCCAGCTCGGCTATTCCTGTCAGCTCCACATATTCATCTTCAGTCAATTGCAACGATGCCGCCTGCACATTCTCCTCCAGATGCGAAATCGAAGAGGTGCCGGGGATGGGCAACATTATCGGAGACCGCTTCAGCAACCATGCCAATGCTACCTGGATGGGTTTCACTCGGCGGGACTTCGCAATCCGCTCCAGCAGCTTGCCGGCGACGGTTCCTGCTCCCAACGGGAACCACGGGATGAACGCGATGTCGTTGCGTTCGCAATAGTCCACGACATGGTCCCATTCGCGATCTGCGAAGCTGTAGCGGTTCTGAACTGAAACGATCGGCACGATTCTCCGGGCGCGCTCGATGTGGTCAACGGTGACATTGGACAATGCGACGAACCGGATCTTTCCTTGCGACTGCAGGTTCGCCAGGGTTTCAATCGACGCGTCAAGAGGCACCACCGGATCAGGCGCGTGCAGTTGGTAAACGTCGATCCGGTCGACGCGCAATCTTTTCAAGCTGCCTTCTACCGCCTCGCGGAGGTGCGCAGGACTGGCATCGTGGGTCCACTGGTTCGGCCCAGGGCGATTCCATCCACCCTTGGTCGCGATTGCGAGGTCTTTGGGGTAAGGCGCCAGCGCCTGAGCGATCAGCTCTTCGCTGACATTAGGACCGTACGAATCCGCGGTATCTATGAAATTGACTCCGAGCTCAACGGCCCGGCGAAGAACGGCTATTGCCGCAGCACGATCCTGCGGCGGTCCCCAGACTCCATCGCCTGTAATACGCATCGCCCCGAAGCCGAGACGGTTGACAGTGAGTTTGCCACCGAGTGAAACTGTTCCGCTCGCGGCGGCCGGCAGACTTATCGTGTTTTCAGACTTAGTATTCATGTGCAGTCTCCTGAGTATTATTGCTTTGTGAGATGCTCGCCTGTCAGATCGGTGTCACTTTTTTCGGCGGCTCGGCCTGTTGCCCTCCACCAGACCGCGCCTGCAGCGCCATCCCGACCAGGGTTGCTGTCAGGATCGAGGGATAGAGTCCAATCAGCGCTTCCGCCATTGCCATCGATCGCGCAACCCGATGTATTGGATAGGCGTCACCATAACTCACGCTGGTCAAAGTGGCGAAGCTGAAGTAGATCAAACGGCTCGGTTCACCCGTCGGACTCCCAGCGACAGAGGATTGGAAATGGATCGCATCGGGACGCCTCTCCATGAGCAGCTTATATCCGAACCCCCAAGTCAGCCCGATGAGCAAGTAGGCGGCGACTCCACCCATGACCCGGTGCACGCTGACCCGCCCGGGACGAAATGTGTGACGCAGCGTCATAACTACCAGGATGGCCAGCCCTGATACCTTCAGTGCTGTATCCCAGCCCAAATGGGCGAACGACGAATTGATTTCGACGATTAAGTCCCCTGCGAACTCGAGCACAGTCACCGCGACGACTAGATACATGAGGGCTTTCTGTCGAATGGTTGCGACAGCGCCCGAGAAAAGCATGAACGCGAACATCAGGTCTAATCCAATTCGCCCAGGCCGTGACAGACGAATCATGGGAACAAAAATAGTGATGAGCACCAGAAACGCGAGGAAGAAACTCAGTCCCCGGTCCGCCACCCAAAAGGGAAACAGCGGCGCGTCCGTCGGTCCCGATATCTGATTGCTCCGTGGTTGCATGGTCCTCGGCTAAAATACCCTCCCGCATTGCGAACACCCTCGCAGGTTAGAAAAACGTTCAGGCTACGAGGTGATTGCCGGGGTTCGCGGGTTTAGACTTCAAGCCGCCGGATGCCAATGCGAGCCGGTGCGGGCTTTCATCTGTGGGGCGACCGTCGTTGTTCCCGGCCCCAGGTCCTTTTCGAAGACGACCCCTCGCTGAGTGACTACGAAGGTCTTGACTCCTGATGACTGGTACTCCGCGGGA
>Ga0207684_10000497_pt1 | contig 49811 bp, 75 predicted proteins | sample KBSK5501metaG_FD_184342 | JGI IMG/M metagenome (GOLD analysis project Ga0207684, IMG submission 184342) | Corn, switchgrass and miscanthus rhizosphere microbial communities from Kellogg Biological Station, Michigan, USA - KBS K5-50-1 metaG... | ecosystem: Host-associated > Plants > Roots >... | reverse complement strand
CGTCTCGCCCGACCTCGCCCTACCCATCGGCATCGCGAACAAGACCATCTGCCTCTTCGGCAAGGGGGGAAGCGGCAAGTCGAACCTCGAGGTGGTCCTCGCCGAGGAGCTCTACGCCGCCGGCGTGCCCACGTGCATCGTCGATCCCGCCGACATCCACTACGGCATTAAGAGCGCTCGCGATGGCAAGAGCGCAGGGCTCCCCTTCATCGTGTTCGGTGGCCTCCACGCGGACGTTCCGATCTTCCCGGAGAACGGCGCCTTACTCGCCGACCTCTTCCTCGATCGGGGGCTCTACATGGTGATCGTCACGCAGCCATGGACCGGTGGTGAACGCGCGCGATTCATGACCGACTTCGCCAACCAGCTATACAAGCGTGGCCCCGAGAAAGAGCAACGCGGCAGCGCACGCGTCCTCATCCTCGAGGAGGCGCACGAGTACGTCCCACTCACCCCCGGCAAGGGAGAGGAGGTGATGCTCGGCGCGATGAAGCGGCTCTACACGGTTGGCCGCAACTACTGGATCGGGTTCATCGCTGCGACGCGGAGGCCGGCCAAGATGCACACCGACCTGCGCAACGGCGCCGACGCCACCGCGTTCTTCCAGATCGTCGGCACCCAAGACCGGAAGGCCATGCAGGAATACCTCGGCGAGAACGCTCCAGAGGACGTCCGCAAGGAAATCCTCACGCACTTGGCCAAGCTGCCGGTGGGCACGGCGTACTTCTACCAGCCCGACCAGGAGCCCTCCCTTCAGCGGCTGAAGTTCCGCTACCGAAACACGCTCGACACGACGACCACAGAGATCACCGCTGGCCACAAGGTCGTCAAGCCGGTGCTGGCTGAGGTCGACCTCGAGCAACTGGGCGGCGCGATGGCGGCCGCGCGCGAGAAGGCCAAGGCTGACGACCCGCGAGAGTTGCGTAAGCGGATCCAGGACCTCGAGCGCCAACTGCATATAAGTGAATCAAACCGTCGCATCGAGACTCGCGAGGTTCGCGTTGAGGTTCCCATCCTTGATCACAAACAGGTCCGCCGGATCCAGAGCGACGTCGAGAACTGGATGCTCCTGCATAAAAGAAAGGCCACCGAGGAGCTCGACATCATGCTCCGCGGTCTCGACGACGTCGTCGCCGGCGCCGTCAAGGATGTCCCCGCCCAGCTTAAGGGACGGGTCGCGCAGCCAGCTCCAGGAGCTGGCGCCGGCGTCGAGCGCAACCCCCGCTCACGCACGCTGGCGGTCGAGGCGCGACCTGTCCCTCCAGTTGCCTCGAACGGCCGTGCACGAAATACCGGAATTACGAACACAAATACCGGTATTAGCGGTCCCCAGCAGCGGATCCTGGACTTGCTCGCGTGGTACGAGTCGGTGGGCATTTTGGCTGCCAACCGCAACCAGCTTGCGTTGCTGGCGAACTACACCCCGAACACGGGTACGTTCAACAACTACCTGGGAGCACTCCGCACCTCGGAGCTCATCACCTACCCGTCGGCTGGATATGTCGGGCTCACCGACGCCGGCCGAGCAGCTGCCAGCCCGGTCGACATGTCGCCCACGAGCGAGGCGATGCACGAGGTGCTTTACGCCAAGCTGGGTGGCCCTCGAGCTCGGATCCTGATGGCGCTGATCGCTGCCTACCCGAACGCCCTATCTCGTGAAACCTTGGCTGAGCTAACCAACTACACCGTCAACACTGGAACCTTCAACAACTATCTCGGCTCTCTGCGTTCGCTACAGCTGATCGACTACCCAGACAAGGGCGCGGTGATCGCGCTGCCGGTGCTGTTCCTCGAGGAGGCCGCACGCCGATGACGCCGGAGGAGCGCGTGCAGGTCGCCTTGAATCTCATGCAGCAGGCTCGAAAAGCAATCGAGCGCGCGGACCTAGAGCCGGATCCGGTTCAGCAACGACGACTGCACGTCGCCGCTGCTCTGTTTCTTCGCCAGGGAGCGAACGCGCTCGATGACAACGGACGGCTGGAGCTGTGAGCGATTACAGCCAGCTTGCGATCGTCGATGTCGAGACCACCGGACTCGATCCGGACCGTCACGAGATCTGGGAGGTCGCTCTGAAGCTCCCGTTCGAGGGCGACCATCACTGGTTCCTGCCGGTCGACCTAGGCCGCGCTGATCCCTACTCGCTCAACATCGGCCGGTTCTACGAGCGCTACCCGAAGGACTACAGAGAATGGACGACGAAGTTCGACTTCGCCGCTCAGTTCTCAGAGCTTACGCGCGGCCGCCACCTGGTCGGCAATGTCGTGTCGTTCGACGAGGAGCGCCTCCGCAAGTTGTTGAGAAACAACCGTGCGTGCCCGGGCTGGCACTACCACCTGGTCGACGTCGAAGCCCTCGTCGCAGGCAAGTTGGGGATTGCGCCGCCATGGAAGTCTCCGGAGCTCTCAGCCGCAATCGGTGTCGCCGTGCCGAATGAGGAAGAGAAGCACTCAGCTGAACGCGACGTCCGCTGGGCATGGGAAATGTACGTCGCGGTCATGGAGCGAGGCTCATGAGAGCACTCACCTTGACGCAGCCATGGGCAACCCTCATGGCACGCGGCCGCAAGAAGGTCGAGACGCGCAGCTGGTCGACACAGCACCGCGGGTTGGTCGCGATTCACGCGGCCACGACGTTGCCGCGCTCCTTCCGTGGGCTCGAGGACCTGTTCCATGCAGCCGGCTGCATAGCGGACCCGACCGGCTTGTACAGCGGCCGCCAGTTACCACTCGGTGCAGTACTCGCGATCGGCAAGCTCTCGGATGTCTGGCCGATCGAGCGCGCCGGCCAGGCCTATCTCTGGGGCCTCAGCGAAACCGAGATTCGCTACGGCGATTACTCGCCGGGCCGATTCGCATGGTTCTTTCGCGAGGTCGAGCCACTCGATGAACCGGCGCCGGCAAAAGGCGCCTTGGGCTTGTGGGAGTGGCGAGGAGTGATGCCATGAGCGAGAGGACGCTGGCGTTCCCAGCTCTTCGGTGGGCCGCTCAGCAGTATCGGTCCATGCCAGCTGCACAGAAAGTCGGGCTTTCCGAATTCATTGAGGCCCGCCTCATTGACGCCGGGATTCTCACGCCAGGTTCTGATCACCGCGCGGAGATCGTCTTCGCGCTGAGGCATGCGCGCATCGACCCTGAGACGGGCCAGGAGCTGCTCGATGGCTGAGCGCAGATGCCCTGTGCCTGGATGCGGCCGCGGGCTCGGCACGACGAAGCGTGGTGATCCCTGGCTCATGTGCCGGCAGCATTGGGCTCGCGTCGACGTCGGCCTCCAGTACAGGATCTGGCGCGCATACAGATCCTGGCAGCGATGCGAGCGCGCCTACCTCAAAGCGAGGAGTGAAGGCAAGGCGACCGGGCCGCTGCGAGAGGCGCGCGTGATTGCCATCAGTGCATTCATTGACATCCGCAACGATGCGATCAGGCTGGCCAGCCGCGGTGAGGCTGAGCAGATGGAGATAGCGCAGTGAGCAGTCTGTTCTCACCGGAAGAGGTCGCGGCGCGTCGGGTTCGTCGCAATGACTGGCTCAAGCAGATGGGCTACTCGTTTCCACCTGAGACAGTCGAAGCCTTTCATCGCTATGCGGAACAGCAATTCGCTGACCGTGCCACACGCGCGATCGCGATCTTCAAGGACTACGAGGCCAAGAACAGCGCCGAGGCCCGCGAAGATCTCGAGCGCCGAGCACTGATCCGGGCAACTGCCGACACAAGCAAGGAATTCCTCAATCACCTCGAGGAGCTAATCGAAGAGGAGGCCGCGCTGTGAGCGTGCCATTCACCGTCATTGAAGGCGAGGGCAAGGATGACGACCGCATAGAAGATGCTGGCGTCGGCTGGTTTCGCTTGGAGCGCGGCGCCACCTGGGTGCGGTCGCGCTACGGCACCGGCTACATCCACGCAGTTAAGAGCGTCGCCGTTTACCGCAACCCTCCCGAGCGGCGAGGCCGGCGCCACGGTGTCAGCCACATGCTCCTGACGTTCGAGTGCGGGGGCAATGGTTTCGACGATCGCCTGATGGCTGTCGTGGCGACAAATGCAGCCAGTCTCGAAAGACTCTGTTGGCGATGCCGGAACAAAGTGCTGTCCCCACGATGAACGAGCGCCAGCCTCTGAACTTCCTGCTGGCGGCCGCGGATCTGGCCACCACCGAGCCCATCGTGCCCTTCCCTGCCTTCCGAGGCGAGGATCCATGCATCGTCACCGCGGTCCTCGAGCGCACTGCCATCTGCGGTTCGACCACGGATCACTACGAACGCATGGCTGTCAAGCATCAGGACGTGCTGGTCGATCCAGCGATGGTCGAGTGGAAGGCTCGAGCCGTGACCGCAAGCAAGCAGAACGGGCAGTCGACTCCATGGCTGGGTCGCAGTAAGAAGGCGTCCTCCGAAGAACGCCAGGCCGCGCGCGAGAAATCCGATCGCAAGGCCCTCGAGAACCAGGCCGCTGTGGCTCGCACCCTTGCAGCTGAGCAGGCCAAAGATGTCGAGACACGCACGCAATCAGTTAAAGATTTAAGTGATCGCGCAACTCCGGCCGAGCATCGAGTCCCGCCCGTAATCGCGAGACGGCATGCCGATCGTGCGGCGCCGGCGGCCGCGGAGCCAGCCTCAAACGTAGAGGCAAAACCGGAAGAACCACTGAAGTTCTGCCCGGGCTGTAAGAAGGAGAAGCCGCGGTCCGAGTTCCCAACCGGCAAGGGCTTCTATCAATGCAATGACTGCCGCGCAGCGAAACTAATCAAAGAGGACTCGACCGAAGGAGCGATCGCACGAGCAACTCGCGAAGAGCGCGAGGAGCGTGGGTTGAAGCATTGCCCATCATGCGACCAGGACAAGACGCCCGAAGAGTTCGATCGTAACGCCACGAAACCAGATGGCCATCAGAGCATTTGCAAGGCCTGCCGCAGCACGACCTGGACGACTGGCTCGACCGCCGTGCGCAGAACCAAGCAGCCTCCAGCCGAGCCCGAAACTATAGCGCCCAGCGATAGAGTTTCCGCCCCTCGTCGCCCGCGTGGCCGGCCTGCACTGACATTCAAGGAGCTGCTCGGCGACCTCAAGCAGTTGAGCGCTTACTGTCGCGAGCTCGAGAGTGAGAATGAGCAGCTCCGGGCCGAGCAGGCAGGCCTCTACGACGAACTCCACGCCATCGTGGGGACGTTCAAGAAGTCGAGGGCCAAAAGCTAATGGCCCTCCCAATCGACGAGGCGATCGCGCGTAAGCCGGTAGTCCGAGGCCGCGGCCAGCGGGAGCGCCTGCGCGCGGAGAATCGCTTGTTGCGGCTTGAGGAGGGTCGTCGACCGAGGGGAACTGGCTCGGTCATGTACCTCACCAAAGACCGGCGCTGGCGCGGTACATACCGCTGGGCTGGACGCATACAGTACGTCACCGGCCGCACCCCCGAGGAGGCTGAAGCGCGCCTAGAAGCGGCACGTGGCCAGGAGCCGGAGATCGCCGCCATCATCCGCCGCGATCTCGCCTGGGAGCAGCTGCACGCACGCGCAGAGGCCCTGGGCGACATACAGCTGTCGCGTCTACTGACCGAGTACTCAGAGGCTGAGGCGCACCGGGCTGAAGTCCATCGACGCGACTGGCACCGCCGTGTTTTGACGGAGCCGCGCCCATGACCACACGAAGGAGAGATGGGTGACTGCAACCTACACCTCGCGCCACGATGAACTCTGCGCTGAGCTCGCTCGGCTTGTGGTTGGCGAGACCGAGGTACGCCTAGACATAGGCCGGGCTGACGTCGTCACCAAGCACGCCGTATTCGAGGTCGAGCCTGCGCGTTATTGGCGCCTTGGAATGATGCAGGTCCTCGCCTACGCTGCCGAGCTCCAGCTGGCGCCAATCCTTGCCCTCTTCGGCGACTCGTACCTGTGCGCCAAGGCGGATCGATGGGGATATCAGGTTGGTATCCCGGTATGGATCTACCGCGGCGAATGGTCTGAGCCAGTTATGCGCCGGCAGGCGATTCGCCGCGGCCGCCACGACCCAATCATCAAGCAGCTGCGCTACGGCTTGCGATTGGTGGCCTCGTGACAACGAGCTTCAAGAATCGCTACACCAACAAGGCGTTGCTGGACGACGAAGAGATCAACTCTGGCGGCCTGGTGGCTGCCCATTTAGCCTGGGCACTCAGTGTCCTTGTCGACGATCAGGGCCGGCTGTCGGCCTCTGTGAAATGGATCTGGAAGGAGGCATACAAACATCTCGAAGAAGTCTCGCTGGTTAAATGCCGGCGCGCCTTCCAACATCTGGATGAGGTTGCCCGCTTCATCCTTCTGTACCGATTCGAGGGTCGCGACTACCTCGTAATTCGGAACTGGCACCGTTTTCAACCTCAAAAAGTCGATCGCGTGAGGTGGAGTTCTCTTCCGGCGCCTCCCGGCTTCGACCCCACGATCCACCTGCCTAAGCGTTTATATGAGCAGTGGCTTGAAGATAAAAAGAAGCCTGGTTTTTCAGCCCCTCCGATCTCAAATGAGTGGATTTCTGGAGGACGGCCGGAGCCGTTTCGGTTCCGCCATGTCTCCGGCGGCGGAGACGAAATGGAGGACGAGCGGAGCCAAACTGTCACCCACAGCGGAACCCCTCCCGCGCGCGCGCCAGTGGATGAGTGGAAGAGTGGACAGAGTGGAAGGAGTGGAAGACATACACGTGGAGACGTACACGGTGTAGGTCCCTCAGACCCGCCGCTTGAGCAGCCTGTCCCCACCGACACGCCCACCACGCATGCCGGCAACGGCGGGCCTATCCAGTGGTCCGACTGGGCTCGGTTACCCGAGACCAAGCGTCGCCTGCAACTGACCAACTGGTTCTTCGGTAAGCACGGCTGGATGTCGGTTAAGCCCGACACTCTCGCTCACGAACACGCCATCGCTGAGCAGATCGCCGGCTTTGCCATCCAGGGTCCGCAGTTGCTCAACCACCTCAACGCCTGGTGGGACGAGTCCGACCCCGACGATCGCCCCAGCTCGCTCGAGTACTTCTGGACCCGCCTGCAGCAGCTTGAGAACGAAGGCCTGAAGCAGCAGCAACGTCCCCACGTTCGGACCTCCGGCCTTTCCCAGCTCGCCGAGTCTCTTCCCGACATCCAGGGCGACAAGGGCTCATCAGCATGACCAGCCTTCTCAGAGCAGCCTGGGCAGCGCGCGCGGCCCAAGCACAAGGGAAACATTCCGAGAGCCCCGACCCCATGGGGGACCGTTGTCCTGTCAACAGGACACTCAAGGGGGCGAGAAACCTCACGTCTCCCCCAGGTTTAGTAACACTTGTCCTTCGTCATGTGTTACTCTGTCAGCGTGACGAGGGACGAAGTTCGACGCGTCATCGGCTACGTTCGGGTCTCGACCAGCGACCAGGGCCGATCAGGTCTGGGCCTCGAAGCTCAGGTCGAGGCGATCAACCTCAAGGCTCGATCGAAGGGCTGGGAGGTAGTCCGAATCGCGAAGGACGTTGCCTCTGGGAAGACCATGAACGGCCGGCACGAACTGCAGGCGGCGCTGTCCGACCTGAAAGCCCATCGAGCCGATGCCCTGGTCGCGACCAAGCTAGACCGGATCTCTCGCAGCACGATCGACTTCGCGACGCTCCTCGAGACAGCGAGCAAGCAGCGCTGGCACGTAGTGATGCTCGAGCTCGACATGGACACGTCGACTCCAACTGGCAAGTTGATTGCCGGCGTCCTGGCCAACGTTGCTCAGTTCGAGCGGGAGATGATAGGCCAGCGGACGAGAGAGGCACTGGCGGTGGCCAAGGCGCGCGGCACGCGACTCGGCCGAGCTCGCTTGATCACACCAGACCTCGAGAAGCGGATCCTGCGCATGAGACGCAGCGGGAAGTCCTACGAGGCGATTGCCGAGAAGCTCAACGGCGAGAACATCGCGGCGCCGGCGGGCGGCACGTGGGGTTGGACGACGATCTCTCGGGTCGTGGCTCGAGCTCAGCCGGTGAAACACTTTCGTTTGAAAACCGACGTCGTCGCGGAAGCCCTGACCACGACACGACTCGGCTACATTCCGAACCCGCCGCCGCCCTAATCCTCGCGGTGGTCGCTTGATGGCCACCGACCGCGGCGTCACGAGCCTCACCGGTGAAGGCACGCGCTCAAAGCTGCTCTGCGGCAAGCCGGCATGCGATCGCGTCGCCGAAACCATCATCGAGTTCACCTGGAATGGCTGGTCTGGAGTGCTCGGTGCCTGCTGGGAGCATCACGAGGACTTGGTCGTCATGGCGTTGAAGGCAAAGAGCTCCGCCGGCGAGGGCGACGAAACATGAGGCAGCTGGTCCGCTCGCTGCCGCGCTTCATTCAGGACCCGCTCATCGAGCACCGCTGGTTTCGTCGCCTCTTTGGCGGGCACTTCGAGCAGTGGTGGATCCGCGTCGACCCCGAGTACCCCTGGCCTGAATGGTTCCCGATGATGGCGTGCACCCAGGCCGATCCGGCCTGGAACCACCTCGTGCGGCTGCGGATGCCTCACTTTCACGAGCATGTCGCCTGCGAGGAGCACCGATGAGCAAGGGCTGGGTTGGGGTTGACCTCGATGGCACGCTCGCGCACTACGACGGCTGGAAAGGCGCTGACCACATCGGCGAGCCGGTGCCACTCATGCTCTGGCGAGTAAAGGCATGGCTGGAGCTCGACGTCGACGTGCGGATCGTCACAGCGCGGGTCGCGAACGGTCCTGAGCAAATCGCCGTTATCGAAGCGTGGTGTAAGCGCCACATTGGCAGACGTCTGCCGGTCACCGACCAGAAAGACTTCGCCATGCTCGAGCTTTGGGACGACCGGGTCGTAGCGGTTGAGCCGAACACCGGCCGGCCGCTGAGCCGATCAAGGGTCGGCCTGCCATGACCGAACTCAAGAAGACCCGCCTGGTCGACGACATCAAAGCGCGTGGGCTGGAAGAGTTCGCCGAGGAGTGGCCGAAGATGCTGGCTACCGTCGATCAGTCAGCTCTGCGACGCATGGGCGTCTCAATGCCGATGATGGTCGACGTCTTCCGGTCGGTCTGGCAGAGGGCCTTCTGCGCCGGCGCAACCACTCAGATTCGCGAACTCATCGCCGAGGGTGTCTTCCATGGCGGGCGGCGGTTTCCGCCGGAAAGTCGCCTAGACGTCTGACCTGTCGCCGTCGCAGCAATGCCCGCCGCCCACATCACCGCTGAGGAGGAAGTAATGGCTGTCGATACGTCGCTGAAGATCACCGAGGTTCATCGCCGGCCACCTCAATACGCGGCCTGTCGCGTAACTAAAGCCAACCTACAGGCGGTCGCCTCGTGGTGTTTCGGCCGAGTCGACGAAACACTCCCCCCCGCGATTTTGCTGGGCGAAGGGAGAGACCTTGCGCATCCAGGCGATTGGCTAGTCCTGGAGGACGGGTTTTTTGTCAAGTACTCGGACGTTGCCTTCCACGCGAAGTTCGAGTCCCGCCGGCTATGAGGGTCCTCGGCCTGGACTTGTCACTGCGGTCTACCGGCTACGTGCTGCTCGACGATGACGAAGTTGTGTGGCACGGGACAGTCGGAAGCGAAACCCTGCGTGAAGAGGCACGCCTGGCGATGTTCGACGGATGGATCCGCGAGTCGCTCCAGCGCCAACGAGTGCGGCCTGTGACATCGCCTTACCGCGTACTGCAGAGCTTCAACGCAATCGATCACGCGGCGATCGAGGGTTACGCATACGCGGCCCCCCACATGCTCCCTGCCCTCGGCGAGCTCGGTGGCGTCGTCAAGCTCGCGCTCTTTCAGGCCGGCATCCCAATTCACGTCGTCGCCCCCGGCACTTGGAAGAAGGTCCTCTGCGGCAATGGGCGCCTCGACAAGAAAGACGCCGCGGTGGAGATCTACAAGCGCTATCAGGTCGAGTACCCGCGGTCGCAGGACACACTGGATGCCTGGGCTGTGGCCATGTGCTGCCGCCGACAACTGCTGGGCCTCGACAAACCGGAGCCGAAGGTCCGCAAGCGCAAGTCACTGCCCCTACTCGAGGTGGCGCAGCACGTTGGCTGACGTCGACCCCCATTTCTGCAAGTGCGGGTGCGGCCGTCCAGCGAACGACAGGTTTCTGCGCGGTCACCATATGCGCCAGGTCCGCGCAGGCACGGCGGGGTGCTTTCGTTGGGACGGATGGCCGGCGGGGCGGTCCTGCGACGTCGATTGGGGGGCGCTGAGTCATCGCCACTGTCAGCTATGCAACGAGGCCTGCTCTGTAAATCACACGACCTGCGGTGGGTGCATGGCGCAGCTCATCCAGGATCCGATGGGTTACTGCCAGCTCTGCGGTCACGAGACGCCCACCCTGTTGTGCGACGTCTGCAATGTGGTCGTCACCCGCGAGATCCAGCGCGCAATGGGAGAGCCGGAGCATGCGCTACTCCGAATCCCGCGCGTCGACGACGAGCAGAGCTCCCATGGTGAGCTTTCGGATTTCCACCGCTCCGATTGATGTGCAGCTGGAAGTCGGAGCACGGTTTCTGGCCGGAGCACCATCACCCGCGGGCTATCGCTCTCGCCGCTCTCGCAGCGCGGTATTTGCGCAACGCGGAGTTGATTCTCGAGCGGATGCAGGCCCATCAGTGCCTCATATGCGGCGCGGCTCTCAAGCCGGCGCTGGCGAAGGACTGAGTGAGCAAGTCCTACGAACAGAATTTTCCGACGCTCGAATCGGCAGAGACGCGCTTGGCAGCGCTGATGGTCGAGGCGGTGATGGGTGACGGCAACGCTGACTTGTTGCCGGACGGCGAACCCTGCACGTGTGGTGTTGGCGATGAAGACGACATCGTTCGCGGAAGGCTGCGGCCGCGTATTCACAACACGGGCTGCGCCGGCCGGCCAGAGAAGTCAGCTGCGCTGCGGCCGCCGGCGCCGGTCGTCGAATGGCACGAACGCTACCGCGCCGACCTGAGCGAGTTTCCGGTCCTGAGAAGCCTGCTGGTCAAGAAGCCGAAGGACGGCGTCGACGCTGTGTACGACTGGGCGGGCCTGAAGCCGGCGGAGGCGAATGCTCTAGCGCTCCACCACGCCGGCTTCGAGCTGGGACCGATAGCGGACCTGCTCGAGCGCGTCGAGCCCGCGGTTCGGCAACTGATTCTCAACGCTGCATGGAAGCTGGATCGATCTCTGCGGCTGATGGCTCCCCTGGCCGCGGAAGCTCACTGCGAGATCTGTAGGGAGGCGAGAGAAATGCTCCTCAAGGGCCTCAAATCCCAGGCCCGGACAGCCTGATATGCCAACTATCACGTTTTGCCCCACCCATAAGCGCCCGTCTCTATTAGTAGAGGGATATTTGCAAAAGGCACTCGCTGACACGGCGGCCGCCGTTCGTCCGGTCCTGTTGTCCGCAGCCATCCATCTGACCCGCAACCAGGACGCCGCCGAAGATCTCGTCCAGGAGGCCTACCTCCGGATGGTGGAACGTCCGCCGCGTTCACGGAGCAAGCGCAAGGTGCAGGCCTGGCTGATGCTGGTGATGCGCCACGTGTGGGCCGACCGCTTCCCGCGACCGACCGCCGGGAAACGACGAACGGCACCACGGCCCGCCGGCGAGCGAGGAGAAATGCTCATGCGAGCTGCTCTTCGCGGCGGCGCCGGACCTCGTGAACTGATTTTTGCGGCCGGCGCTGACAGCTTCGACGGCTGAGCTGCCGGCAGTGGCCGCCCACGCTGTCTGCGAGAAGTGCGGTCGTGTCCATGAGCGCCTCGAACCGCACATAGGCCGCGTGATGGCGACGTGCACCGGGCACCGCCATAGCGACGGAGGGCCATGCGGTAATTTCCCGCCTGCCGGCGGAAATGTCTGTCGCAGTCATGGGGGTGCGTCGCCGCAGGTGATCGCCAAGAGGAGGAGGCGCCTCGCGCTTGCCAAGGCGGGCAAGCAACTCGGCGTTGGGATCGAGGTGGATCCGACCGAGGCGTTGCTGCACGCGCTCTGGATCGCATACGGCGACCTCGCGTTTTGGAGCGGCACCGTGACCGGGTTGCGCGGCGGCGCGGTCGACGACCTGGGCAACGGCCTCGTCGTGCGCGGCGCGCAGGGCGCGAGCCAGGCTCACGTCTACGTGCAGCAGTACAACGAAGCGCAGGAGCGCGTAATGCGCTTTGCGAAGATGGCGAAGGACGCCGGTATCGAGGAGCGGAGAGTGCAGCTGCTCGAAGAGCAGGCGACGATGATCGCCGAAGTCGGCCGCAGGTTCCTGGCCAAGATCGCGATCGCCCTCAGCCTGACGCGCGAGCAGTCGTCGCAAGCGCGCGAGCTCTTTCGCGAGCAGTTCGCGCTCCTCGAGCCCGCGAAATGATCAGCCTGTTCGGCCGCGTCGCTGAGCTCCTCGCCGACGAGGACAATGACCGTCCGCCGTGGCGCGGCGAGATCCCCTGGCCACGAGGTTACGAAGCAGCGCTGTCAGAAACCCAAGCTCGGGATCCGCTCGAGCGCGCGCCTGCGTTTCAGGATGGGAAGGCGCGGCCGGAGCAGTTGCTGCCGGGCACGCCGGCGGCCACTGGGGCTCGGTGGGCGGCAACGGTCGATCCGAAGCTGCCATTCGGTGAAAGCGGAGACCCGGTCATCGATGATTCGTGGGTCTACTGGCTGCTCCGGTGCGGGCGTGGCTTCGGTAAGACAGAGACCGGCGCTCAGGCGATCATCGAGTGGGCTCGCGCCGGCATTGGGCCCCTCCTCATAGGCGGGCCTACCGCACAGGACGTCCGCGACACCATGGTCGAGGTCGGCCCGTCGTCGGTTCTGAAAGTCGCACCGCCGGACTTCATGCCTGATTACGAGCCGTCGAAGTTGAGGCTCACATTTCCCAACGACGTCATCGTTGAGCTCCGATCAGCGGACGATCCGGATCGTTTCCGAGGCGTGCAGTTCGTGCGCGCATGGCTCGACGAGCTTGCCGCGTGGAAACGCCTCGACGAGGCCTGGGAGCAGATCCGTTACACGATGCGCGTCAAGCACAAGCACGGCGGCGTGAAGATCGTGATCACGACGACGCCGAAGAACCACAAGGTCGTCAAGTGGCTGTCGGCGCACAGACGGTGTGCTCTGACCGTGCGTTCGTCCCACGACAACTTCAGCAACCTGGCCGAAGAGTTCCAGGAGACGATCTCCGACGTCGAGCACACCAGGCTCGGCCGCCAGGAGGTCTTCGGCGACATCCTCGAGGAACTCGAGGGCTCACTCTGGAAACAGGCTGCAATCGATATCGACCGCATAACCGTTGCGACCCTTGAGAGGCGGCTCGCCGAGGGGTTGCGCCTGGTCCGAGTCGTCTGCGGGGTTGACCCTGCCGGCGGCCGCACCGAGAACGGCATCCTTACCGTGGCCAAAGGCAACGACGGCCACGCCTACGTCCTCGACGACGTGTCGGTCAAGGGCGGTCCGGACATTTGGGTGCCGAGACTCGACGGGACTTATTCGGCCCGGCACGCGGACAAGGTGGTCGCCGAGGTCAACTTCGGCGGTGACATGGTCGAGAACACGATCCATGGTGCAGGCCACCGCAACATTGCGGTCAAGGTTGTTCGAGCCAGCCGCGGCAAGGCGGTGCGCGCCGAGCCGGTCTCGATGCTCTACGACCGCCACATCGTCCACCATGTCGGCTTCTTCCCGGAACTCGAGCGCGAGCAGACAGGATGGGTGCCAGATGAGGGCCGCGAGAGCCCGAACCGCATGGATGCGCTCGTGTGGGCGCTGACCGAGTTGTTCGGCCTCTACGACGACAAGGAGAAGCGAAAGGCGCGCATGCCGCGCGGCGACGTCAGCCGTCTCATGCCGCAGGCCGGCACCGGTGGCTGGTCAGCTGACCGCATCAAGCGCCGCCGGCCCGAGTCGACCGCGACCAAGCCGACTCCGGTATTTCCGATGGTCGCCGCCGGCGGCCGCGGCCGCCGGTAGGAGGAGAGAAATGAGCGCCAGCGCACCTGCAACCTCTCGCATTGTCGTCCCGGATGGCGGGTTGCTGGCCCAGGTTCCCGCCACGCCGACCCTGATCGTGGCCACATGCATCGTTTGCCGCGAAGAGCGGCCGGCGAGCGAGCACCGCGACGGCGCCTGCCTCGACTGCCGTGTCGGCAAAGCTCTCGCTCCTCTGTTCGATCGCCTTGTCGAGCTCATGCGCAAACAGAACCGCTACGCCTCTCGCCATCTGCCGTCCATGGGCATGCCCGATCAGGTCGGTCGACAACTCCGGCGGATGTGGAAGGTTATCCAGAACCTGGTCGTCGACAAGACGCGTCAGAAGGAGTTCCTCTCGCGCGCGATCGAACGCGCCCAAAAGGTCGCGGCATGATGCACTTCGACCACCCCAATCCGGACGTCGTAGCAGTGGTCGACCACCTGCGTTGTGGCCGCTGTGGCACTCGGCGCGGCGGAGGCCTGGTGGTCAACGTCGACAAGCTCGAGCCGCGCAAGTATTCACTCAGGACCCGGTGTCTGCGCTGCGGTGCATGGGTGCACGCGACACTCGAGGTGGACGCGCTCGAGCCAGGCGAAGTCGATCCGCGCGCCCTGCGCGACCTCGACCCCATCTCGAGCGACGAGTTGCTCGACTTGAGGTCGATGCCCGCCGAAACCTTCGCCCACGAGTGGGCCACGTTGACAGGAGGGTCGAAATGAGCTTCGCGTTTATCTTGCTCGTCGCCGCCTTCGTCTGCTTCGTCGCCGCTGTCGCTAGGGTGGTCGTGTTCGGTCTCGACCTCGTCGCCCTGGGCCTCGCCCTGTGGGTGCTCTCGGTTCTGTGGGGGGCGGGCTTATCGCCCGTTCTGTTGCTGATTCTGCTGCTCGGCGTACTCGTGGTCGCCGTGCTGCAGCGCCGGTGAGCCCAGCTGAGGCCACACCTTGCGACCCACGCGGCGAGCTTCGGCAGCACCTTCGCGACGGTGCTCTCGTTTGGCAGCTCAGGTGCCCTGAGTGCGGGCATTGGGGCGACATCGACGATGACCAGCTACACGGCCGGGTGTCGTGCGACCACGCCGACTGCGGAGTGAAGCGGGGCGAGAGCGTGTGCAGTTGCACGTTTCATCAGACCCGCGACTGGTTCAACACCGCCGTGCGCGTCTAAGCCTGCATCCGACACGAGGTGAACTGCCAATGAGGCGATTGCTCCGCGCGCTCGTCCTCGCCGAGGTCATCGCGCTGCTCCCTCTTGCCGCTGCGCTCCCAGCATCCCTTCCGCGCGGTCAGTTCTGCGCAGACCGTGTCGCCCGTGCCTTGACCAGTCCGAAATCAATCGTGCCTGGCAGCTACGCCTGCCTGAGTCCCAGCATGCAGTCTCTTGCGACTCGGCTCGGGTACGACGGCGACGCCGGCATGCAGCGGCTGGCGGCGGCTCGTGGGCGAGATCAATCCGTTGCTCTGGGCCAGTCGGCCGAGGACGGCTTTCTTTTCGAGTTCAGCGGATCAGGAACGAGCACCCAGCTAATGGTCCTGTGGGTCGACCCCGATGGACTTGTGTTCCGAATCGACTCTGACGACGCGCCGTGAATCCCTTCGCAAAAGCGTTGCTGGCCGTCGCCTGGCACGCGTGGGATGCCCACGACGCTTGGCGTCATGACCCGCGTTCCATCCGCAAGGTGGGCGCTTACGTTGGGCTGATCTGGTCTGTGAGTCTCACGGCCGCGATGGTTTGGGAGCTCTCGCGGCCGCAGTACATCGAGGTCCGACGCGGTGGCTGAGCCGGTGCGGTGCTTCCTGCTCGAGCCGACACACATGGCGATGGTTACGCTTCGGCGCTACCGATCCTCAAATGATGGTGGCGCGGAGTGCCCCGGCCCGATGAGTTATCACGACGCGACATCCGGCATCATCGCGATTGTCGACGCCACGTTCGCCCGCCACGTGTGGGACGCCGCGGCCGGGACTTGGCAGGAGCTCGATCAAGTGACCGGCAGCGTGCCGGACTTCACAAGAGACGACTCGTGGGTGCACATCACTCGGTCACAGCACGACGAGATCCCCCATGAGGATCCGCGATGGCCGACCTCATGTGCCGGCTGCGGATACGAATTCGCAGTCGAGGATCCATGGCAGGGCAATTACGACCTGATGTACCGACGCAACGACATCACGCCCGACATGCAGCATCCCGACCTGATGACGCTGCGACAAGCGCCCCCAGGCGCGATGTGGTGGGCCTGGTGGATCGGCAAGAGTCGGCGACCGCAGGTTGGCGCGCATCCCGTCGTGGTCAGGCTCCCGAACGGCACTGATTGGATGCCCGACGCCCAGGCGAGCAACTGCGGCAAGCGCAAGGACGGCGGTGATGGCACTGACCCGGACTACCGGAACCACCACTGCTGGATCCTGCACGGGACACCCCCCGATCTCACCGCCGACAAGAACGGCGTCACATGTACAGCGGGTGCCGGCTTGATTCTGAGCGGCAATGGCGCTGCTCAGTGGCACGGCTTTTTGAGGAACGGCTACCTCACGAACTGATCCCCGGTAGGAGGTCGCGCGGAATGCCCGACACCTTCGCGCCGACCTCGCCACAAGACGATCTCGAGGCCCTACTCGACACCGTGTGGCGCGAGGAGAAACGGGCCCGCCTCTATGACCGCATGGACGCAATGCTGCGAGCCGATGAGCTCGCGAAAGGGAAGCCGACCAGAGCGCGCAAGCGCCGGAGGGGTTCGAAATGAGCTACGGCATCAGCATCCCGAAGATGAGCGACGGCCAGGTCGTCGCGATAGCGGGCGCCGACTTTCCCGCATCTGCGGACGAGGCCATCGCTGGCGTTCTGCCGGCGTTCGATGGCAACCCCGCGTTGCGTGAGCGCGTCGAGGAGCAGCTGCGCGCATCCAAGTCCATATGTGAATCCCTGATCGACTCAGGGAAGCTCGGGGTCGGACCGTTCAAGGCAACCGTCAGCGGTCATGCCGAGCTCGAGGGCGGCACGGAGTGGGTCACCATCAACCTGACCGCAGAGAACCCGCGCGAGATTCCGCGAGATTGACCTGGTCCGGAGACCGCATCGACCTCGACGGGCTGCGCCCTGGTTGGGGCTCGATCTGGCAAGGCGGGATGCTCGACGACGAAGGCCTCAAGGCGGTCGAGGCCGCCACAGAGAAGGGCCTCGTCATCGTCGCGATGAACGTCGAGGCGCGGGCCTGGGACTACGAGCGCCTCGTCGACCATCGCGCGAAGGTGCTCGCCTACGTATATGTGGGCATCGAGGACTCGCCTGAGGGCTGCCTGCCCGACGATCAGTTAATCGTGCTCGTAGGCACGCTGCTCACAGTGCTGCGGCGGGGCTATCACGTGGTCGATCTGTGCGCTGCGGGCATCAGCCGAAGCGGGCTGCTTGACACATGCCTGCACATGGCCGCGCTCGACGTTGACTGGGACACCGCTCTCACAGCCGTCCGGATCCATCGGCCCCAAACGAACCCGAATACCGGTTTCGTCGAGCAGGGCAAGCGTCTCGAGGCGCAGGTCCGCGCACTCGGTCGCGCCGCGTGATGGCGAACAGGCGCGACCTCGAAAACGCAGCGCGCAACTGGGCGCGACTGCCCCAGCTGCCGCGCAATGCGCGCAAGCGAAGCCGGCCAACGAAGAACCTGATGACGCCGGCCACCAGGGCGATCTCCGACAAGTACGCCTTCCCGCCTGCCACTGCCGGCCGGCAGACGCAGCCGATGAACTACAACCCGTTCGGGCTGAGCGGGTGGTACTTCATCCCCAAGCGCCAGTACCAGGAGATCGACGTCGAAGAGCTCGACGTCACGCAGTTCACTGCCGACCAGCTCCTCGCCATCCTCCCCGACCTCAACCCAGACTTCTCGGTCGCAGTGTGGTCGTACCTGCGGACGTGCGGGACGGATCTGAAGTTCACCGCTGTCACGCCGAACGGCAAGGAGTTCCCGCAGGGACAGAAGCACCTCGACGACCTCATCCTCGGCACCAACCCGCAGTTCGGAGGCATCGAGGCGCTCATTCGCCAGCTACTGCTGAGCGCATACCTCCAGGGCGCGGTGTGCGCCGAGGCCGCGCCGACCAAGAACCTGAAAGATCTCGACGACATCTATGCCGTCAACCCGGACTCGATCTGGTTCCAGCGCGACGAGGAGCAAAAGCTCGTGCCCTTCCAGCGGCAGGCGATCTGGGGCAACCTCGCAGCTGCGTACCCGTACCGGATGATGAACGAGGAGACCTTCTTCTACAACCCGGTCGACCCGTTCATTGACGACCCATATGGCCGGGCGCCGGCTGCCGCCGCGCTGCAAATCGTGTTCGGTCTCGTCTCAATTCTTCGCGACCTCCAGCGCGTGATGCACCAGATGGGCTTCCCTCGCGTCGACCTGACCATGGTGTACGAACTGCTCGAGCCGACCATGCCGGCCGAGGTCCTCGAGGACGAAGGCGCGAAGTACGCGTGGATGACCGCGCGCATGCAGGAGCTCGTTGCGGCCTACAACTCGATGGCCCCCGAAGATGCCTTCATCCACTGGGACTTCGTCAGCGCCGACCACCACAAGGAAATGGGTCAGGGTGGCAGAGGCAGCGGCGGACGCGCGCTCGAGCCTGAGAAGATCGTCGCGATTTTTCGCGACCAGCTCATCGTCGCTCTCAAGACGCTGCCCATCTTTCACGGTGGCGGACAGGGAAAGGGTGAGACCGAGACCTACGGAACGGTCGAGTACGAGATCTACGGCGCCTCATGCGTGACCCTGCGCGAGATAGTCGCCGAGGTGCTGGTACGAGCCCTCACCGTCGCGCTGCAATTCCGTGGCGTGCAGTGCCAGGTACAGCACGAGTGGGCCCCCATCCGGACCACGCAGCGCCTGCAGGATGCAATGGCTGAAGCGCAGGAGGTCGAGAACGCTACAAACAAGCGCGACCAGGGCTGGATCTCCCAGGACGACGCGTCCAACGAGGTGACCGGGTCCGATGCAGTCGGGCCCGCGCCATCACCCTCGCCGGCGCCGCTCGCGCCGCCCAAGGGAATGCCTCAGCCGATGCCACCCGGCACTCCACCTGCTCCGGGTGGAAAAGCTGCAGCTGGTGAGCCCGCGCGGTGGGCCGAAACGATCGTGCGCTCCGGCCCAGGCATGGGTCTCGTGTATGCGCACATCGCCGCGCAGCGCGAGGTCGAGCGGATGCTCGAGCGCTACCGCTGACGTGGCAAAGACGGTCCAAACGGGTGGGCACCACAACCGCCACGGTGGCCATCACGCGAGGGTCCGGACCGCGAAGCACGCGGCACGCGCCGCCAAATCAGCCTCCCGCGCAAAGAAGAAGTGACCGCCTCGCTGTAGGGCTACAGGAGCTCCTGCTCCGCGAGGGGCACGAGCTGGAGCGTCGCCTCGGCGCCCGCTTTTGGCGAAGCCCGGTAAAGGGTGACCTGGTCGAAGCTCTTGGCAAACTGCCGCCGCCGGCGGGCGAGCTGACCGCCTTCGCGCGCGTCGTCACCCTCGAGGGCCTGTGGGCCTGCATCAAGGAGGACCCGCAACCCGCCACCCTGCGGCGCTACTTCGCCTGGGCGGCACAGGAGCGGGCCCGCGCACTAGCTGTAGCCGCGATGCGAGCCTCGGGCGACGTTGGCCGCACGCACTCGGAGACACCGCCCGGAAACCTGCTGCGACTGCCCGGCGGCGTCACCATCTGGCGCGCATACGTCGCCGCGGTTCGCCTCGAGTTTCGCCGGCAACAGGCAGCCTTCGACATGTGGGCCCGGGCAACAGGTCTACTCACCCACGTCGACCATGGAGTCACCAACCACGACGAGCTGGCCGGCTGGAATCCCCACTTCGACGCCAAAGGGCTGCTCCCGCATCAGCGCGATGCCTATCGGGCAGCTGGACAGCATGCGCTCGACATCCTGCGAGCGGAGGATTTCCGTAGGAAAGCCAGGCGCGACGGTGGGCTCGTGGTCGGTGGCGACTTCTCCATCGACGATCCGAAGCTTCAAGAGCGCGTCGACGCGCTACTCCTCGATCGGATCGTCGGCATCGACGAGACAACGTCCGAGATTCTGCGTGCAATCCTCGCCAGCGACGGAACGATCGTCGAGAAAGCAGAGGCGATCGACGAGACCTGGGACGAAGCGAGCACGGTGCGTGGCATCACGATCGCGTCGACGGAGATGGCGCGCGCGTCAGCTGCTGCCGAACTCGATACGTATCGCGAGAACGACGTCGCACAGGTCGAGGTTGACGGTGGATACAGCGGGGACATTTGCGACGAGTACGTCGGTGAACGCTTTGATGTGGACTCGGACGAGGCTGTGAGCCTCATACCCATCCACCCTCGCTGCACACACTACTGGTCCCCAGTAATTCCCGACGACTGGCACCTGCCGACCACGCCATGGGCCGGCGGAGATTTGGAGGAACCAGCTTGAAGCAGGAGCAGGAATACACCCGCGACCTTGTTCGCATGGCCGCGGGTAAGACCGACGTCACCGACGACAACGGCACCCTTCTGTTCACGAACCCGGGGCAGGCCGTGCAGGACATCTCGCAGTTCAATGCCGAGACCACGGCGCTGCTCGGGTCGAGCGCCACGTTCACCGGCTCGATGCGCGACACGACCAACTACAACTGGGCCGGCGCGAAGTCGAACGTGTCGGGCGGCCAGGCGGGCACCCTGCTCATGGACGAATCGAGCGCGGCCTCGGGCGCGAACATCTACCAGGTCGCGACCCAGGCGGCGGCCGCCGAGCCAGCGACGCATGGCTCGCCGGGCACCGTCGCCGCCACGAGTTTCGGCGCGCGCATCGTGCCGACCAAGTCGCTGCTGCGGTTCATCCGCTTCGTGTACGTCAACGGGGCGGCGGCGCAGACGGGCACATTCGAGATCCAGTCGGCGATGTCGCCGCTCAACTAAGGAGGAGGAATGGCAGTCAAGCGCCTAGACCTCGCGCACACCTCGTGCGGCATCTGCGGCGAGGGGTGGCAGACCCCGGAGCCGCCGGACATGCCCGAGGGCTACCTCGAGGCGGTCGAGTACCTCGGTCTGCTCGCGAACCACGAGGTTGGCCTTGACCCGGACAAGGTCGCGGCGTCCCAACGCGTCCTCGACGAGCGGGAGGCTCAGGCCGCCGCCTACAGGCTCGACGATGCGGCGTTCAAGGTCACTCACGACCACGCGGAGAAGTTCCACACCCTTGATGAGCACCTCGAGCACGCCCACGCCCACCGCATCCCGCTCACCTGCGAGAAGTGCAGCCATCAGGAGCAGGCGACCGCGAAGGGCCTGGCCGCGCTCAAGACGCACAAGTGCTACCCCGGCAAGAAGCAGCCGGCGTACTCGGCCGAATGACCACCAAGGAGGCGACCATGACCCGCGAGGAGGCCCTGTCGAAGCTCGCCGAGGTCGGCAAGGCGATGCGCAAGCGGTTCGAGGACGAGCACGGCACGCACGAACCACGCCTGCAGCAACTCGACGCCACGCTCGCCCACGCCCGCGACCTCGTCGGCCACCTGCATGACGAGGAGGAGCGCGAGGTCGACTTGGCGAGGCGCCTGCTCGACCAGGAGCCGGTGCACAACAGCCACCCGGTGCGGCCCCCCACCGACCGGCCGAAGGGCTGGGCCGCGACCGTCGCGGCGAGGGGGGCGAAGTGAGCAGGTTCACCACCGTCGTCGAGTCGCAACTCGCGCAGCCCGCCGGCCTGCCGTCCGGCGTCACGTTCAACGGCTATTGGGCCGCCATCGTCGCCGGGGCGTCGGCCAACCTCAAGTGCCGCCGCATCAAGATCGGCGTTCGCGCCGGCACCGGGCCCCCGACCTCGCAGCAGGTGACCATCGCCCTCTACCGGCAGACGGTGCGACCCACCGGCACCGGGTTCTCGACCCTGGTCCCGCAGGCGCTCGACCCGCGCTCGATGCCGAGCCAGATCACCGGCATCGACGTGACCACGGCGGCGGCGGCGGGCACGGCGGGCCCGACCCTGGCCGCGCAGAAGCTCGACGAGTGGACCTTCAACACGCAGCAGGGCCTCGACCTGCCGTGGGAGCTCATCGAGGAGCTCATCGGCGACCAGGCCGCGGCCAACGGCATCGCGTTCGTCAACATCGGCAACGCGCTGCCGGCCGGCCACCTGTTCACCCTCAGCGTCACCGACGAGGAGTAGCGGCGGCTGATGGCCGTCGAGCGCAACGTACCCATAGCGCCGGTCTCGACCGGCGCGCCGGGCCTCGCCCGCACCCTTGAGGTCACTCTCATGCAGGGCGACGGCAGCCTGGCCACGGTCGAGATGCAGGTGGTCAGCATCGGCGACAAGGAGGGCCGCGTCGTGCGGGCCGACGAGCTCGACTTGCGTGACTTGCAGGTCCAGATGCTCCGGCAGCTCGAGCGGGTCGCGGTCGCGGTGGAATCGCTATCACGTGGCGAGGCTGTCGCCACTCTTGAGGAGGAACCAAGATGGCCGGCGCAGCAGTAGACATCAGGGCCTTCGTCGCCCGCCTCATACCTGGCTTCACGACGGACGACTTCGAGAACACCAAGGCCGTGCGCTCCGGTCGCTACCGCGAGCTCTACGTCATGCCGATGGTCCGCAAGACCCACGCGCTCGCCGACGAGGGCTCGTACTTCGTCGTGAACAACGGCGCCGGCGTCAACGGCCTCGCCACCGCCGCCGCGCAGGCGGCGTTCAGCGACACCGCCTCGGCCTTCCTGTACGGCGAGAACCACGACAAGAACAAGTCGGCCTACCTCGACTGGCTCAACCTGATCGTGACGGCGGCCGGCACCGCAGGCACCGCGATCTTCCTCGCCGCCACGGTCGACAACACATGGCGTTCACCCGCCGCGACCGGGACCGAGCTCACGGCCAACATCGCGAACCCCAACGGCAACGTCGCGCGGCAGAACTCGATCATGCGGTGGTGGTCGGGCGGCGCGACCCCGCTCGTGCTCGCCGGCTCGTCCAAGGACTCGCGCACCGTCGTGGCCGCGCGGCTCCTCAAGGGCGCCATCGGCATCGCCAACGACACGTTCCTCGTCAACTTCGGCGGGGTCGAGGCCAACGACGAGAACACGACCTCGACGGTGGCCGTCAGGACCGTCCAGGTGCCGCCCGCCATCGTCGCCCCTGGCGGCTCGGTCGCCATTCACATTTGGCTGCCGACGCAGTCCGCCGCGAGCTCGTATGCGCCCGAGGTGGGCTGGTGGGAGCGGTAGCGGCCTGACCCTGCTCCTGGGCCCGCTGGCCCCGGACCCGACGCCCATGCCTGCGACGCAGTCTTCGAGGGCCCTGCGCCGCATGTCGCGCCCTCGAAAGGCGGGCCCCGTGCTCGCCGTGGCCGTGCTCGAGCAGGCGCCCACACCGGCAAGGACCCGCACGAGGGGCACGCAGGCGGCCCGGTCGCGCCGGCAGGTGGCCGTCTTGCCGGAACAGGCCACCGCCCCGGTGATCGCGGTACGCAGGCGGTTCGCGGCAGCGGCGCGCCGGGTGCGCCCTGGATTCGTGGTGGCCTTGTTCCCGCCGCCGATGATGCCCATGTTCACCCGGGCCCGGCGGATCGCCACGCAGCTGGTCCGCCGGCGGGCTGGCTCCGTGCCCGTGGCGGAGGCCGTCCCCGCCGCGCCCGCACGGCGGCGCCTCGGTGCCCTCGTGCGGCGCTTCAGGCAGGCGTTCGTGCCAACGCCGCCACCGGCCGTAGTCGTTCCGCCACCACCCTTCCCGCAGCGGCGGCGCACACAGGCGGCCGCAGCGCGCCGGCGAGCTGCATGGCTCGTGTTCGCGCCACAACTCCCGCCCGCGCTCGAGTACCTGCTCATGGTCGTCGCCCATGCGCCCGTGCTGATGGCCTTCGCCCGGGTTCGCCTCGTCACGGTCGCCCGCCAAGCGACGAGCGTCACCCGGCGCGTGGCCCAGGCGGTCAACCGCGCCACCCAACTGAGAAGGAGAAGGCCCTGACATGGCGCTCGACCGCTACGCCATCGGCGACACGCCCACCTTCGAGGTCGACGTGTTCGCGGCCGACCAGCTAACCCCAGTCACCCCGACGGGCCCGGTGACGCTGTCGCTCACCAACTTGCGCACGCAGGCAGCCATCTCGACCGTCAGCGCGGTGGTGACCATCACGGGCAACCGCGTCGCCGTCACCCTGCCGGCGGCCGCCACCAAGGGCCAATTCCGCGCCGCCGCCCAGGTCACCGTGGATGCCACGCCCACCGTGCGCTCGGCGACCTACGACTACGAGGTCGTCGCCACCTCGGAGGCGACCTGATGGCCGGCCCGGCGCCGGGGCTCAGCGTCTACCCGGGCAGCCTCGACCTTCTGAGCACGCTGACGAACCTCGCGCGAGAGGATCGGATTCGCGACGCCGTTCAGTTGCTCGAGGCGTACTCGTTCCCCTCGTACAACGCAAGGACTTACGGGGGCGCGAAGGGCGACGGCACCGACGCCACCACCGCGATCCAGGCCGCCCTGACCGACGGGGCCGGCGGCCACGTCGTGATTCCGCCGGGTAGTTACGGCGTGTCGGGCACGCTGAACGTTCCCGCGGACACGACGGTCACCCTTCAGGGCGCGACCATCACGGCCCTGGCGAGCCTCGCCAACGGCATCTTCATGCCGAACGGGGAGGGCATCACCTTTCAGGGCCGCTACACCTACAACGGCAACGCCAAGGCGACCGACTTCATTCATGGCTCGCCGGGCGCGCACTACCTGCGCCACACGGCCTACGGCACCGTCAGCGGCATCCCGACCCCGAATTACTGGATCAACCTCACAGGCTGCAACCACCCGACGGTCGCCGGGAAACTCAAAACCATCGACTCGCCTGCGGTCAGGATCGACCGCTCAAGCCACGTCGAGGTCATCGGGCTGCGGCCGGGGCCCTACAGCCTGACGCTCGGGAACAACCCGGTGATAGCCGTCGAGGACTTCATCGCCAACGGCGGGGTCGACTTCGTCGAGGACGTGCTGATCCTCGGCTGCCATGTCGATGGCGGGAGTCAGCTTGCCGGTTACGCGGGAATCGTGGTAGGCCAGGCTTTCGGCGGCGGCACCCACCTCGAGAACGCCAGGGTCATCGGCTGCTCGGTCAAGAACACGACGGGCGGCTCGGACGGCATCGACTTCGTGCAGGTGGACAACGGCGCGATAGTCGCCTGCCACGTGATAGGGACGAACAACGGCATAGACGTCGCCGGTTGCAACTTTATTGGCGTGAGCGCCTCGACCGCCAAGAATTGCCGGTCGGCGGGCTTCCAGTGTGGCGACATCACCGTCGCCTTCCAGACCAACGTCGTCACCTACACGGACTGCATCGCCATCGCCTGCGGCATCGGCGGACAGGTGGACTTCACTGCGGCCGGGTTCGTCATCCTGGCCCCGGCTGCCACGTCGACGAACCTCGTCACGCTGGCGAACTGCATCGGCTACAACGCGGGCAACGCGGCCATGAAGTACGGCGTCGGCCTGGGAAAGGGGGCTGGCGGGACCATGAGCACGATCAGCGTCACCGGCGGTTTCATGCTCGGCTCGACCCTCGGCTTCCTCGACTCGTCGGGCCTGAACGTGGTCGCGTTCCGTCAAGTCGGCGGCATCAACCCCCAGGCGGGGGCGGCCGTCGTCGGGGCCTTCCCATGGACGAACACCAACCCGTATGACGTGCTTCTGACTTTCGTCGCCAACGCGGCGGGCTCCACGCCGACCGTGTCGGGAAAGGCCATGAGCGCCGTGCCCGCCAACCAGGTCGGGACGGTGATCGTGCCGGCTGGCGCGGCCATCAGTTTCAACAACGCCCCGGCGAGCGCGGCGGGGTATGGGCTCTGAATGGCGGGCACCACCGACTTCGGGCAGATCCTCAACTCGCCGGACGACCTCGGCGGCATCCGCGAAATGCTTGGGTTCGAACCCAGCGAGCTCGGCGACGACGTGTTGCTGCACCCGTGGGTGCTCGGCGCCGGCGAGCGGTTCGTAATGAAGCAACTCCCCGCTTGGGCGCTCATCATGCAGCTCACGCAGCCAGCTGCACCGGTGCTTGCTGCAACCACCGTCTCGCCACCGACCTCGCTGCTTGCAGCGACCTATTACGTCATTCTCGTTGCGCGCGCGGCCGGCATACCATCACCTCCCGGCGTTGAGGCATCGCAAGTGATCACCGTCGGTCAACGCCTCGACATCACCATCCCGACCTCGCCCGGCATCCAGTCGTACGACGTGTATGTCGGCACAGCAGCCACTCAGGAGTTCCTGCAGCAGGCGGGGCTGACGCCCGGCGGGCTCTACAGCCTGCTTGCATTCTCGCTCGCAGGCCCGGCGATCGGCGCCATCGGCGCGGTCGGCCCCGAGGACGTGACCGAGCAGGGCGATCTGGCCAACCTCAAGTCCGCGACGCAGGCAGCGTGCGCAGCTCACCTTTGTAAACGGATGCAGCGCAAGGTGCCGCGCGAATTTCGTTCGTACTCCTTCAGCGAGACCATCGATGTCGACTGGCGTCACGAGGAATCAGCGATGTTCGAGGACGCTGCTTACTACCTCGGCCTCGTCACCGGCTACATAGCCGGCCTCGCACCCCCGCCTGCGGCGATGATCGCCCATCCGAAGCCGAAGGCGAACGACCCGTCGTACATCTCCGGCACCGACCCAAACGCCATCCCTGGCGCTTTCGGGACCTACACACAGAACCCCCGATAGGAGGCCAAATGTCTGACGCCGTCGACATCGCCTACCAGATGCAGAGAGCTCTCAAGCCTCTCGGGGAACCGGACGACGATGACCTCCAGATTATCAACTCGCGCGCTCTGAAGCCTCTTACGAAGAACGATGTCTTCGTAGTACAGACCGAAACGAGCAACTCGCTGCGCGATTCGTACTTCACGACCATGGATCCGGAGACCACCCTCCCCAACTTCGTCGATGACTTCAAGGAAGGTCGGTCTCTGATGAATTCCCACCGAACGGAAGAGCTTCCCCTCGGTACGAGCTTCGATGCGGCCCTTGAGCAGCGAGGGCGCGAGGGCGACCCCAACGACCCCGCCCGTACTGCCGCGGTGGTGAAGAGTTACATCCTTCGCGGCATCAACATCAACGGCGTCCCCACGGACGACCTGGTGCGCGCGATTGAGGCCGGCGTGGTTCGCGACGTCAGCGTCCACTTCGACGATGAAGCGGAGTACCGCTGCACTATCTGCGGTGGCGACATGTACGAGCGCGAAAGCTCGTGCATCCATATGCCCGGGCTGACCTACGGTGGGAAGCGCGCAGAGGCGCTGATTGTCGACGGTCACGCTCTCGAGCATTCCCTTTGTTTTGATGGCGCCACCCCACGCGCCATGATCGACAAGGCGCAGCGTATGGCAGCAGCGGGGCAACTCGATGCCAAGCAGGTCGCCCGACTCGAGCGTCTGTATCGCACTCGAATCCGCAGCGTGGCTCCGTCGGCTGGTGGTCCTCCTGAGCCGGGCGGCGATCGCACTCCCACGGCTTATGAGGACCGGCAGAAGGCGATCCAGAACGCCGTGCAGAAGTTGTACCCGGGTGATGACGAGTGGGCATACCTCGACCGCACCACTGACGCGGATGTTGCTTGGACCGTCACCGGCGGATCGAAGGCTGGCAGTTACCAGGCCACCTATTCGATCGATGACGGCGGCAAGGTCACCCTCGGCGAGCCGACTCCCGTGACCATCACCACAACCGTTACTCCCATCAACCGCGCGAAGGAGAGCAAGCGCATGGAGCATCCACACAAGCACAGCGAGTTCGAGCACGACCACGAGGACTCGCCACCCGAGCATGACCACGCTGACACGCCGGCCGACAGATGGGTCGAGCTGCTGCCAGCCCACGCGCGCCAGTCGGTCGAATTTCTCGGCCGCGAAGAAGTCGAGCGTCGAGTGGCGATTGCTGCGCGAGGGCGTTTCTCCCTGTTCGTGAGTGGCAAGACCTGGGAGAAAGCGAGCGCGCTCGAACGAGCGACCTGGTCGACCGCGATGATGAACGACCTTCCCGACTCAGCTTTTGCCTACATCGAGCCTGGAGGCAAGAAGGACGAGGAAGGCAAGACCACGCCGCGGTCGCTCCGCCACTTCCCTCATCACGATGACGCGGACAAGTTGGACGAGGCACACGTGCGCAACGCCCTCGCGCGGATCCCGCAGTCAGACGTGAGCGACGCCGCCAAGTCGAGCGCACTCAGCCACGTCAAGGCTCATGCCAAGACCCTCGGCATAGAGGTCGACGACGAGGGAAGGGTGAAATCCAACAAGGGAGGCAACATGACGCCACTCGACCCAGAGACCTTCGCCAACCTCGCCGGCGTGAGGATGCCCGTCGCCGAGCGCGAGCGCATCGTCGATGCGCTGATCAGCGCCAATCCGGACGACGTGACGCCCGACCTCGTGAACCGCGTCGCGGCGTCGATGGTCAAGCGCGCGGGCCCTGCGATGGCTCCGGACATGGCATCCCAGATGCAGGGGATCCTCGACCAGATGGCCGACGCGCACGATGCTCACGCCGAGGCGCTCAAGGCGCTCAAGACTTTGGTCGGCATTGGCGCTGAGGGCGGCATGCAGTACGGGCTGCCGGACAACATGGCGTCGCAGGAGGACCTCGAGCCGGGACAAGCCGCTGGGCTCAAGACGCTCGACTATGGGTCGGGCGCAACGCCAAACGGAAGCGGCAACGGCACCATGCCGCCCAACGGCAGCATCGGTGGCGGACGATCGCGCTCAATCGCCATCGGCAACGCGGGCGCCAACCTCGATGCCAAGGTCAAGTCGGCTCTGGGCACCATCAACGGCATCATCTCGGACCTTCTTGCGACCGACGCGCAAGAGGACGAGCAGGACGTTGAGCAGCAGTCGGCCGAGGACGCCATCCCGATTACGTCGAGCGCCATCGGGCCGGGGCCTGCAGGCTCGGCCCACGACCAGCCCGTCCTGGTGCCAGGTCGCTCGGCCGACCATGAGGCCAGGGCCAGGCGCGCGCTGCAACTCGAGGCGGCGCTGCGCGCCCCCGAGTTCGCTGCGATCCGCGCCCTGGTCGCGCAGGCCAAAGCTGGCCGCGACTACCGCCGCGCCGTCGCCGGGGAGCTCTTGGCTTGGGGTGTGCGCGCGCGAGGCACCGATTTCAACGCCGAGCTCTACAAGCGGTTGCTGCCCTCGATGGAGCTCGGACAGATCGAGGAACTGACCAAGGAGTTCGAGCGCGATGCCTGGAAGCGCTTCGCGAACGCCCCAGTGGAGGAGCGACCGGACTGGTTGCCATCGCTCGTGGATCGCGTCGGCCGGCAGACGACACCGGGCCTGCTGCCGGGCACACCGACGAAGACCAAGCTGCCCGCCGCGGTGGCCGCCGCGGTCAACGTGGACCTCTTCAAGACCAACCCCTGGTAGTCCGCCCCACCCACCACCACGCCCTAGAAGGAGGCTAACCGACAGATGGCGAACGACCCCCGACTCTCCACGGCCTGGGACGAGCTCGACGCTCACTTCGCGACGATCCTCGGCGACGGCACCATCAACCTGCCGACCCTCGGCGCCGGCGGCTTCGTCCCCTCAACTTCGCTGAAGCTCGCCGTGACGCTCACCAACGTCGGCACCGGCACGCCGCTCGTCGGCCTGGGCGCCTCCGGCAACGAGCTCTACGGCAAGGTCAAGCAGGTCTCGACCGACGGCATGATGTCGGTCCAGGACCGCGGCTACATGACCTTCGCATTCGTGGCGACCAACCCGGCCCCGAACGTCGCGGTTGGTGTCGACGGCACCGGCAAGGTCACGCAGACGGCGGCCAACAAGCAGGCCGTATGCGTCGGCTTTGTGGTCGACCCCGCGACTGGCAACACCGTCTGCCTCGTCAAGAAGAACTAGGCGGCCACCCGGCCAGCCACACAAACCCGAAAGGAGGAAACGACCCGAGTGGCCCCAACCATCACGCAGTTCAAGCCGTCGTTCCAGGAGATCCTCAAGGCCGAGGGAGCCGACTGGCAGATCGTGCGCGAGTGCCGCAACGAGCGCAAGCGCCTGTCGGCCAAGCTCGAGGAAGTCGATCCGAGCGAGCGGTACCCCGACTCGGGCGAGTACTCGTCGCTTGGAAAGCTCGACGCTTTCGAGCGCCAGCTGCACCACTTCAACATCAGGACCAAGCCGGACTTGCGTCTGATGAAGCCCGCCTCGCGGCTCGAGGAGTTCTACAACCCGATCAAGCCTGACGGCACCCGGTTCTTCGCCAGCGACCAGCCGCAGTCCTGGATCCTCTACCCGGAGTTCATCAACCGGCAGATGAGGATCATCCCCCTGCCCGAGGATGTGCTCGGCGACATCGTGGCCCAGGTGACCCCGATCGACACCGACACGTACAAGGCGATCTACCTCAACGACAACATCCAGACGGCGCCCGGGCAGTCACAGCGCCAGCTGCAGAGGGTCGAAGAGGGCGCAGAGATCCCACCGATCACCATCGCCACCTTCGAGAACAACGTCAAGCTGCAGAAGTACGGCGTCGCCCTCAAGGGAACATACGAGACCTACCGCCGCCTGCGCGTCGACCTGTTCTCGCTGTTCCTCGCCCGTATCGCCATGCAGATCAAGCTTGACCTGGCCACCCACGCCATCAACATCCTGCAGAACGGCGACGGCAACGGCAACGCGGCGCCGAACTTCAACGCCTCGTCGCTCGACCCCGCAGCTCCGGCGGGCCCTGGCACCGTCACCGACCTGGTGACCAGCCAGACGTCGACCATCACCAAGGGCCTGACCTACAAGGCCTGGCTCATCTTCCGGGCCTCCCTCTACCCGCTGCACATGACCACCGTAATCGGGCGGCTCAACGAGCTGCTCCAGGTGCTCACCCTGCAGTTCCCCAACGTCGACCCACTCACCCTGCTGGCGTTGCTCCAGCAGCCGGACCAGCGCGTACAGACCGGCAAGCTGTCGATGTCCGTGAACATCTACGGCGTCAATGTCAACCTCGTCTACCACCCTTGGGCTCCGGGCGGCCTACTGGTCGGCCTCGACAAGAGGTTCGGCATCGAGCAGCTGGTCGAGAACAACTCGGCTCTGACAGAAACCGACAAGGACATCCGCTCACAGCTGAACGAGATCGTCGTGAGCCAGGTGATCGGATTCGACAAGTTCCTCGCCCTCGCGAGCTCGACCCTGACCTTCGTCTAAGAGCCGCTCTGCCCAACTGCCGGGTCCGAGGCAGCCCGCACATCCATCCCACTCAGGAGGTTTCCGCATGCCAGGCAAGATCTGGGTCAAAGCGGCCCACCCACGCGCGTCGTTCTACCAGGAGGTCCTCGAGAACAGCGAGGATGGCGGGCCGGCCGAGCTCAAGATCGAGCACGTGCACGCGCCAACCGTTCTGCGTGACGGGCACCCGGACCACAGCAAGCAGATCCCGGTGCCGATGCAGGTGACAGACACCGCGGCGGTGCGGGTCGCCATGCTCGAGAAGCTGCCCGGCACTGACCGGCCGGCGCGCATCGTCGCCTGCGAGCCGGAGGAGGTCGCTGCGCATCTCAAGTCGAAGGGCATCGAGGACGAGGCCAAGCCCGACCGCCTGGCGGCAGCGCGCGCGGCGAAGGCAGCCAAGGCGGCCGCGGCCGCGAAGGAATAGGCCCGATGAGATCCGTCATCGAGCTCGCCCGCCTCAAGGCCCCGCTCGCGCTGCGGGGCTACACCCTCGTCACGGACAAGGGTGGCCTGACCACGGCGGTGCGCCGCATCGCCGGCGGTTCCGGCCCGCGCCAGGCCGTGCCTTACGCCCGGTGGGATCCGATGGTCACCGTCATCCCACCCGCCGCGCTGACGGGCATTGTGGTCGCCTCCATCGCATACTCGAACACCGAGTTCGCGGCCGGCGTGGAGGGCCTGCATGTCCTGGCCTCGGGCGCGGCCACCGCGCTCGTCGACTTCGACTTCGCGTTCGAGCAGCAGCGCATCGACGGGTCGAGCCTGGGCATGACCCTCAAGTCGGTCGAGGTCGTCTACAACGTCGGCGTCGTGGCCCTCTCGGCCGCGCCGACGCTCGCCATCCGGTCGGTCGCCTACCCCGCCGTCGCGGCGGCGGCCGCCGCCCCGGTCGTGACCGCCATCGACGGCGCCTCGACCTCCAGCCCGGCCACGTGGCTCGGCGCGGCCGGCGTCACAGGCGCGGGCCTCGTGGTCACCGCGCAGATCCTCCTCGGCACCCCGTTCCTGATGTCGGTCGACCTGCAGAAGGTGGTCGGCCGCCTGTCGTTTCCGATGGCGAACACGGGCACGGTCGACATCGTCGACGTGTTCTGCCACTACCGCGTCGACATTGCCCCGGCCGGCTAGCTAGGGCGTTTCGGGGATGAGAGAGCAATGTCTTCTGAAGAAAATGCCGCACCCGTGAGCGAGGAGTTCATTCGTCGACTCCTCGCTCGCGCCGGCGTACACGTGACCAAGGTAGTCGTGTCAGGTCACGACCTCGTCATCGCAGGGCGAGTCGAACGGATGCGACCCAAGTCCACACGCGGCGCTGGTTTCCCAGGGAAAGTCGAAGAGCCAGAGACTCGCCTCGACCTCACGCTCAGCGGCAAGGCTCTCGAGGTACCCATCGCAGGTTTGCCACAGCCCGTGCGCATGGATCCGGAGGTGATGGCACGGGTCGCCAGCTCTGCTTCCGTTCCAGCGGGCATTGGCGGAGCTGACCTCCCAGCTGACGTCTTGGCCCTGTGGCGCCAGGCCGGCAGGAGCGCGCCGGCCAACACTGAGACCGCGGCTGGTCTGGCCTACGACCCACTGGACGCCTTCAGGACCTCGTAGGTCGTGCCGCTGGTCGACTGGCTGAATGAGACTCTCACTCTGGTCCCGATTGGCGCCGGGGACACATCGGACCTGCAGGGCGGCTTTACGCGATCGCTTGCGCCTGGTGGTGGATTTCAGGTGCAGGGAAAGATCGAGGCTCGCTCGGGGCAAGGTCGCCGTCTAGTAACCGATGCGGCTGACGTCCCAATATCGACGCACCTCGCGACCCTGCCCCCAGCGATCTATGACGCCGCGGGCGCGGTCACGCGCGACCTGTGGGCGCTGTTCAAGCCCGCTGGATCCGGCGCGGTCGACTGGCACGTGCTCGATACGCAGCAGGGCGACTACATCGTCGTCGCGCCGGCGAGGGCGGCCAAGACCAGGACCGGGATCCACCACATCGAGCTCGAGCTGCAGGTAGTCGGCGGAGGCATGTAGAACTCGTGGCCGACGTCATTGGCCGCAGCGCCGATGGGTCCTTCGAGGTGAAGGTATCGATCGACTGGCGCGCAGCACACGCTCACGGGCTCCTGTTCTTCGACGCGTTCGAGCGGTCGCTCGAGAAGAACTTCCGGCATGTGATGGTCCTGGCGTTGAAGTTCGCCAAGGCCGCCGCGCCGAAAGGCGATCGCAATTTCGCCATCGAGGACCTCGATGAGATCACTCGCGCCGGTGGCTCACGGAACTCACGCCCAGCCAACCCGCGAGGCTTTGCGATTACCACCGACCAGCGCCGTCTCGCCGCAACCGGCCATGGCGGCTATCGGATCCGCAAGGTGCCGGGTGGCACTCTGCGGCGCTTGCTGTCGATGATCGTGATCAAGTCCTCGGTCGAGCTACTTGAGGGTCGCATTGGGGTGCCAGCCGGCTCGCCAGCTGAGAAGTACGCGCGCATCGCCGAGCTCGGCGGAACCATAGCCGCGAAAAAGGCCAAGTACCTACGCTATAGCCCTGACGGCCACACCATCGTCTTTAAGCCAGTGGTGCATCGGTCGCCCCACCCATATCTGCTGCCGACGCTCCTGTACGTGTGGCCACTGGTCAACGAGTGGTTGCCGCAGACGGCATGGGCGGAAGCGACAGCTGAGTTCGGTCTGTGAGCGATATCACGCGGCTTGTGTGGCAGGCGCTCGTTGTCGATTCGACTGACACCAGCACCGGGAACCCGAGCCTTCTAACGCTCGCCAATCGCAGTCCTCAGCGCATTGCTGCAGCTACGGGCACTGGCCCGCCGCGCCCGACCGCGGGACTGTTCAGCGCCACGACCATCGCCGGCGGCGGAGCAGCTGCAGGCCAGGCGGTCGTTCCGGTTGCCTCGAGCGTGAACTACCGCGACCTCATGTGGATCTGGCTTGGCGGAGTCACGCCCGAGGTCATGCAAGTCAAGCGTGGAGGCGTAGCCGCTGGCCAACTGACACTCAGCGCTAACCTCGGCTCGACGCATGCGTCCGGCTCACTTGTAAGTCCGCTGCCGACCATCATTCACGACGTCGAGCCCCGCATCGTCGTTGACACGCCGGATTTCTACTGGTGCGTGGTGGTCGGTCCGGAGCATGAGTTCCCGACTCCGCAGCCGAAGGTTCGACCTCCGGTTCGTCTGTACGAGACATTCCTCATCGTCAAGGTCTACGACTCGTCTCCCTCGAGGAAGCTCGCCGAGGACGTCCGCGATCGCCTCGACTACCTGCTCAACCTGGGGGAGGCGGGCGGCCCGAACCCTTCGAACACGGGGATCAATCCCTCGCCGTTGCTCGGCGTGGCATCGCCTCAGCTGAGGTCGTGGATTGAAAAGATCGAACTTGAGGACGGCGGCGAGCCGCACTTCGACTACTCGTCGCTCACGCTCAGCGTCCCTTTGCACTTCAAGGTCCATTTCTCGAAGGTCTATTCGTAGCCGCCAGTGAGGGTTGTCATTCCGTGGGCACCGGGCCCGCGTGAGTATCACGAGCTAGTCGCTCGAGTTCTGCGCGCCGACGGGCTCGAGCCCGAGCCAGTGCGCCTCGATGACAACCTGGCTTACGGCCGACTGCTGGTCGAGCTCTGGGAGGCTCACGAGACTTTCGTGGTCATCGAGCACGACATCATTCCGTGGCCGTGGGCGGTCGATTCAATGCTGCGTTGCGCGAATCATTGGTGCCGCTACCCCTACCGACAACATGGAGGGTACGCGGCGGGCTTCGGGTGCATGAAGATCGAGGGCTCTCTCGCCGATCAATATCCACGCCTGGTCGCGGAGGTAGCCGCGCGCGACGCGCATCCTTGGCCTGCCGGCGACTGGCGAATCATCGATGTCGTCATCGACATGGAACTGCGGCGACGAGGCGTCGAGCCGCACGAACACCTGCCTGGCGTGGCCCACCTGAGCGCCCGCCTCAAGCCGTACCGACGCACCACCACCTAAGGAGGAGACATGCCGCGACTACTCGCAACCAGGTGGACCCGCTTCCACGTCGGCGGGTCGGCCGAGCACCCGGCGGGCCGGGTCGTCGATTTCCAGGAGCACGCCGACCTCAAGGGGCCGGAAGGCGGCCCCCTGTTCTTCGCGGACATCTCGCAGGAGGAGGCCGACCAGCTCAAGTCGGACGACCACGATGTCATCAAGCCGATGGGCTGGTCGCTCGCGATGACCGACGAGGAGAAGGCCGCCGCAGCGAAGAAGGCACAGAAGGACGCCAAGAACACGGCCGCCACGACCGGCGGAGCGAAGGAGTAGGTAGATGGGAGTCGAGACCGGCCGAAGCATCGCCTTCAGCGTCAAGAACCTCGCCGTCGTTCCGCTGCCCGGCAACCTGGGGGGCCTGAGCGCTGGCGTGCCCATCGCAATCGACACCCCGATGTCGGCCGAGATCAAGATCGACCTCACCCTCGAGGAGATCCGCGGCGGCGCTTACCTGTTCCCGCTCGCGGCCGACATCAAGGAAATGAAGGCCGAGCTCTCGGCCAAGCTGACCGACACTCCGCCGGCCCTCGTCTCGCTCCTGACCGGGGGCTCGTACACAAAGGTCGTTGCGTCCGGCCCTGCGCTGACCTCGGACGGCGTGCAGAACATCCAGGGCACGACCGTCGGCGCGCGGTGCGTGGTCACCACCCCCGGCACGCCGGTCAACGGCGACTACGCCATCGTGGCCACGGCCGTGCAGTCGTACACCGTGTACGACCTCGCGACCGGCAAGGCGGCGGTCGCCGTCACCACGAGCTCAACGGTGGCGACCGTCGACACGGCCTCGGTCACCGGCGTCACCATCACCACCGGCTTTGCGCCGACCGCCTTCGTCGCCAACGACGCGGGCACGTTCAGCGTCGTCAACGTCGGCTCCGGGCAGTCCGGCGTGTCCATTAACGAGACGGTCATCGGCCCCACCGCGTACCCGGTCGTGCCGCCCCAAGCGCGGCTCTACGGCATCGCCACCCGCCGGGCCTCGGTGTTCAAGTTCATCCTCTACTACACCGAGCTCGAGGGCCTCGCCTACCCGATGAAGCAGGGCGGCTACGTGGAATCGGACTTCAAGGCGCGGGTGCTGACGCCGCCGTACAACGCGGCCACGCTGCAGCCGTGGCGCTTCGACCTCGTCGCCTAGCGACTGACCTTCCCTCCTTAGGGCCCGGCCCTCACCCCCGCCGGGCCCTCGTTCGCTCGGGGTCACAGGGAGAAAGAGATGGAAAGCGATTCGACCACTCGCGCCAACGGGAATGGCCATGCGGCCGATCCATACAACCTCGACGAGCTCGAGGAGCTCAACCCCGAACCGGTCAGGTTCACCGTGAAGGGCCGCACCTTGCTCATCAATGAGTTGCCTCACAAGGAGTACGTCGTCGCTCAGAAGCAGATGGCAACCCTGCAGGCAACCGTGCGTGGGCTGCGCGGCGCCGACGACGTCGGCGAGAATTTCGTCGAGCGCCTCGACGTCGACGAGCGTGGGCTGCTCATGCGCCTCTTCGGGCCCTTCAACGAGTGGCTCGCCGAGCTCGACGAGGAGGATCTGCGCAGCCGGCACGCCGAGTGGGACCAGTTGGATCCCAACGCCAGGGGCCCGGAGCCGCGGCGCGAGGTAGGCGTGTTCTTCGCGGGGCTCACTGAGCGGAAGCTTGCCCGCCTTACCGCGACGGCGTTCGAAGTCCAGCAGAGGTTCGTCGAGGCCGAAGAGCGCAGGGCGCGGGAGGCCGGCGTCGACACCACCCCTTTCGAGAGGGCGCTGTCGAGTGGCGGAAGCTCTACGAGCGCCTCAGCCTCCGGTTCCAGCTGAGCCTCGAGGAGATCCGCCGCCTGACCATGAGCGAGTTGTTCTACTACCTCCGCTGCCTGCGTGTAGAGGCCGAAGGATCTGAGGATCCTGACGACCCGACGACGCGCGCAGCGGAGCGTTTTGTGCTTTCTGGGGGTCGCCTCTAGTTGCCAAGCTCGCTGATCGGCGAGGGCTTGCTACGGGTCAATCTCGCGCGGGGCAACCTTGCGGCGAGATTCTCGCAGGAGATGGGCGCACTGCAGAGCGTCGCGGTGGCCGAGAGCGGCAGGTTCGGCAACGTCCTCGCGCAGGGCCTCAAGGTCGCTGCCTTCGGTGCGCTCGCCACTGGCGTGGCGATGGTCGCCGTAGGCGGTATCTCGCTCAAGATGGCGTCCGACTTCCAGCAGTCGATGACGCAACTCGTCACCGGCGCGGGCGAGTCGGAGGCCAACCTCAAACTCGTGAGCTCGGGCATCCTCGCGATGGCCGGGCAGACGGGCGAGAGCGCCCAGCAGCTCGCCGCCGGCATGTACCTGGTCGAGTCAGCTGGCTTTCACGGCGCACAAGGCCTCATGGTCCTGCGGTCGGCCGCTGAGGGAGCGCGGGTGGGCAATGCCGACATGGCCACAGTCGCCGACGCGGTCACCTCAGCGCTGAATGCTTACAGCCAAGGCTCGGGCTCCGCGACTGCGGTGACCTCGATGCTCGTCGAGGCGGTCGCTCAAGGCAAGATGCACATGCAGGACCTCGCCGGTGCTCTCGGCACGGTGCTGCCGACGGCGGCCGCTGCGGGCGTCGGGCTCGACCAGGTCCTCGCTGCCATCTCGACCATGACCTCGCAGGGCGACGCGCCGGCCGACGCTGCCACCCACCTACGCTTCGCCCTCCTCGCGCTTATCGGTCCGACCGGCGCGGCGTCAAAGGAGATGCAGAAGGTTGGCCTGACTGCCGACGAGGTCGCCAAGACCCTCATGACCCAGGGCCTGCCGGCTGCCCTCGCCCTGATCCAGTCACACATCGACAAGACCTTCGGCAAGGGCAGCCCGGCCGCCCTGGCCGCCCTCAAGACCATCGGCGGTGGTGTGCGTGGAATGGCGACCGAGCTCGAGATCGGTGGCAAGCACATGGGTACGTTCAACGAAAACGTCGCCGCGATCTCGGCCGCCGGCCGCGGGGCGGGCAAGGACGTGCAGGGATGGGCCCGGGTGCAGTCCGACCTCAACTTCAAGCTCGACAAGGCGACCGCTGCGGCAGGGGCCGCCGCCATCAAACTCGGCACCAAACTGCTGCCCTACGCTGGGCAACTCCTCGACGCCGTGACGCCCCTCATCCCGGTCGTGGCAGGGTTCGCCTCGGCGCTCATCGACAAGGCGGTGCCGGCGGTCGAGGGCATGGTCAAGTCAGTGCGGTCGGCCGTCGGGTGGGTCGACCAGCACAAGCACGGCCTCGCGCTCGCGGCCACCGTCATCGCGGTGCTGCTGACGCCGGCCATCATCGGGTGGTCGGTCGTGATGAGCACCCGGCTGTATGTCGCCATCCTCAAGACCATCGCAGGAATGCGTGGCCTGGCAACATCGAGCCTAATCAACTACACACGGATCGGCCTGAGCACCGTAGCCGCCATCGCGCACGCGACCGCGATGGGCGTGGTGCGCGTGGCGACCCTGCTGTGGACGGGCGTCCAATGGCTCCTCAACGCGGCCCTGACCGCCAACCCAATCGGCCTCGTCATCGTCGGCATCGCGCTGCTCGTCGCCGGCGTCATATGGGCCTACAAGAACGTCGGGTGGTTCCACTCCGGCGTCGACAAACTGTGGGGCTTCCTTAAGCGGTTCACGCCATGGCTGACCGATTTCCTCATCGCGGCATGGAACGACCTCACGGCGGCGGTATCGTGGGCCTGGGACGGGTTCAAGAAACTCGGGGGGTGGCTCGAGGACACCTTCGGCCCCATCCTCAAGGCAATCGGCGACGGGTTGTCGAAGGTAGGCGGCTTCCTGGACTTCATCAACCCCTTCGCTAGGCATTCCCCCTCCCTCGTCGACCAGGTCCGCGAAGGCACCCGACTGATCGCCGCCCACTACGGTGGGATGGCGGACGCCATCGAGGATCACGCCCGACGCGGGCAGCTCGCGCTCGTCGCGTTGACCGGGGTCGCGCCCGCCGCTGGCGGTGGCGGGCTGGCAGGGGGTGGCGCGGGCTCGCTCAAGACGGTGCTCACCGATGCGTTTCGCGAAGCCCTCAGGCCGACCGGCACCGGCGCGGTGGCCGGGGCGGGCAAGCAGGAGTTCAACTTCTACGGCGACGTGAAGCCCGACCAGGGCATCGCGCTCGGGCGCGACATCGGCTGGCAGCTCAAGGGGTCGCCGAGATGAGGCGATGGCGGGCATAGTCCCCATCAGCGGCTCGTACAACGGCCTGACGTTCGGACAGGGCACAGCCATGCCCGTCGTCAAACTCGAGGGCTGGGACGACCTGCCGAACATCCTCGACACCGACGTGAAGCGTGCGCAGGACCAGGGAGCCTACGCCGGGCTCGACCTCGGCGACGAGTGGCACGGCACCCTCGACCTGGCGCTGCTCGGGGCGTGGTCGGGCACGCAGGACTTCGCCGCATTCCTCGCCCTCTACGACCAGGTCATCGGCGCGACCACGGTGCAGGGTGCCTTTGAGTCGGCCCTCGTCATCAACGACGGGGTGCGCAACCGGCAGCGGCTCGCGCGGCCGCGCCGGCGCAAACTGCTCACCCCCTACGAGATGCAGCGCCGCAACGGGGTCGTCTCGATCGAGTTCTGCGCCACCGACCCCCGCAAGTACGACGCCGCGCAGTCGAATGGCTCGAGCGGGCCGGGCACCGGCGGCACCGGCTTCACGTTCCCGTTCACGTTTCCGTTCACGTTCGGGGCCGGCGCGACCGGCAACACCTTCGTCGCGACCAACGCCGGAAGTTTTTCGACGAACCCCGTGGCGACCATCTCTGGCGGCGCGATCACCAACCCGAGCATTCAGAACGTGACCGCCGGGTTGACGATGCTCGTCAACATCACTCTGATGGCGACCGACACCCTCGTCATCGACTTCGGTGCCCGCACCATCGTGCTCAACGGAACCGCCTCGAGGCGCAGTCTCATGGACCCGAGCTCGAGGTGGTGGTCGCTCGCGCCGGGCGCCAACACGATCAAGTTCCTCGGCACGCCGGGGGCCGGCAACCCGCTGCTCACCCTGACATGGAGGTCCGCATGGCTGTGACCGACACCGACCCGGTGGAGGCCCTGCTCGGTCACGTCATCGTGCTCGATCGCATGGCCCACCCCCACCGCGTCTACCACGAGCACTCGCTCGGGCCCGACAAGAGCGTGGCCGAGGCGCGGGAGCCCACCGACCTGGCCAAGCGAACCTACAAGACACTGCTGCGCGATGCGCACCACCTGGGCGGCGACCTGTTCGTGGAGGTGGCCTTCGCCTGCGAGTGTGGCGAGCGCCTCGAGCAGGGACCCCCGGTCACCGCCTGGGCAAGCCACGTCGCGCGGGCCTGCGGGCTGGATGCGGCGGTCCTGGGGCGCCATGCGGTCGCACACCTCCGCGGCGGCCCGGCCACGGCCATGTGCGCCTGCGACAGGAAGTTCAGGGCGGTGGTCGATCCAGATGACCCGGCCGAGGCCCTTCGCAAGTGGGCCGGGCACGTGGCGGGGCTCGCCTGATGGCCGCCATCGCCATCGCTGCCTACCTCGAGAACGGCGGCCTCAGCTACACCGCCGACATCCTGCGCCGGGCCACCAAGGCGCTGCGCCTGACCCAAGGTGTCGTCGCCGCCGGCGACATGGCGGTGGCGCAGAACGGCACGCCGAACATGAGCGTCAACGTGGCGGCGGGGCAAGCCGTGGTCGACGGCACGCAACTCGCGGCCACCCAGGGAACCTACGTCGGCACCAACGACGCCACCGCCAACCTCGCGATCGCTGCCTCCGACCCGACCAACCCGCGCATCGACATCGTGGTCGCGCAGTTCGAGGACTCGGTCTACTCAGGCGCGGCCAATGACTTCAAGCTCGCCGTGGTCACGGGTGCCCCGGCCCCCTCCCCGGCCGCGCCGGCCACGCCCGCCAACGCCATCGTGCTCGCCCAGGTCAGGGTCAACGCGACCGTGACGAGCATCACCAACTCGAACATCACCGACCTCCGCACGTTCGTCACGCAGGCGGTGTTCCCGGGTGTCACCGGCTTCACCGTCTGGGACTCCACGGCGACCTTCAGGAACCTGCAAATCGCCGATGGCGGCACGCTGCAGACGCGCGGGCCCATCAACATCCCGCCCTCGATCAGCGGCGCGATTGCCGCTACCAGTTACGGCACGGTGCCGGTCAAGATCGGGGAGGTGGTCACGGCAGCCGCCGCCGCGAGCGTGAGTTTCACGAGCATCCCCGCTGGCTTTCGCGACCTCATCGAGAAATACACCGCGCGCAGCAACTCGGCCGGCACGTCGCTGGACTTCCTGAACATGCAACTGAACGGGGTCGCCACCGCCACCTACTACTACGAGGACCTCGATGTCCACGGGACCACGACCACCGCGCCCAACGAGGCCCTCGCGCAAACGGCGGCCGCCGTCGGCGTGGTCGTCCAGGGCGGCGCGGAGGCGAACGCGGTTTCGCGCGGGGTAATCAACATCCCGAGTTACGGCGACGCTTTCCTCAAGGGGTGGACCTACGAGTGCGAGGCGAGGTACAACACCACCACCGGAACCGTGGGGATGCGCCGCGGGGCGGGGACGTGGGACGGCACCGCCGCCGTCACGCAAACGACCATCATTCCCGGCGCGAGCACGTTTGTCTCCGGCCTCGTATTCACGCTGCAGGGGGTGCCCTGAGTGGCCTTCACCCTTCACCCGCAGCCCCATCACATCAAGCACCCCGAGCATGGCTGGCTCGACCACTCCCACCTCGAGGTGCTGCCCGAGACGGCCGGGCGACACGATCACGACACCTTCGTCGGCGGGCCGGCCCAGGTCGAGCATCCGCACCACATCGAGGCTGACGTGTCGACGCAACTCGAGGGGTACACACGCCTGAGCCCCGAGGAGGTCGCCGCGCTCGAGGCCGAGGCGAAGCGATACGCGGCGTTCGAGGCCAAGCGTCGAAAGATGGTCGAGGCCGATCACGAGCTCATCCGGGCGGCGGCCAAGGACGACCCGCGCTTCGCAGCCATCGCCCGCCACATCGGCATCCCGCTCGAGTAGGTGGCCCGCTACACCTACCTCGCGGCCGACCTCAGGACCAACGCGATCCTCGCCGAGATTCCGGCATACGAGGTGGATTTCACCACCCGCCTTGACGACATTGGTTCACTGCGGGGCAAGGTGCTGCTCACCGACCCGGCCGCGAACAAGGTGGCGAACTATCTGCAGGGAGCCACGCTGCCGGGGCGCACGGCGCTCTACGTCGACCGCGACGGGGTGCTCGTGTGGGGCGGCATCATTTGGACCCGCCGCTACAAGGCGTCCGCGCGCACGCTCGAGTTGCAGGCGATGGACTTCCTGAGTTACCTCGATCACCGCTACCTGACGGCGAGCCTGGCGCAGGTCTCGGGGGCGGCGGCCTATGACCAGGTCGTCATCGTTCAGGCCCTCGTCAACTGGCTGCAGGGCATCGGCGGCGGCAACATCGGCATCACCGTGCCCGTCATCCCCATGTCCGGCGTCACGCGCACGATCACGTACAACCCCTACGAATACAAGCTCATCGGCGACGCCGTGCGCGAGATCGCGGCGCTGGACCAGGGCCTCGATATCGCCATCGACGTCTCCTACGTCGGCGGCGTGCCAACCAAGACGCTCACGCTCAGTTACCCGCGGCGCGGTGCGGTGCAGACCTCGAGTGGGTGGGTGTTCGAGCACGAGGTTTCGGGCTGGTTCGTGAACCCGGCGGGCATCGCCGCCCCGGACATCACGGGCAACATCTCCGACTACGACTGGCCGGAGGACGCGACCGTGCAGGGCGTCACCGTCTACGACATCGGCGCGGGCTCGGGCTCGGCGACCCTGCAGTCGCAATACTCGACGCCAGGACTCATCGACGCCGGCTATCCGCTGCTCGAGCGCGTGTTCTCCTACCGGGACGCCAAGACGCAGGCCGAGCTGAACGCCCACGCGACCGCCGACGGCAAGGCCCTCGCCAACCCGGTCGCCCTGCCTGTGCTCGAAGTGCGGCCCGACCTCGACCCGGTGCTCGGCACATACACCGTCGGCGACGACGCGCGAGTACGCATCCTCGACTTCCGGTTCAACTCCGGCGTCGATGCGAGGAACAACCCCGTTGGGCCTGGCATTGACACCTTCTACCGCATTCTCGAGGTCAACGTGAGGGCGGGTTACGACCAGCCCGAGAAGGTCCTGCTGACGATGGGGCCGACGCCGCTCTGATGGGCCGCATCCTGCGCCCCGACGAGCTCGGCCGCAACTTCGGCGACTTCGACCGGCGGCTGCAGAAACTCGAGCGCGCGCCGTTGCTCAACGTGTATCCACTCATCTCGACGCCTGGCAACTCGGCCAATCAGAATCAGACGCTTCCGGGGGCCGGCAACATGGACGGGGTCAGCCAGTACGACGTGACCATGCTCACGCCCTGCCGGTTCACCCTGAGCGCGCCTCAGGTGGTCATCTGGCGGTCCTACGTGACGCTCAAACTCTCCGCCCCGGGCGGTGGAAACTTCGCCTACCTTCGGACTGCCGTGAGCCTTTCCCCGTGGAACAACGCGGCCATCATCTTCTACAGCGGGACCCAGTTGTTCGACAAGGGCGTGAACGCCTACATCAACTCTGTGCAAGAGTTCGTCATCGCCTACACGCAGATTCAGGGCGCCGGTGGGCCGGGGGCCCCGGCGCTCGGGCTCACCCAGGGCTCGCCGACCTTCGGTCCCCTGCCCGCTGGGACCTACGAGGTGCGTCAGCAAATCACCGGCGACGCGGGGCTGCAGGCGGCCTATTACCAGGGCAACATCGACGTGTACGCGCCGGGAGGTTGAGGGTTGGCGACCATCACTGTCAGGTTCAAGGCCGCCTCGCTTGACATCGACCCGACCACGAAGGCAATCAGTGGGCTGCACGTGGAGTATGACCTCACGGTGGCGGGCGTGACCACACCGGGCGTGTGGAGCGGCCAACCAGGCCCGGAACTCGCCGACGACTTGTGGGCCCTGCTGCGGCGCTACCTTGCGGCCGTTGTCGGCGCGGCTGGCGTCACGCCGCCGCCCCCGCCGCTGCCTATGGGGCCTTGAACCAGGCCCCAGGCGTGATGACCGGGTCGCCTATGCGGTAGATGCGGCCCTGCGGCGTGTCGATGTAGCCGGTGACGGTCACCGCGCCAGGCCCGAACGGCTTGCCCCCGCTCAAGGTACACGTCGGATACACGACCGAGTTGGCGGGCACGCTGACAACCTGTGCCGCGTAGACGAATGCGTGTCCGCAGTAGGTGGGGGTCGGTGGCGGCGGTGCCGGGGCGGGCGCAGGTCGCGGCGCTGGCGGTGGCGTGGTCGCCGTGTTCGGGTTTGGCACCCCGTTCGGGTCAGGCAGCGGTGACGCGTCAGGCGTCGAGCTCGCGGTCACGTCGCCGCCGGTCGCGAGGACGCCCGGCGACGGTGAGCCCAAGACGCCCGCCGACTGGATGTGCACCGGTCCGCTCGGGCCTTGGTGCAAGAAGGCTGCGACGCCCAGGCTGGCCACGCTTGCCGCCACGATCACACCGACGAGTGCTGTTCGCAAGGTCACTTTCACTTGACAGCCGACTCTACCACTGAATTAACGCCGCAGCACAAAACCCAACGCAGGAGGTTGGACGCCAATGACCTTAAGCACCGCCAACGGCTGGTCGCAGGTCGATGGACGATGGTCGACGACCCTGCTCGGTTTCGGTCCGGACACGATCGGGCCCAGCCCGACTAGCAAATACGGCGCCGGCTGCTACCTGGTGAGCGACGCGGACGTCCTCACGTGGATGGGGCACTCGATCACTCCAGCTGAGCTGAACGACCTCTACAAGGCCAACGGGATCTATGTCTCGGGCGACCTGCTGCCGGATACCGCTCTCCACCTGGCATTCCCGAACCTCATCGATCTGGTCAGCACTTACGCACCGGCCGGCGCCGCCGACCTCCGGACCGCCGACAACAATGGACCCGACTACGTCCTTCTATTCATCCGCTTCCCCAACGGGCTCGTGACCGACAGCCCGCACTTCCTACCCGTGTGGAACTACACGGCTGGCCAGCCAGCCTCGTCCTTAATTGTGTGTGACTCGTATGACGGGGTGGTCAAGCGGCTGAACCTGTATGGGGATCCGGCCACCATCATCTGCAAGGTCCTGCGGTTCAGGCCGATAGTGCAACCGTCGGCCCCCGCGACCCAGCCACCGGTTGTAGTGATCCCACCGGTGGTCAAACCTCCCGTTACCCCACCAACTGTCCCGCCGGCGGCCCCGACATACACGGTGCAGGACGCGCTCGGCACCGTCATGGCCTCGCTTTTGACCGACCTGCACGTAGCCGAGGTCCGAGCTGACATGTGGGCCCAGGCGCGCCCCGGCATGATATTCAACGTCGTCGCCGACGCGGACCCGAGCAAGCCGGTCTACTCGCAAACGAACGTGATCCCCCACGTCGACGATCCCGTGCCAGGATCCGGTCCGCAGCAAGGCTCAGGCTGCATCGTCCCGTGGTGGCCGTATCGGTGAGCGAGCGAACCTACACCGACGAGGAGCTCGAGGAACTCTTCAACCAGCGTCTCAAGCAGCGCAAGGACCTGATCACAGAGGCTGTCGGCGCGCTCCGGCCAGAGCTCGAGGGAATGCGCAAGGAGATCTCGAGCGCGAACCACGTCAAACGGACGCTTGGTCGCCAGCTGACCGCTCTCTCCCGCCTTGTGCAGCAGACCAACGCCGAACTCGGTCGCCACGTCGTGTTGACCGCTCATCCGGGTACCGCTGACGCCATCGCCCGTATGGAGGACGCCCTGGACAAGGGGGAGGCTCTAACGGAAGAGTTCGGCGTTGAGCAGCTCAGCCTCGAGCAGAAGCAGGCGCTCCCGGGAATGCTAAAGGACTACCTCTACGATCAGGTCGAACGGAAGAAGCTCGACCGGAGAGATTCGCGGCGGCGAGCGTGGTTCCAAGTCGCATCTGCGTTCGCTGGTTCCGTGGCCGGGGCGATCGCCGCCACCCTCGCCATCCTCACTTACCTCGCGAAAACTGGAGGGCACCATCCATGAGCGACGCCGAAGCGGTTGCAGCACACGATGGACCGCAGACTCACCACTACGTCATTCATTTCCCAGAACATCCGGCCCGGACGTCGGACCCGCACTACAAGGACTTCAACCACCTCCACGAGGCCTGGAAGAAGGATCCCGACAAATGGCAGTGCGCTGTGGGCAAGCACCGTGGCGACTTCAGCGAATGCGATCTGACGAAGCCGCTCGAGCTCCATCACTCGCATGTCGAATTCAGCCTCCAGAACGGGGTCGACCTGAAATGGCTCGAGGCGGACTACCCCGGCATCAGCAATCCGGATGAGGTCGGCGCCTGGGTCGAGTCCGGGGCCAATCTCGAGGTCCTCTGTGTGTTTCACCATCGTGGGCCCGGCGGCAAGCACACAGCCGCGTTCGCTGACTTCGAAGCGGAGCAGTACGTCCGCGGCCTGATCAGCAAGTAGCCCGGGCAGCCTCAGCCGGCCGCTACCCGTAGCTCCAATCCTCTCGCCGGCATTTCCAAAGGAGGTCCCTGTGACCTGGCTCCTGTTCCGTCTCTTCCGTGTGCCTGCAGTCCTCGTCCTCGTGCTCCTGGTCCTGTGGCTTGCGCTGACAGCGTCGACGGGCTCGAGCGTGCAGCTCGCGAATGCGATCGCGACAGTCGTGATCTTGCTGTCACCGCTTGCTCTCAAGCAGGTGAAGCTCGACGGTCCGACCATGACGGCTGTTGCCTACTTGGTTGCGTTCCTTATCGCCGCACTTGCCGGCTACGCCAGTGGCGAGTACCACCCTGACTTTTCGTCGGTGCCCGCGCTGTTGGCGTCGTCGACCTTGCTATTCGGCGTTCAGCAACTCGTCTTCTCGCTGCTCAAGGACAACGCGTCAATCGGACCTCTGCTTAAGTAGCGTCTCTTCCTCCCCCCAGCCGGGCCCGGGCCGAAAGGCCCGGGCCTCTTTGGTTTCCGTGGGAAATTTCAGCGCTTCGGCGCTTCGAGGCCCCTCTCAGGGCAGCTCGGCTGGATCTTCACCTCCAGAGCCGGCGGAACAGCGAGCGCGCAAGCGCGCGGCCGACGACCTTGTTCTTGACTCGTCGAGCCATGCGTTTCGGGTTGCCGGATCCAACAGCTGATAGGTCGCGGCTCACTCGCGCCGCCTTGAAGAAAATGCTACTGAGCTTCATCTGTGCTTGGCCGCCTTCTGCTTGCTGCGCAAGGTAGCAGTGATGCCCGCGCCACCGACCTGGGAGCCCAAGGTCTTGATCCGCGCCCTGACGAACTGGCGTCCTTCGAGGTAACGGACAATCGCAGGTCTGGACCACAGGCGACCCGATCGGAGCTCGAGCACCGCGGCAGGAAACCCCTTGTTCGCGGTCATCTGAAAGACACGCTGCCGAGTCGTGCCGGCGAGCTCGGCGATCTCTGCGAGTCCAACAAGGTCGGGGAGGTTTGAGACCTCGAGCTCGCGCGCCTGGCGCTCTTCGGAAAGGATCTCAGCCTTCTCGATTTTGACCTGGCCGACCACAACGCCCGCGAGGGTCTCGTACACGAAGTCGTAAGCCTCCATCGGACTGTGTGCGTCGACGGTGGCTGCAGTAGAAAGCAGGCCATCGCCGAAGCTCACAACCGCGTGGAGGTCTGCCAGCTGCTCGCTGAGCTTCTCCGGATCCACTGGCTTCGCGGGGCGGCCTTCGATGAGGACGCTCCAACCCGTCACTTCCGAATCCTTCCGGCCCACGGCCAGATCAGCCCCGCACGCCGTAGCTTGGCGACCAGGTTCTTGATCGCACGCTGGTCAGACGGAGTGCCCGAGAAGAACTCGGCTCGAAACCGCTTGTCCGGAGGCGTGTACTTCCAATGCCCCTTGCTCGTCCGCTCAACACCAAAGCCTTGTTCCTCTGCTGCACGATTGACATCCCTTAGGTCCATTCTGACTGATCTCCTTTACACTGTCACTATACAGCGTATCAGATACTTTGTCAAGGGTACTAGGCACAAGAACGCGGGACAATGTGCGTTAGATCAAGGCGAGGGGCGGGAGAGATTTGAACTCTCGGTGATCCGCGGTGCCACCACGGACGCCTTACCGGACTTGGCTACCGCCCCGCGGACGCCATGTGCCCCAGATTCTACTTCGACCTAGGCGTGGACGGCCACCTTCTTTACTATTGTGAAGGGGCAACCTGGGGCGGTCCGGTCCCCTTGGGCCACAATGGGTAGGGTGGCGAGTTATAGCCGGGCTATCACCTCGAGGCCCCAGCGCTTGGGTGCGATCGGACCATTGCAACTACCTATGGTGGCTCGCGGTCTTGATAATGCTGGTGTCGGGGTTCTATACTCGACCTCGCCACCACGGAGCGCCGAGAGTCGGGACTCAAGGTGACCAACTTAAGAGGCGCCCCGAGCCGTAGGGGGGCGCCTCTTCTGTTTCTGTGGGCAACGCCACCCGACCGAAAAACTGAGCTCAGCGTGCAGTTATTACCGGTAATAAACCCCGCCCAGCCTGTTTCTAGATAGAAGAAACCTAGATTTCGTCCTGTTCCTCGAGCACCAGCATCGTCGACGCGTGGCGATCCTTCAGGGCAGGGTGGGAGTAGTTGTTGACGAGGATCGTGATCGAGACCCCTGTCTCCGCCACGATGTCAGCTGCCGGCTGGTGTCGGGCCATCCGCAGCGTGATATTGCTGTGGCGAAGAAGGTGGGGATAGACGCGATCCTCCCAGCCAAGGCGTGCTGCCGCGTTCTTCACCAGCTGGTAAACGCCACTCTTCGTCAGCGGCTCGTGGATCCGCGAACGAGCATTGCGAGCATGAGCGACGAAGACCTGAGTCGTCGTTGCGTCCCGCGGGCGCTCGTGGCTGGTGTACGTGCGCAGCCGGCTGCGGACTTCGGGCGAGATGGACGGCATACGCTCGCCTGTCTTGCCGCGGACGCGGATGACGTCCTTGGCATCCCGCTCGAGGACGTCGGTGAGCCGCATCGTCACCAGCTCGCTTTCTCGCATGCCGGTGTCGGCCAGGATCCGGATGATAAGTTGATCGCGCGATGACGGACAAACACGCTCGAGCTTGCGCATCTCTCGAAGCGTGAGCACGTCGCGCTCGACCTTCCGGAGTATCGGCATCGGCGCCGTGGGACCGGCTTTGCGGGTCCAGTTGAGGAAGGTGTTGATCCCTTTCAGGTAGGACCGCACGCTCGCCGGCGCCAGCTTCCTCTCGCGCAGCTCTGTGGTTAGTTGGTCGAGGCGCTCCTGGTCGAGCGTCGCGAGGCGAGTGATCGACCACCGCTCACAGAAAGGAACCAGCAGTTTGCGCAGCGGCCAACCATAGGCCCACTTCACCGTCTTCGGCGATAGCGTGGCTTGCCGGCTCTCGAGGAAGGCCTCGACGAGTTCGGAAATCGGCATGTCCGAGAGAACCTTTGGCTCGAAAGGCGCTCTCCGGGAGCGCCTGACCTCCAATTCTGTCCGCTGACTGGGCGTCAAATTGACGCGCCCTTTCGAAGCCTGTCGCATCCGCTTTCCGAATACGAATAACGCTCAATTTGCGGAGAACTGGTACCCGCTGCAAGACTCGAACTCGCAACCTCCTGATCCGAAGTCAGGCGCTCTATCCATTGAGCTAAGCGGGCGCCATCTCATCCTAATTCCAGGGTTGCAAATAGGCCGGGTTCATCCCGGC
>Ga0207684_10000496_pt1 | contig 49956 bp, 45 predicted proteins | sample KBSK5501metaG_FD_184342 | JGI IMG/M metagenome (GOLD analysis project Ga0207684, IMG submission 184342) | Corn, switchgrass and miscanthus rhizosphere microbial communities from Kellogg Biological Station, Michigan, USA - KBS K5-50-1 metaG... | ecosystem: Host-associated > Plants > Roots >... | reverse complement strand
CGATCACATGGAGCCGACCGCCGGTCGCGCCGTACAGACAGGTGTTGCCAGCGATCGCCTGACGGTGTGGCTCGGCCGCCAGACCGGGCTCGGGTGCGACGACGATCACGCCACCCGATAGGCCTTTGGCAACGTAATCGTTCGCCTGGCCGACGAGACGCAGCTCGACGCCGGACCCGGCGAACGCGCCGAACGACTGACCGGCCGCGCCGCGCAGACCGAGATGGATCGGTCCGGCCAGCTCGCCGCGCTCGATCGCACCGGTCAGCCCGGCCCCGAAGGATCGGTCGGCGGTCGAGAGGGCGAGGCCCTCGGCTCGGAAGCCGGCCTGTCCGTGCAACACGCCCACCAGGCGGCGCTCGAGTGGGCTCGCCTCGCCGTGGGGAATCGCGCGACCGGCCGACGCGGGGTCTCCCCGGCGTTCGGGCGACGCCGCCCAATGACCGGCGCCGATGACGGCGGAGAGATCGAGCGTGGCCGCCCGGCGGTCCACCGTCAGATACCGCCGCGACTCGCCGACGAGCTCGCCGACGCTCCTCGCGCCCACGGCCGCCAACTCGACCCGGAGGCTCTCGGCGAGGGCGAGGGCGAACCGCTCGACCTGCTCGGGTGTCCCTGCGAACTTCGCCCGGAGGTCCTCGCGCTGCGTGGCGATGCCGGTCGGGCACGTGTCGAGGTGGCACTGGCGGGCCATGTCGCAGCCGACCGCCACCAGCATCGCGGTCCCGAACGCGAACTCCTCGGCGCCGAGCAGGGCCGCGATCAGGAGGTCGCGGCCGGTCCGCAGGCCGCCGTCGGTCCGGAGCGCAACGCGGTCGCGGAGACCGTTGCGAAGGAGGGTCTGGTGAACCTCGGCGAGGCCGAGCTCCCAGGGTGCGCCGACGTGCTTGATCGAGGACAGCGGCGACGCGCCGGTCCCGCCCGAGTGGCCTGCGAGGTGGACGTACGTGGCGCCCGCCTTGGCGACGCCGGCCGCGATCGTGCCGACTCCGCGCGACGCGACGAGCTTGACCCCGATCCGGGCAGACGGGTTGATCGCCCGGAGATCGGCGATCAGCTGGGCGAGATCCTCGATCGAATAGATGTCGTGGTGCGGCGGCGGGCTGATGTAGCTCATCCCCGGCTGGCCGCGACGAAGGGCGGCGATCCACGCCGTCGCCTTCTTCGCCGGCAGCTGGCCGCCCTCGCCGGGCTTGGAGCCCTGGGCGATCTTGATCTCGAGCTGCTCGCCGCGGGCGAGATACGTCGCGGTGACCCCGAAGCGGGCCGACGCGACCTGCTTGATCCGAGCGTCGTGGCGCTCGCCGTCGGGCCCCGGGACGTACCACGCCGGGTCCTCGCCGCCCTCGCCGGTGTTGGCGGCGCCGCCGGCTCGCTGGATCCCGATCGTCAGGGCCTGGTGGGCCTCGGGCGACAGGGCACCGACGGACATCGCGCTGACGACGAACCGCCGGGCGATCGACCGAGCGGGCTCGACGTCGGCGAGCGGGATCGGCTGGGCGCCCAAGGCGCAGCGCCGGACGCGGAAGGCGTCGCGGACGACGGTCGAGCTGGGGGCAACCGGCCTCGCGGGGGCGGGCGAGGTGGCCGAAGAGACGGCGGCCGGATCGATCGGCGCGAAACCCGACGCCGCCTGGACGTCGGCAACGATCTTCGGCGCGTAGCGGTGGAGCTCGCCGTCTGCGCGGAAGCGGGCGAATCCGGGGTCCTGGAGCTTGTTCGATGGCGTCGTCGCCGCGACGGCACGCGCGGCCGCCCGGCGGCGGAGCTGACGCTCGGCGAGGTCGGTGAAGCCGACCCGCCCGGGCCACGCCGGCGCCGCCGGGAAGCAGCGCGTTCGGACGTCCTCGTCGAGCTCGATCGTCTCGAACAGCTTGCCGCCGATGTAGGACGACGCGGTGCTGATCCCCATCCGCGCCAGCGTCTTGCGGAGGCCCGCGTCGAACGCCGCGAAGAGATTGCCGACGGTCGCGGCCGCGTCGAGCTCCTCGGCGCCACGGGTCCCGGCGAGCTCGGCCGCCAGCTCGACCGCGAGCCACGGCACGAGCCCGGTCGCGCCGACCGCGAGAACCATAGCCGCGCCGTGGACGTCGAGGACGTCGGCCGCCTCCACGACGACGTCCGTGCGCCCGCGCAGGCCCGCCGCGCTCAGGGCCGCGTCGACGGCGCCCGCTGCCAGGATCGACGGGACCGGCAACCGATCGAGCGAGAAGCCGCGATCGCTCAAGACGATGAGCTCCGTCCGCCCACGGGCGGCGGCAACCGCGTCGGTCGCGAGGCGGTCCAGGGCGGTCGCGAGACCGGCCGCGCCGTCGGCTGCCAGCCATGTCGCTTCGAGGCGGCGGACCGGCCCGCCGAAGTCGCGCAGGAGCGCCGGAAGGTCGGCGAGGAACGGTCGCTCGAGCCGGATCGTCCGCGAGCCCGACGGCGGTCCGCCGAGGAGGGCCGGTCGCCGGCCCAGCTCGACCCGGAGATCCATGACGGCCCGCTCCCGCTCGGGGTCGATCGGCGGGTTGGTGACCTGGGCGAACGACTGGCGGAGATGGTCGGCGACCGGCCGGTCGATCCGGCCGAGCCCCGGGATCGGGGTGTCGTCGCCCATGCTCCACAATGGCTCGTGACCCTCGAGGGCCATCGTCTTGAGGTCGAGCCGGGCGTTCTCGGCGTGGAGACCGGCCAGGAAGCGCAGGTCGGCGCCGGTCGGCGTTCCGTCGAGGACGATCGACGAGTCGTCGTCGCCGGCCACCGGATCGAGGTGGGCGATGCGCGGTGCATCGTGGATCGGCAGGCGCCGGAGAAGGTGCGCCTTGGCCGCGACGTCCTCGAGCACGAGCCCGCGCGCCGGATCGACCAGGAACAGCTCGCCCGGCCCGAGCCGGCCGCGCCGGATCGTCTCCTCGGGCGCCAGCGGGATCGCCCCGGCCTCGGAAGCCACCGCGACGAGCTTGTCGCGGGTGACGGCGAACGCCGCCGGCCGCAGCCCGTTCCGATCGGCGATCGCGCCGACGCGTCGGCCGTCGCCGAACACGATGGCCGCCGGACCGTCCCACGGAGCGATGAACCCGGCCGTCCGGCGGCGGAGCGCCGCGACCTGCGGATGCGGCGCGCGGCGCAGGGGAAGCGCTTCGGGCATGACGGTCAGGAGCGCCGTGCCGAGGTCCCAGCCGGTCGCGACGAGCAGCTCGAGGAGCTCGTCGAGCGACTGGGAGTCGGAGCCGTCGTCGGCCAGGAGCGGCCCGGCCGCCGCGAGCTCAGCCGCCGCGACGCCGCCCGGGTCACCCGCCCGGCCACGGACCTGGGAGCGGTTGCCGCGGACCGTGTTGATCTCGCCGTTGTGGGCGACCGCCCGGAACGGCTGGGCGAGCCGCCAGGTCGGCTGCGTGTTCGTGGCGTAGCGCTGGTGGAAGAGGGCATACCGGACGCGGATCCCCGGCGCCCGCAGGTCGGGGTAGAGGTCCGCGAGGCGGGCGCCCGCGACGAGGCCCTTGTAGACGATCGTCCGGCACGAGGCCGACGGGACGGCCATGACGTCGCCGAGGCCGGCGCTCCACGCGGCGGTCTCGATCCGGCGACGGGCGAGGACGAGCCGCCGCTCGAAGGCGGCGTCGGTCAGTGGGTCGCCGTTGGGCCCGAGCGGGCGGCCGACGAACGCCTGGACGAACGCAGGGCGACAGGCCCGCGCCGCGCCGCCCAGGGCGTCCGGGTTCGTCGGCACGGTTCGCCAGCGGAGGACCTCGAGGCCGTCGGCGGCGAGACGGTCCGCGACGAGCTGGCGAGCCGCGCCGCCGCGGGCTCCGAACCCCGTCCGCGGCAGGAAGAGCTGGACGACAGCCGGGTGCTCCCGGGCGAGCCCGGAACCGGGGGCAAGCGCCTCGACGACGGTCGGGTCGAGCGGGATCGACACCCCGGCGCCGTCCGACGATGCGCCGTCGGCGCCGAACGCGCCGCGATGGGCGAGGGCGGCCAGGCCGCCGAGGGCGAGGGGCAGGACGTCGGCAAGGCGCTTGCCACCGGCGTCGGCGACGAACCCGATGCCGCAAGCGTCGTGTTCGAAGGCCGGGTCGTAGAGAGGCGCGACCGAATCCAGCTGGGCGGCCGCGCGATCGGTCGAGCGGCGGGGACGCCGAGGTCGCTGTGGAGGCTCGATGGACATCGATAAGGACTCCGTCGGAACCGAGTCTTGGAGGTCGAACCGACCGCCCGGGAGGAGCCGGACGGTCGGTCGGTCTCGTTCGGGTCGGCTCGCCGGGCGACGGTCGGGAGAGGTCGCCGCCCGGGAGGCCGGCCCTGGGTTACGTCTGGTAGGCCACCTCGCCGTGCGTCGAAAGGTCGATGCCGACCTCCTCTTCCCTGGCGGAGATCCGGATGCCGAGGATCGCGTCCACGAGCTTGATGATCACGAACGTCGCGACGACCGCGTAGGCGATCGTGGCCCCGACGGCGACCAGCTGGGTCAGCACCTGGCCGGCATTGCCGTCGATCAGGCCCTTGTACGACGCCTGGACCGCGCTCGTCGCGAGGACGCCGGTCGCAACCGCTCCGAAGACTCCACCGACACCGTGGACGGCGAAGACGTCGAGGGCGTCGTCGACCTTGAGCCGCTCGCGAAGGAGGGTCGCGCTGTAGCAGAGACCGCCCGCGACGAGCCCGATGAGGATCGCGCCGCCCGGCGTCACGAACCCGGATGCCGGGGTGATCGCGACGAGACCGGCGACCGCGCCGCAGGCGGCGCCGACGACGCTGACCTTGCGGTGGTGCAGATAGGCCGCGGCCACCCAGGTGATCGTCGCGGCCGCAGCGGCGGTGTTCGTGGCGATGAAGGCGCTCGCCGCGAGGCCGCCGGCGCTGACGGCCGAGCCGGCATTGAAGCCGAACCAGCCGAACCAGAGGAGGCCCGCGCCGAGGACGGTCATCGGGATGTCGTGCGGCTCGAGCTTCTCGGCGCTCGCGACGCGCTTGCCGATGAGGAGCGCGACGATCAGGGCGGACAGGCCGGAGCTTGCGTGGACGACGGTCCCGCCGGCGAAGTCGAGCGCGCCGAGCTTGAACAGCCAGCCATCGCTCGCCCAGACCCAGTGGGCGATCGGCGAGTACACCAGGATCGACCAGAGGATCGTGAAGAGGACGAAGGAGGCGAAGCGCTTCCGCTCGGCGAAGGCTCCGGTAATCAGCGCCGGCGTGATCGCGGCGAACATCAGCTGGAAGGCCGCGAACAGGACGAAGGGGATCGTCGTCGCGTAGATCGTGCTCGGCGCGAGGCCGACGCCCATGAACCCGGCGAAGCTCAGGTTACCGACGAGCCCGGGGATGCCGAAGAGGTTGGCATCCGGCCCGAAGGCGAGGCTGAACCCGACCAGGACCCAGACAACGCTGACGATCGCCAGCCCGAAAAAGCTGTGCATGATCGTCGAGAGCACGTTCTTGCGGCGGACGAGCCCGCCGTAGAAGAGGGCCAGCCCCGGCAGCATGATCATGACCAGGGCCGTGGACGTCAGCATCCAGGCCGTGTCGCCAGTGTTCATTCGATGCGCTCCTCCTCATCGCCAGGGGGTGCCGTCGCGTTCCCGCTCAACGGGTTGGCGGTGCGAGCCCCGCGAGGAGCTCGCTCCGATCGCGAGGATGGGCGCATCGGCGACCCCGCTTCGTCGCCGAGCGGGACCCGAAAAGGATGCGATCCGGTGTCGGCCGGCGCGGCCTCAGGTTCGGCGCCGGCCCAGCAGGAAGTACGTGGGCGTCGGCCCCTTGCCCTTGACGTCGATCAGTCCGCGCTCGTCGAGCTCGAAGGACCCGCGGAGGCGCTCCGCCATCGCGAAGGTCACCTGGACCCGTCCGGGAACGCCGAGCGACTCCATCCGGCTCGCCATGTTCACCGTATCGCCCCAGACGTCGTAGATGAACTTCTTCGTGCCGATCACTCCGGCCACGACGGCCCCGCAATGGACGCCGATCCGGAACGTGATGCCATGGCGCACGGCCGCCTCGATCCGGCCGACCGATTCGGCGAGGTCGAGGGCCATCGCTGCGACGCGCTCCGAATGGTCGGCGGATTCGCCCGTCATGCCGCCGACGACCATGTACGCATCGCCGATCGTCTTGACCTTCTCGAGCCCATAGCGGTCGACCAGGCCGTCGAACACGGTGAAGACCTCGTTGAGCACGCCGACGAGCTCATGCGGCGACATCGTCGACGACAAACGGGTGAAATCCACGATGTCGGCGAACAGGAGCGTCACGTCGTCGAAGCGATCCGCGATGAGTGGCTCGCCGCCGCGCAGACGGGCAGCGATCGGCTCGGGCAGGATGTTGAGGAGGAGGCGCTCGTTCTCCCGCGCCAGCCGCTCCCGCTCCTTCACGGCGGTGATGTCCGTCCCGTAAACGTTGATGAACCCGAACTCGGGAACGTCGACCGGCAACAGCGCATACGTCCGGCCACCGCTCTCGAGCTCGACCATGACCCGATCGGCCGCCCGGACGCGCTCGAGCAGGGCATCGCGGAGGTCCGTCGGGAGGCTCGAGCCGACGGCGAGCCCCAGACCGTCGATCAGGCTGGCGCTCGCCGGGTTGGCATAGGCGAGGGCGCCGTCCCAGTGGATCCGGAAGACCGGGTTCGGGTTCTGGTCGGGAAACTTCACGATCGCCCGCTCGGCGGTGACGTCCATGCCGTAGAGGTTCGTGAAGTTCAGGTCCGTGATCGGGACGGGCCAGACGGCGTAGGTGCGGCTATCCGCGACGAACTCGACGAATCCGTGGTCCGGCGCGACTGCGTCGAAGCGCGCGGTCGTGGCGACCGGCATGGGGTCGCCCACCCTGACGCCGATGGTCCGGAGGATCGGCGCGCTCGCCGGGTTTGCGTAGATCAGATGCCCGTCGGCATCGATCCGCATAACCGGGTTCGGGTTGTCGTCCGGAAAGCGGTTGATCGCGCTGACCTGCTCGCCCGTGAGACGCGCGGCGCCCTCGTGCGGCTCATCCGCCGGGGTGGATGGAACGCGGGCGGCCATGTCGTCGAGATCGTAACGCCTGAGAAACGAGGACCCGGAGGCAATGCGTCGCCGGGGGAACGACGCACACGAATCCTCCGAGCCCTCAAGGATGAGAACGCGGCCGACTCGGGCCCGTTACGGTCGATCAGGCCCCCCTGCGGGGGGTGCCTCCGGAGCACGTTGGAGGAACGACTGACGATCGCCCGAAGGCGCCGCGACGCCGCCGAAGCGTTATTCCGCCCATCACCGCTATGGAAGCTGCCTGGGTCATGACGTCACGAACCGAATCGGGCGGCTTCTGTTCGTCGCTCAGGTCGCTGGCGCGCCCGAGCATGAGCCCAACCAAGAACTGCATCTGGAACGAGGAGGTCGGTGGCTCAGTCGATTTCTGTGACGTCACGCCGGTGACGCCATGGCTGTCTGGAATGCAGTAGATGTGTTAGGTCGGCTGTTCCAATGACTTGAGGAACAGGTAGAGTCCGGCCAGCGCCGCGATCATGGCCAGCATCCCGACCACAGATAGCGCGCGAGTCGACCGGCCCTCCCCGCGGATCGCTAGGTAGCCAAGCCGATAGAGGATCAGGACGGAGCCGATGAGCCCCGCCAGGACCGCCTTGTCTCGAAGATCAGAAGTGCGATTCGATGGATTGGGAACAATCGCTAGAAGAGCCATCGCAACAAGGAACAACGCCAGTCCGACGTAGCTACCAACTCGCGTGAAACTGCTCATGTCGTCTCCGGTCGGGTGAGCGAAATGTACGCGAACGTGGGCGCGCGGCCGTCGCTCCGAAAGACTCCCCACCCGGGGTGCCTCCGAATTCCGAGCTCGGCCCGCAGCTGATCGACCATGGCCAGGACGAGCACGGAGGAGGCGGGCGCAGCCACGATCCTCCTGTCTCTCTCGTCGCCGCGACGACCGACCCACCGACCGAACGTCAGTCAGTGTGTCAGCGCCCTGACTGTCAGTCGATCGAGCCCGTTTCACGCACGGTTCCGGCCCTGACCGCGACACGATGAGGAGATTGCAGTGCCGCCGGCATCGCGCCGACCGCGTCAGTCGTGCTCGAAATCGTGGCGAGCCGGGTGGGATTCGAACCCACGACCAAGGGATTAAAAGTCCCCTGCTCTGCCACTGAGCTACCGGCCCTCGGCCAAGCGTAGCGGACGGCGGGCGGCAGGTCGGACGCGCCCGCTGCTCATCTCGGCGTCAGGATCGGCCAGAGTCGCAAGGGCGGTGGCTACAATCGCTCGTCATGAGTGACCCCAGCGATCGCGTCCGGATCGGCCGCGCGGCGGAGATGCTCGGCGTCACGGTCGACACCGTCCGTCGCTGGGCCGACGACGGTCGGCTCAAGGTCGTCCGATCCGACGGCGGCCAGCGGCTCGTCCCGATCGACGAGATCACTCGCCTGAGCACCGCCCGCCGGCAGGCGTCGATCGACCGCACGATCGTCGCCCAGTCCGCGCGCAACCGGTTTGCCGGAATCATCACGAGGATCGAGAAGGATCGAGTCGCCGCGGTCGTCGAGGTCCTGGCCGGGCCACATCGGCTCGTCAGCCTAATGACGGCCGAGGCCGTGAACGAGCTCGGGCTCAAGGTCGGCGACGAGGCGATCTGCGTGGTGAAGTCGACGAACGTCATTGTCGAGATCCCGTCGCCGCGCGAGTCGCGAGGCTGATCCCTGCGACCCAGACACATCGAACGCGATTGTTCCGCTTGACGCGAACGACCCCGAAACTGCCGCGCTGGGCGACCGATCCGCGGCGCGGCAGCCTCCCGCCTGCCCGGTCAGGCGCGGTCGTAGACCTCCGGGTTGACCGGGGTCGGGATCCGCTCGCCGCGGACGCCCGCCAGGAGATTGGCCGCGGCCATCTCGGCCATCTTCGCCCGCGTCGCCCGCGACGCCGACGCGATGTGGGGCACGATCAGGCAGTTGTCGAGCCCGACCAGCGGGTCGTCAGCCGGGATCGGCTCGGGGTCGGTCACGTCGAGGGCGGCGGCGAAGATCGACCCGGAACGCAGGGCGTCGGCGAGCGCGGCGCCGTCGACGACCGGCCCGCGCGAGGTGTTCACGAGGACCGCGCTCGACTTCATCCAGGACAGCTTCTCGGCGTCGATGAGCTTGTGCGTGTCGTGGGTCAGGTTGACGTGGAGCGTGACGTAGTCGGCTCGCGGCAGGAGCTGCTCGAGCGGCAGATACGTTGCCCCGAACTCCGCCTCGACCTCCGGCGATGCGCGATGTACGTCCTGGTAGAGGATCGTCATCCCGAACCCGCGCGCCCGTCGCGCCACCGCCTGGCCGATCCGCCCGAACCCGACGATCCCGATCGTCGTCCCGTGGACGTCCGGGCCGAGGAGCAACAACGGCCCCCACGTCTTCCACTTCCCCGCCCGGACGTAGCGATCGCCCTCGGGCAGGCGTCGCGCGGCTGCCATCAGGAGAGCCCACGCCAGGTCGGCGGTGGTCTCCGTCAGAACGCCCGGCGTGTTGCCGACCGCCACGCCTCGCGCCGTGCAGGCGGGGACGTCGACGTTGTCGAAGCCGACCGCGTAGTTCGACACCACCTTGAGCTGCGGACCGGCCGCGTCGAGGAACTCGTCGTCGACCTTGTCGGTGAGGAGGGTGAGCACGCCGTCGCAACCACGGATCGCGTCGAGGAGGGCCGCCCGCGGCGGCGGCAGATCGTCCTCCCAGACCCGCGCGTCGCAGGCTGCGACGACCGGATCGATCCCGTCGTCCGGGATCTTCCGGGCGACGAAGACCGTCGGGCGATCGGTCACCGGGTCGACCCGGCCGCGACCGCGCCGGCCGGCAGCGCCGCAACGAAGTCGCCGATCCGCCCGAGCGCCTTCGTCAGGTTCTCCCGCGAGTTCGCGTACGACACCCGGATGTGGTTCGTCGCGATCCCGCCGAACGCGGTTCCGGCCAGGACGCAGACACCGGCCTCGAGCAACAGCCGGCCGGCCAGCTCCTTCCCCCCGAGCCCCGTCCCACCGATGTCCGGGAATGCGTAGAACGCTCCCTTGGGCGAGAGGCAGCGGATGCCCGGGATCGCGTTCAGGCCGTCGACGACGAGATCGCGGCGCGCGCGGAATTCCTCGAGCATCGCCGCCATCGGTTCCTGGGGGCCGCGCAGCGCCTCGACCGCGCCGATCTGGGCGAACGTCGGAGCGCACGAGATCGTGTTGATCACGAGCTGGCCGTACATCGTCACGAGCGACGGCGGCACGATCGCGTAGCCGAGCCGCCAGCCGGTCATCGCGAACGTCTTGCTGAACCCGTCGAGGACGATCGTCCGCTCGGCCATGCCGGGCAACGACGCGATCGAGACGTGCTCCTCGCCGTCGTACAGGATCCGGCCGTAGATCTCGTCGTCGAGGACGACGAGGTCGTGGCGGATCGCGATCTCGGCGATCGCCTCGAGGTCGCTCCTCGTGAGGACGCCGCCCGTCGGGTTGGCCGGCGAGTTGATCACGAGCATCCGCGTCTTCGGCGTGACGAGCGAGGCGAGCTCGTCGAGATCGATCCGGAAGTCATGGTCCATCCGGATCGGCACGGGGACCGGCGTCGCGCCGACGAAGCGGGTCAGCGACTCGTAGATCGGGTAGCCCGGGTCGGGGACGAGGACCTCGTCGCCCGGATCGATCAGGCCCAGGATGGCGTAGAGCATCACGCCTTTGCCGCCGACCGTGACGAAGACGCGCTCGGGCGTGACCGGGAAGCCCTTGCGTGCTTGGGCGTCCTCGGCGATCGCCTGGCGCAGGGGCGGAATCCCGGGATAGGGCGCGTAATGGGTCGCCCCCTCGTCGAGGGCCCGCTTGGCGGCCTCGCGGACGTTCGGCGGGGTATCGAAGTCCGGCTCGCCGATCTGGAGATGGATGATGTCGCGACCCTCGGCCTCGAGGGCGCGGGCGCGGGCGGAGACCTCGAACGCGGTCTCGGTCCCGATCATGCTCATGCGCTGCGCGACCCGCATGTCAGGCTCCTCCTGGGTGTCCGCGCAGTCTAGCGCGGGCCATCACGGGATCGGCGACAGGCCCGAGCGCCGCGACGGGCTAGAATCACGCCGTGACCCGATTCTTCGACCTCGACGAAGCGAACGAGGCATTGCCCGAAGTGCGGGCGATCCTCGAATCGCTGCGCGACGAGCGGGCCGAGCTCATCCGGCTTCGCGACCAGGTGCTGCTCCACCGGACGGGGACCGAGTCGCCCGCGAGCGCACCGACCGAAGCCAACGTCGGCGGCGCGTCGCGACCGAGCGACCCCGTCGAAGCGCCCGATGCCGGCTCCGCCGCGACACCGGGCGCCGGCCCGACCGAGGATCCCGCCGCCAACGACCCCGAGGTCCGGATTCTGCGGCTCCGCATGCAGGGCGTGATCGACCGGATGCAGGCCGGCGTCTCCCGGATCGACGAGCTGGGAGTCACGCTCCGCGAGATCGAGACCGGCCTGATCGATTTCCCGGCGCTCGCCAGCGGCCGCCAGATCTGGCTCTGCTGGCGGCTCGGCGAGGGCGACATCGAGTTCTGGCACGAGCTCGGCGACGGGTTCGGCGGGCGGCAGGCGCTGGTCGACCTGACGTGACCCCGTCGTGAGCGGCGCCACGATCGTTCAGAACGGGCGGGCGAAGGCGTACCGGCCACTCCCCGTCGAGGCGCGGCGGAGCGCCTACGACGCGGCCCTCGCGGCGTACGAGCGAGGCGACTTCTTCGAGGCCCACGAGCTCCTCGAGCCAGCCTGGATGGGCACCGACGACCTGGCTGAGCGGGCCCTCGACCAGGGCCTGATCAAACTCGCGGCCGCCTTCGTCCACGGGGTCCGCGGCAACCCGGCGGGGATCGCCAAGAATCTGGTCGGTGCCCGTGCCCATCTGGCCGCGGCCATCGGGACGCCGGCCGAGGTCGCCGGCGGCCTGGACGTCACCGCGCTCGTCGCCGCGATCGACGACCGCCTCGCCCGCCTGGCGACCGACCCGACAGACAATTCCATCGAAGCCCCCGTTCTGCCGAGGACCGCTCGATGACGATGCCGACGTCCGTTCCTTCGATCTCGGCCAGGGAGGCGGCCGCGGCCACGGACCCGTCGGCTGCCCCCGATCCGGCGACGCGGCCGCTGATCGTCGACGTCCGCGAACGCAACGAGTTCGACCAGGAGCGGATCGAGGGCGTCGTCCTGCTGCCGATCTCCGAGTTCGTCGCCCGGCACGGCGAGCTGCCGAAGGATCGGCCGTTGCTCATGCTCTGCGCGGCCGGCAGCCGCTCGACGTCGGCGACGATGTACCTGCTCCAGGGCGGCTGGACGGACGTCCGGAACATCACCGGCGGGATGATCGGCTGGCGGACGGCCGGGCTGCCGATCCGGACCGGCACCGCCGAGCCCGGTGAGGGTGACCTCCCCGGTTAGAGCGGTGGCGCGTGACCGCCGGAGGCGATCGATCTGGAACGAACGAGCACGACCGAATCCCCGCCTCACCAGATTCGTGCCGCACGGGACGTGGGCCACGCTCATTCATCCGGAACTGATCGACCCCGGGAGATCATCCGTTGACGGCGCCCGTCCCCCATCCGCCGATCAGGCGCGCTTCTTCAGCTCCCGCTCGCGGCGCCGCCGCTCGCGCCACTCCTGGATCTGCGCGCGATGGGCGAAGGCCCAGCCGATGATCACGAAGATCGTGAAATCGACGATCCCGATCGTGTTCGCGTTGAGATAGCCCAGCTGCTGGCCGATCTCGCCGTCGATCTTGAGAGCTGGAACCGTCGCTCCGATCAGACCGACCTGGAAGAACGGGGCCTCCGGCGCGAGGTTTGCCCGGTTGCTCGCGGCGATGACCCCGCCGGACGTCGTCCCGCCGACGAGGATCGCGTTCGGGCCGATGATGATCGGGGCGGCACCGACCAGCCCGGTCGCCGGCAGGTCGCTGACGTCGAGGTGCTTCCATTCGGTGAGGTTGCCACTGTTCGTCGGGATCGCCCAGTACACCGTGCCCTGCGGCTTCGACCCGTCCGACCCGCCGATGGCGTACAAGGCGCCGTTGGCGGCGAAGCCCTCGAGGTTCGTGCGCGGCGCCGGCAGATCGGTCGCGCCGCCCTTCACGCCGAATCGAAGGATCTTCGTCGCGTCGGCGCCGGTTCCGAACTCGCCGCGCTGGACGGTCGGGGTCGCGTTGGCACCGGGGGGCGTCCCGCCGTAGACCCAGAGGTAGCTCCCGACGATCGCGGCGGAGGCGTCCGTCACCGGCGTGTACAGGAGGCCGGGCTGGGCGGCCCATTTGCTCGGGACACCCTTGTTGTCGAACGTCGTCTTGAGGACCGTGTTGACGATCGTCGTGCCGTTCGTGCCGCCAACGAGGAGCAGCCCGTCGGTGGCCGCCGCGACCGCCGTGCCGGCCCGGGGCTCGGGCAACGTCAGGTCGAGCTTGGCGTCGGCGGCGGTCTGCCATTCACCGAGGGCGCCGGTCTTGCTATCCGGGGTGAGGATGAACACCGAGGTCGTCGGCTTGCCGTCGGCGCCGAGCCCGCCGATCGCGTAGATCCTGCCGCCGGAATAGATCACCGAGAGGTTCGTCCGCGGCTCGGGCAGCTTCGGGCCGGGTGCCCACACGTCGAAGTTGCCGACGCCGGATGTCTTCGCGATGAACGTCTTGTCGGAAGCCGTCTTCCCGTCCGACCCGCCGACATACAGGATCGTCGTCCCCGACTGGACGACCGCGCCGTCGGTCCGTGCCTCGGGCAGGGAGATCTGGGCGGGTGACGTCGACCACGGCACGACCGCGCCCGGCGGCGGCGGACAGGGCAGGGTCAGGTTGCCCTCGGGGCAGAAGTTGACCGGGCTCCAGGCGAGGATCCCGAGATCGATCGTCTTGTTGATCGTGAAGTAGTAGGCCCGGTCCGGGATGTAGCCGAGGAAGAAGATCAGCAGGATGAACCAGAAGGCCGCCTTCAGCGTCGCCCAGCCCCAGCCGTTCGCGTCGAGCAGGCCAAAGAACGCCCGACCGCGCGTCTGCGTCGTCCCGGAGTGCAGGGCCTGCTGCGCCATCGTCCTCCATCCGTCCGGGCGGTCTCGCCGCCCGGCCCTTCAGCCGTGTGGTGTCCTGCCTACTTGACCTCGAGGGTCCCCTTCATCGTCGTCGGGTGAACCTGGCAGACGAACGTATACGTTCCCGCCTTGAGCGCAGGGACCGCGTAGCTGCGCTTCTCGGGACCCGTGAAGAACGACGTATCGCCGCCGATCGGGACCAGGGCCGCGCTTGCGTCCTCGATCACGACGTTGTGCGGACCGGTCGACGCGTCCTGGTTGTCGAACACCAGCGTGAACGCGGTGTCGGCCTTCGCGGACAGGGTCTTTTCCTTGAAGCCGGCGGTCGCCGCGCCGGTCTCGGCGGTGACGGTGACGACGGGGGCGTTGGGGTTGATCGACGCGGCCGGCGCACCCGACGACGACGCGCCGCCGGTGAGGGCCTTGAGATAGCAGTCCGGATATGGCGTGGCGTTCGCCGCGGGCTTGTAGTTCGGGTCGCGCCAGCCGGTGAACGTCTCGACCTTGCCAGTCGCCGGATCGATCACCGGCTCGTTCGTCGAGCCGTCGCGGATGTCGTACGTCTTGTCGTTCGTCGCCCGGAGGAACGCGACCAGCTCGTCGATCTGGCGGTAGTTCAGCGGACCCGGCGGGTTGCCCTTGTCGGACCAGACCGGCATCGCGGAGTTGGCGTTGCCGCAGACATAACGGCCGCCGACGGTCAGGACGTTGCGGATGTACTGCATGTTGAGGTGGGCGAACAGCTTCTCCTGGGCGTTGAGCTGCGGGCCGATGTAGCCCTGGCCAGCGGCCGACTTGGCCGCGGCGTCGGGCTCATTGGGGCCGAGGCCGTTCGGGCCGTGGCAGCGGGCGCAGTTCGCCTCGTACAGGTTGTAGCCGCGCTCGACGTCGGTGACCTGCTGGGCCTCGATCTCGGAGGCGAGCCGCGGCTTGGAGATCCCTGCAGGTGCGCCGAGCTCGTAGAACCAGTAGCCGACGATGAACAGGCTGACGAAGACAACCGTGAGGAAGCCCACCCAGCGGGCGGCGGCCGACTGGCGGACGATGCCCGCCGAGCGCTGCGGCGTCAGGCCGGCGATCGCCTTGACCGGCGGGGCGGCGGTGAAGCGGTCGGCCGTCAGCTGCGCCTGCGGGATCGTGGCCGGGAGGCGCTCCTCGGCGGCTTCGCCAGATTCGGCTCGGTCGGGGACCGGCGCCGGGGTCTGGTCGGTCATCAGATGCACCCGGTCGGGGTACGCGGCGGAATGATGCCCGGCTGGCCGACCGCGACCGGGAGTGGTCCGAGGGTGATCTTGCCCGTGTCGAGAGTCAGGACACCGGACCCGTCGACGCTGGCCGAGAACCGGTCCATCCCGCGAGCGGCCGGCCCGTACTGCGCGCCGGCAGCCTTGATCCCGAGCCGGTCGTAGCGCGAGCCGTGGCAGGGACACTCGAACCAGAAGTTCTTCTGGCACGGGTTGGGCTTGCAGCCGAGATGGGGGCAGCGCTGGTAGAGGCCGCGGACATTCAGGGCTCGGCCGTCACCGGTGGTGTCGTCGCCGGTCACGAACTGCTGCTGGCCGGTGTTGATCAGGATGATGTAGGCACGGGCGTCCGGGACGTACGCCGGGAAGCCGTCGGCGATCGGCAGGTTGCTGTTGGCAAGCTTGATGTCGTCGAGCGTCCCGATCTTGACCTTGCTGCCAAAGCCGCCCGTCAGGTTCGGCCAGACGAACGCGAGCGTCCCGATCATGGTCTCGGTGAACCAGAGAAGGACGCCGAGGCCGAGGGAATAGCGGAGGAGCTGTCGCCTGGATACACCCTTGACCTGGGAGCGCCGGAGGGACTTGATCGCCTCGGGGGCGAGCGCCTTCGGGCGGTCGATCGGCTCGACCTGGTAATTGCTCATGCGTGGCCGCCGAGCGGGCGCGGCAGGTTGATCGTCGTCATCGGTCTCTCGTGGCGGTCAGAGGGAGAAGTGCAGGCCGGGCGAGGTGTTCTCGAAGAACGGCAAGTACGGGATGACGAAGCTGTAACCCGGGCCGCGGAAGAAGATGCCGACGAACGTCAGGGTGAGCCCGAGGGCGCAGAACATCGTGAACAGGATGACCGCCGTCTTCCGCTCCGAAGGGCGAGTCGCGTTCAGGTTGCCGCGGTCGACGTACGGGATGAACCCGGCGCCGACCAGGACGAGGAGCGGGGTCAGGACGCCGGCGACCGTCGGGTGGAAATAGGCGAGCAGCTCCTGGAGGCCGAGGAAGTACCACGGCGCCTTGGCCACCGCTGGGGTCACGTTGCTGTTCGCCAGCTCCTCGAGCGGGGCGTTGATGAACAGCCCCATGAGGAGGAGGAAGACGCTCATCATCCCGGCGGCGAGGAACTCGATCGCGAGGAGGTGGGGCCAGGTCATGACCGTGTCGTCGGGTTCCTTCTGGACCCGGACGACGGCGTCCTGCTTGACGAGCGCGAGGAGCCGGTACGGCCGCGCCGACATCGGCACCCGTTGCTTGTCGATCTCGGTCCTGCGAGCTGGATCTACCGGCAAGACGACCCGCTTGTCAGGCGGGGACTTGGTGTCTGTCATGCCTCAGCCTCTCCGGGCCGATAGGGCGGCCGAGCGCAAGGCGGCGCCGAGCACGTGAGCGAGCGCACGTTGTGCGTGAGCGAGCGCGCGGAGGCGACAACGCAGCGATCGGTCGTCATAGCGGACCGGAGATTCCGCCGTCTTTGCGGATGCGCCAGAAGTGGACGGCCAGGAAGATCGCCGCGAGGAGCGGGAAGAACATGATGTGGAGCACGTAGAACCGTAACAGCGTGTTCTGGCCGACCTCCAGGCCGCCGAGCAGGAGTCGGTTGACGGGGACGTTGATCAGCGGGGCATAGCCGCCCATGTTCGTGCCGATCGTGATCGCCCAGAACGCGATCTGGTCCCACGGCAGGAGGTAGCCGGTGAAGCTCAGCATGATCGTCAGGAAGAGGAGGACCACCCCGACGACCCAGTTGAACTCCCGCGGCGGCTTGTAGGCACCGTGGTAGAAGACCCGCATCATGTGGAGGAAGACGAAGAAGACCATCAGGTGGGCGCCCCACCGATGGATGTTCCGGGTCAGCAGCCCGAACGTCACCTGACTCTGGATGTCGAGGATGTTCGTGTAGGCCAGCGTCGCCGACGGCACGTAGAAGAACATCAGGTAGACGCCGGTGATCGTCAGGACGAGGAACAGGAAGAACGACAGCCCGCCGAGACAGAACGTGTAGGCGAACTTGACGGCGTGCTGCCGGACGCGGACCGGGTGGATGTGGAGGAAGACGTTGTTCATCACCGCGTACGCCCGCGACCGCTCGTCGTTGGGGTACGGCTGACGGAAGAGCGAACGCCAGACCGGGCTTCGCCGGATGGTCTGGTCCATGCGCTCGAGGAAACTCACCGGGCTCCTCCTGCGACGCCGGGGGTCCCGGCGAGTTGCGCGTCCCGATACGACTCCTTGTAGAGCCGCCCGTCGGTCGAGATCTCCTGGAGCTCGAACCGTTCCATCGTAATGGCGTCGAACGGGCACCGCTTGACGCACAAGGCGCAGCGGATGCAGCGCTCCTCATCGAGGATCATCGCCGCGCCGTTCTCCCAGCCGTACGACTCCTCGATCTCGGGCAGCAGCCCCTCGGTCTTGAGCTGGTTGACATCGACCATGTGGATGACGCCCTCCGGGCAGACATCCGCGCACGCGCCGCAGAGGACGCAGCGGAACGGGTCGAACCAGATGTTGTAGTTGCACATCAGGCACCGGGTCGACTCGGCGACCGCGGCCGTCGCGTCGTAGCCGTACTCGACCGGCGTGTTGAAGTTGACCTCCGGGTCCGTCGACGCCATCCGGACCTGGAGCGGGGCCATCGGGATGTGCTGGCGCGGCAGGACGTCGTAGAACTCCGGCATGTCGTGGCGCCACGAGCTCGTGATCTTGACGTTCGGGGTCACCGTCACGTCCGTTCGGCCGGCGAGATAGCGGTCGATCGCGTAGGCGCACTTCTTGCCGTGGCCGGCGGCCTCGATCAGCGTCGTGGGCCCCGTCACGAAGTCCCCGCAGGCAAAGACGCCGCGGGTGTTCGTCGCGTACGTCGCCGGGTCGACCTTGACCCGGCCGCGGTTGATCTCGAACGACGGCTCGACCGGCAGGAAGGTCAGGTCTGCGGCCTGCGAGACGGCCGGGATGATGACGTCGGCCGCGATCGTGAACTCGCTGCCCTCGATCGGAACGGGTGAGCGGCGGCCGGACGCGTCGGGCTCGCCGAGGCGGTTGCGGATGAACTTGACGCCCGTGACGTGGCCGTCTTCGCCGAGGACCTCGACCGGGCTCGCGAGGAACTCCATCCGGACGCCCTCGCGCTCGGTCTCGCCGAGCTCCTCCTCATCGACGACCAGCTCGGAGCGGGTCCGGCGGTAGACGATCGCGACGCGCTCGGCGCCGTGCCGCAGGCTCGTCCGCGAGCAGTCCATGGCGGTGTACCCGCCGCCGATGACGACGACGTCCTTGCCGACGTACAGCTCCTGGCCGAGGTTCGCCTTCTTCATGAAGTCGACGCCGTAGTCGACGCCCTCGAGGTCGCTCCCGGGGATGTCGAGGGCAACCGGGTCCATCGCCCCGGCCGTCAGGGCGACCGCGTCGTAGTCACGCTGGAGCTCCTCCATCGTGACGTCCTTGCCGACCGTCGTGTTGAAGCGGAACGTGACCCCGAGCCGCTCGACGAGCCGAACGTCCATCTCGATCGCCTCGCGCGGGAGGCGGAAGGCGGGAACGCCGATGAGCATCGTTCCGCCGCCATACGGCAGGCTGTCGAAGACGGTCACGCCGATCCCCTTCATCGCGAGCTCGCGGGCGACCGCGATCCCGGCCGGACCGGCGCCCACGACGGCGACCCGCTCGTCGCGAGGCGTGATCTGGGGCATGACGTCCGGGATGCCGGACGCCTCGTGCCACTCGACGAGGAACCGCTTCATCGCCCGGATCGCCAGCGGCCGATCGATGTCGCCACGGCGGCAGGCGCGCTCGCAGGGGGCGGAGCAGACGTAGGAGCACATCGCCGCCACCGGGTTCGGCTCCCGCGACAGGATGTAGCCCTCCTCGAACCGTCCCTCGGCGGCGAGGTTCAGGTAGCCGCGGCAGTTCGTCCCCACGGGGCACGCTTCCTGGCACTCGATGTTGCACTGGAGCCAGGAGGCGTCGACGGGTTGGACGAGGAATTCCTGGAGGGGGTCGATCGCCAAGGTCGAGGACGTGCCTTTCGGTGGAATCCGGTCCCGGGGAGCGCGCAACCGACCCGAACGGCGAGGCCGCGGTCGGCTTCGCCAATCTACCATCCGCGCCTCGGGCTTCGCAAAGCCGGGAGGGGGCTGCCGAAGGGCCCGCGGCGGGCTGTGGTCGAGGAGCTGGGCGGTCGTCCGCGAGTTGACCTCGGGCGACTCCGCAGCTACGCTCCCTCCGGGGTCGTCGCGGGACCGAATCGGAGACCGAGGAGGGCAACGGGTCTTGACCGCCAGTGAGTTTGCGTTTCTCGCAATCGGGCTCGTCCTCGGGGTCGCCAGCGGTGTCGCGCTCATCGAGGTCTTCCGGAGCCGTCCCCCGGTCGCCCGCCACGTCCGCGTGACCGTTGCCCCAAACGCGATCCACGGGCGATTGGCCTCGACGCTGGCCGATCCGCACGGCGTCGGCGACGCGGTCGGTCCCGCCCGCGGCGGACCCGGCGACCGGCGCTGGCATGACGAAGAGATCGTCGGGGCGGACGACGCGGGCGCCACCGACCGCCGCGCGGCAGACTCCGAGGCGGACCCCTCGCCGTCCGGATTCCCCGACGATTCTGGAACGTCCGTTCAGTCGACCCCGGACCGCGCCGACCCGTCCGCCCGTCCTGCCGCAGGCCAGCGGCCGGCGCCCCTGTGGTTGCGCCCGGCCTCGACCGGGCCACGCGCCGGGCTCGTCGCCGTGCCGATGTCGATCGAGCCCGATCCGGTCACCGCCGCCCTCCGGTCGACCGCCGCGGCGAGCGCGGTGACTGCGATGGCGACCCATGCTCGATCCGTGACGCCCGCCCGAACCACGGCCGCTTCGGCGATTGCGGCGGCGGCGGACTCGTCCACTGTCAGCGGACCCGCTGAGGACGCCGGCGGATCCGCCATGACCGCGTCTCCGCCCGCCGCCGACGGCCCATGCGCCGAGGAGCGTCGCGTCGCCGAGGAGCGTTGCGCGGTCGCAGCCCGCGCGCGCGAGGGCGCCGCGGCCGCGGCGGAGAGCCTGCGCACGGCACAGCGCTCCTACGACGAGCTCCTGTCCCGCGCCGAGACGGCTGCCGCCACCGCCGATCCGCGGTCGGTCCGCACCGCGAAGGAGCAGGCCCAGCAGCGGTTCCGAGAGGCGCGCAACCAGGCCCGCACGCGAGACGACGTCGAAGCCGGAGCTCGTGCCTGGCTCGCGGAGATCAACCAGATCAATCAGGCGACCCGGGAGGCGTCGCTCGGGATCGAGCGCGACCGGGCCGCCGCGGCCGCTCTCGGCCCGACGGTCGACCGTCTCTCGGTCGGGGCCGACGCGGCCCGGATCTCCGCCGAACGAGCGGACGAGGCGTGCGTCGCCGCCCGCGAAGCCGTGGCCGTGTGCGATGAGGCCCGGGCCCTGGAAGCCGCCGCGGCACGAACGGGCCCCCCGGGCGGCGGCACGACCACCGAACGGAGCGCGGACGCGGCGGCCGAAGCCGGTTCGGCGGACGGCTGGAGCCGGATCGCGGCGGCCACGCCGGAGCCCGAGGACGAGTTCGCCTTCTCGACGCCGATGAACTCGCAGGCCGGGCAGGATGCCCTGATCCAGCGGATCCTTCGCGGCGACCGCGACGCGATGCAGCGGGCCGTGGCCCGCCTGGCCGGCGACGACCCCGAGGCGCGCCGCCTCTGGCAGGCCCATCTCGGCAATCTCGTGGAGGCGTTGGTCGCCCGGTCCATCGAAGCTTCCGCGTTCGACTTCCCCATCGACCATCCGTTCTGGGGCCCGTTCAGCCAGGCCCAGAACCGCGACATCGCCGCCGGCCTCTCGTCGCTCGGTTTCCGGTTTGACGGGTTCGGCGACTGGGTGGACGAGCGGCTACCGAGCCAGCGCGACCTCGCCCTGGCCGTCGGCTATGCGGGGCTTGACCCGATGCGCGTCCGGCGCTGGCCGACCGAGGCCGAGACCCGCGACCTTCTGCGCGACATCCGGGTGGCCGCCGACGAGTACATAGCCGGAGCGGCCGGTGGATTGACGCTCGGGGAGCTGGTCACCCTGCTCGGCCGACGGGCGGACGGCCTGGCCGAGCTTTGGAACCAGTGGGGCTCGGTCCGTCCCGTCCTGCTCGAGGCGACCTGAGCCGGAGCGGTAGGTCCTCAGGCAGACGTGACCTCCGGGATCCCTTCCGGCGTCGCATCCGTCGTCGCAGCCGCGACCGCCGCATCTGTGCCGTCGCGACCCGGCCCTTCGTCTTCGTCATCGTCGATCACGATCACGCGCAGCGCCTCGCCGGACGCTACGCCGATCGCCTCGCCTTCCTCCGCGGCCCAGGCCCGGATCCGTTCCGTCAACCGGTCGGGCTCCTTGATCTGGCTCGCGTGCGCGTGCAGCGCATCGATCTTTCGGTCGAGGGTGGTCGTGATGTCGACACGGACGTTCGGTTCGTTCGGCCAGAACAGGTACAGGCGGCGGACTTTGTGGGCCGTCAGGCCCGACCGGGCGAGCGCCGGAAACGCCATCGGGTTGCGCGCCGCCGGGTAGACGGCGTCAACCGCGGCGAACCCCGCCTCACGGTGGTCGACATGATTGATCCCGCCGTCGCGGTAGAAGGTCACGGTCGGGTCGGTCGCGAGGACGGCGTCCGGGCGAAACGTCCGGATCTCGCGGACGAGGTGCTCGCGGAGGGCGAGATCGTTGACGAGTGCGCCGTCCGGCATGTGCAGAAACGACACGCCTGCGTAACCGATGATCGCCGCGGCGGCCTGTTGCTCCCGCTCGCGCAGCGCGGCGAGCTCGAGTGGGTCCGCGTCAGGATCCTCGCCACCGGCGTCGCCGCTCGTGCAGCACACGAGCCAGCCCGTGGAACCCTCATCGATCCACCGCGCGGCGGTTCCGGCGGGGCCGAAATCGGCGTCATCCGGATGGCCGGCGATCACCATGAACCGGGCGGGCCGCCACGAGTGGGGGGAGTCGGTCATCGGCGTCGTTCCACCCTGTGGTCCTGTTGTTTCGCCCCGTGCCGCAGGTCTATCATTCCGGCCGAGGCTTCGCTCGTCTCCCCCCACGAGCGAAGCCTCAACTTGCGCTCGGAATGCGCATTCGCGCGGGCCCGTCTACCGACCGGCTGAGACGACCCGGGCATCCCGCGAACGATCAGCGGGCGGCGCCCGCGCCGGCGGCCTGGGCCGCGTCGAGCGCCGCGATCACCTCGGCCGCATGGCCTTCCGGCTTGACCTTCGGCCACGCCTGCGCGATGCGGCCGTCCGGGTCGACGAGGAACGTCCGCCGGGCAACGCCCATGTAGGTCCTGCCGTAGTTCTGCTTCTCGACCCATGAGCCGTATGCCTCCGCGACCGCGTGGTCCGCGTCGGCGAGGAGCAGGAACGGCAGACCGAACTTCTCGCGGAAGGCCCGCTTGCTCTGGGCGCCCTGCGGGCTGACGCCCCAGACGTCGGCGCCGCGCTCGTGGATCGTCTCATTGGCGTCGCGGAACTCGCAGGCCTCGACCGTGCAGCCGGGGGTGTCGTCCTTCGGGTAGAAGTAGACGATCGTCCACCGACCCCGCTGGTCTGCGAGCCGGTGAACCGCACCGCTCTCGTCGGGGAGGGCGATCTCGGGAGCGAGATCGCCCGCTTCGGGGATGCTCATTTCGAGAGCGTAGCAGGGGTCTCGACGACGAGGATTCGACCCGATCCGACGATCAGGAAGGCGTCGTCGGCCACGCGGACATTCGACAAGCCGCGGGACGGACCGCTCCGCAACGCTTCGTCGCGAAGAGGGTAGCGAAGACCGCCCGTCGTGAGACCGCCGGCGTCACCACCGAACGGCAGCAGGGAGACGAGATCGCCGGTCCGGCCGCCGAGGTCGGCCCGACCCGGTCCGACCAGGCGAATCCTCGCCGCCGCATCGACGAGGCGGACGTCGCGATCGAGCAGCCGCGGGTGGCCGAGGAGCCAGACGTTCGCGAGGCCGTGGTCGACGCGTTCGCCGCCGAGCGCGCCGAGGATCGTCACGCGCCTGGCGCCGGCGTCGAGCGCCGCGAGCAGAGCGAGCTCGGCGTCGGACTCGTCCTTGTCAACGGGCGCGCGGCGGATCGAGACACCGGCCGCCTCCATGGCGGCGAGCTCGTCCGCGCCGGTCGAGTCGCCGTCACCGACCCAGAGGTCGATCCGCCGTCCGAGGGCGGCGGCATGTCGGGCGCCACCGTCGGCGGCGATCACGAGACCGAGCCCGTCCGACCAGCCGGGCCACGTGGCATCGAGCGTCGTCGCGGCGGGCACCGAGCCGTCGGCGAGGACGAGCGCGTGGACGGCGGTCGGCGGCGACACGTCGGTCAGCCGGTCGTCGAGTCGTTGCGACGGGGGTCGTCGGTGCCGCCGGTGCCGCCGGGGTCGTCAGTACGGCGCCGGTCGTCGGTGCTGCGGGAGTCGTCGGTGTCGCCCGCCGGCCCCGTGGCCGCTGCGAGATGGCGGTCGACCCAGGCGCTGACCGATGGGGCGAGCTCGACCGCGCCGGCCGCGCGAAGATCGTCGGGGTGGCCGACCGCCGACTCGATCCCGACCGCTCGGGCGCCAACCGCGACGGCCATCCGCATGTCGGTCGGCGCGTCGCCGACGTAGATCGAGGTCTCGGCGCGATGTCCTGCGCCGGCGAGGCGGAGCGCGCGGCGAAGCGGCTCGGGATCCGGCTTGTGGACGGGCAGATCGTCGCCGAAGACGCGGATCGGCAGCAGCCGCCCGAGGCCGGTTCGAGCGAGCTGCGGCTCGACGACCTCGCGAAGGCCGGCAGTCACGATCCCGAGCGTTGCCCCGGCATCGCGCAGCCGGTCGAGCGCGTCGGCAACGCCCGGGAAGGCGATCACGGCATCCCCGTCGTTGCCGAACGTGGCCTCCCAGAGCCCGTTGGCCTCCTCGAGCCGGTCGTGGGGAATGCCCAGCCGGCGATACATCTCGCGCCAGTCGGGGGTGTAGTGGAGGCGATAGCTCTGGAGATCGAACGACAGGCCGAACGCCTCCATCACGATGGCGTTCGCGCGGTGAAACGCACCGAGCGAATCGACGAGGGTGCCGTCCCAGTCGAACAGGATCGCTTCCACGCGCCGATGCTAGCGTGCCGCGGTCGGGCTCGAGGGCAGTCCGCAGTGCCTGAGACCGGGCGATGAACGGGCCCGCGATCAGGCCCCCGACCCCTCGATCGGGCCAAATTCCCGCCCACGGAGTGTTGGGCACGATGGTTCGCGCCGCCGACCTTGATCTGCGGGCGTTCTCCGAGCGTTCTGAGCGTGGACGGCCCGCCCGGCCGCCGTAAGCGACCGTCATCCGCGCCCCGATCGAGCCCAAGGCCCTGGTGGCGGGAATGTGGCCAGGTGAAGGGCGGTCTCGCTGGGTCGAACGCGTCGGGCCGGCTGGGGACTCGCGGCCGCGCTCGGACGCGTGGGCGGGGAGGAATCGCGGCCACGCCTCGACCCCGAGGCGAAGCTCGATGCCGTAGACTCCGGCCGTGCCCGAGACCACCGACCCCGCCGGGATCCAGCGGGTCCGCGACGCCGCCGCGCGCAAGGGCGTCGACCTCGACATCCGAGTGTTCGACGAATCCACCCACACGGCCGAGGATGCAGCGGCAACGGTCAACGCCGAGCTCGGGCAGATCGTCAAGTCGCTCGTCTTCGTCGCATCGGCCGAGGACGGCACGCTCGAGCCGATCCTCTGCCTGGTGTCCGGTCCCAATCGCGTCGATCTCGCCCGACTGACCGCCGTCACCGGCGCGCGCGACATCCGCCGCGCGACCGCTCGTGAGGCCCAGGAGCTGACGGGCTTCAGCATCGGCGGCATCCCACCGTTCGGCCACGTCCGCACCGTCCGGACGGTCATGGATCCCGACCTCGGCCGCTTCGAGGTCGTCTGGGCCGCGGCTGGCACGTCGACCGCCGTCTTCCCCGTCCCGCCGGGAACGCTGCGGATCCTCGCCAACGCGATGGTCGCGCCGATCACCGAAGAGCGACGGATGGCCGATCGCGAGGCCGATGCCCAGCGCGGACACGACCGCGGGCACGACCCGTCGAGCGGGGTCGGCCCGGTCGGCGGTGGTGCGACCACGTCGAACGCGGGGGCGTGACGACAGACCGGTTGGGCGGGCCCGACGCGAGCGCGGGCGGCGGGAGTGGGACGACCGCTCCCCCTCGCGACGCGACGATCGGCTATCCGGGCGGCCTGCGGGCGCGCTGGCGTTGGGCCGGGAGCGGACAGGGGGCCGCGGTCTTTGCGCTGACCGAGGCCGGCGGCACGCTCGAGGACCTGGGACCACTCGTGTCGCCGGACTTCGAGCAGATCTGTCGGGCGGAGCTCCGGATCGACGGGCCAGCCGGAGCCTGGACGATCCGCCTCGCCTCGATGATCCAGGATGAGCCGGCCGGTCTCGTCTGGGACGACGCAGGGCTGTTCGTCGTCAAGTACGGCTTCCATACGTACGGCCTGGAGAGTCGAACGGGCAGCCTCCGCTGGTCGCACCGCTCGGCCTCGCCGCTGATCGCCGTCTTCGGCTCGCCGCGCCTTGGGCACCTCCTTGTCCAGGCGGAGATCGAGACGTTCGCGATCGAACCCGATGGCACCGTCGGCTGGCGCATCGCCCACAGCGACGTGGTGTCGGAGGCCGCGATGATCGGCGGCCGGCTCGTCCTGACGAGCTACACCGGAATGGTGTCAGCGATCGACCCGGCCACGGGTCGAGTGGCCGAGAGCCCGACCGGGCGCTGACGAGCCCTGGCGAGGGACGCCGGCCGTGGCGAGCGGGCCAATCGATGGGGATGGGCGGTGGACAACCGGACAGGATCGGCCGGAAGTTCGTGGACAACGACATTGACCGCGCCGCGTGACGGCCGGTAGCGTGGAAGGCAGCCCGGAGGGGCTGAACGCAGGCTAACGGCAGAGATCGCATCAACGTCCACGCCGCGAGTAGGTTCCTTCGGGTCTTATCGTGCCCGGCATCGGCCCGCCGGAGGGGTGCGGCTATCATCCGGGCCGTGACTCCCCTGCTCGTCGGTGCCGCGGGTCTCGCCGCCCTGGTTGCCGGCGGTCTGGTCCTGCGCACGTTCGGTGCTGCGTACCGGATCGGCCGGCTCCTCGCCACCGCTCCGACCGTCACGATCGCGGAGGCCAATGCCATCGCCGCGGCGGGCCGCAAGGCGTACGTCCGCGTTGCCGGCCGGATCGATGCCGAGGACGAGTTCGAGGACGCCGATCACCGGCCCCTCGTGTTCCGGCGAGTCCGTCTCGAAGCTCGGAATGGGCGCTCGTGGCGGCCTTTCGAAGACCACCGCCAGGCCGTGCCCTTCACCGTGAACGAAGGCCTCGATTCGATCGCCGTGGACGTCGACGCCCTCGATACGGGGCTCATCGTCGTTCCCCGCGAGTCGGTCGGCAAGGCCGCCGACCTGCCCGATCGAGCTCCCGACGGCTACGCGCCCGACCGTCCCGTGCGCGCCCGGATCGACCAGGTCTCGTCGGTCGAGCACGCGATCGTGGTCGGCTACCCGGTCGCGATCGATGCCGGACCGGGGTCGACGCGCGGCGAAGGCGCCGGCTCGCCCACCCCGACCGGCGCGTCCGCACGCCTGACCGCCGGTCGCGGCAGGCCATTGATCCTGACCGTCCTCGAGCCGCCGGAGGCGATGCGGATCCTGGCCGGCGGCGACGCCCGCCGGACCCGGCTCGCCGCCGGCCTGCTGGGAGCCGGGGCGATCCTCATCGTCGGCGCCTTCGCCTGGGCCGCCGTGACGGCGTTGCTGCCGGCGATCGTGGCCGTGATCCCGGGCGCCGCGGGCCTGGTCGCGACGGCCCTCGCCGCGACGGCCGAGCCGAGCATCGCCGCCGGCGGCGATCCGCGCAGCAATGGCCAGGGACCGGGGCTCGTCGGAACGCCCGGTCTCGCGATCATCGGCGTCGTCGCGATCGCCATCCTCGCGATCGTCGTCACGATGGTGTATGTCCGCCTGACCTCACCGCCATCGGAGGCCGGAGAACGGCCGTCGCCCGCGGATCGCCGGGGCGGTGGAGCGGGCGATCGCCGGCGCCGATGACGGGGTCCCCGTTCGCCCGCCGATGCCGTCGTTTGCCCTCCTGACACCGGGAACCCGGCGCTAGTACGAACGGGTTATTGGCAAGAAGTGTGAGATTGGTAGGCTGCGGCCGTCGACTTGACATTTCTTCATACGAGCGACCGGTGCCGAGCGCGCTTCCAACCCGCCCAATCGATGCCACCCTCTCGGTGACCAAGGCTGCCCGCCTGCTCGGCGTCCACCCGAACACGGTCCGGGCGTGGAGCGATGCCGGACGGCTCCGTTTCTACCGGATCAACCCGCGCGGCGACCGCCGCTATCGGCTCGGCGACCTGCAGCGGTTCCTGGCGGCGGCGGAAAATGCGCCCGACGCTCCCTTCGGTGGATCTGCGCAGACGGGCCATCAGCGGCGCGGGGGCGGCGCGCCCGACCGCCCCGTGGACGGCCTGCTCGTCGCGAGCGATCACGATCGCCTCCGCCGTCGGGCGGACCTCGCCACGGTCTCCGCGCTCGGGCGAATCGCCGCGGACCCCGAAACGCTCGACGAGGTCCTCCGCGAGGCGACGTTGATCGTTCGTCAGCGCGGCGGCTTCCGCTCCACCGCCGTCTATGAGCTCCGCGGCGAACGCTTCGTCCCGCGGGCGGCGGCGCCGGCCAACCGACTGCCGGATCTGCCGCGCTCGTTCGGAGCGCTGGCATCGGCCGTCGATCGCGCCTCCGCAGGGACAGCGGGTCCTGTCGAGGGCGATGGGTACGGTGCATTCGTCGACGTGCCGAACGGTACGCCGGAGATCGCGATCGCCATCCCCGCCGAGGGCTCGCCGTGGGGCGTGCTCGTGATCGTGGCCGACCCGGACGGCGACCGGACGGCGACCGATGCGGAGCTGCTGATCGAGATCGCGGCGAGCCTCGGATCGATCGTCGAATCGGCGCGGCGGGCCGACGAGGTCGCGCACCGCCTCCACCGGGCGGACGCGCTCCGCCGGGTGGCCTCCGACATTGGCAGCCGGCTCGATCTGGATCGCATCCTGAGCGGCCTCGTCGAGCACGCGATGGTCCTCTTCAACGGCGATCGGGCGGCGGTCTTCCTCCGCGGCCCGAAGGGCGGGGCGGCCGCCGAGGTCAGTCGTGGCCTGTCCCAGCGCTACCTCAAGTCGGTGGCCGACTTCCCGACCCGGTCGTTGCCGGCGCTCGCCGCCGCCGCCCGGCGGCCGATGTTCTCGACCCACTACCGTGACGACCCGCGGGCGGAGGATGTCCGCGCGTCGGTCGTCCAGGAAGGGTTCGACACGATCTGCACCGCGCCGCTGTTCGACGGCGTCGAGCTCGTCGGCCTGCTGAACGTCTATCACGACACGCCGCACGAATGGACGACCGACGAGCTCGACACGATGGGGGCGCTGGCCGACCAGGCCGCGATCGCGATCAAGAACGCCCAGAACTTTTCGAAGATGGCGACCTGGGCGGCCCAGCTCCAGTCGATCCAGCAGCTCGGTGCGAGGCTGTCGCGGCTGGGCGACGAGCGGGAGATCGGCCTGGCCATCGCGACCGAGCTGCGGCAGCTCATCGACTATCACAACGTCCGGGTCTACCGGCTTCGCGGCGAGGACCTGATCCCGGTCGCGATGCAGGGCCAGGTCGGCGAATACGTCGATGAGACGCCCGAGCAGCTCGCGGTCAAATACGGCCAGGGAATCACCGGCTGGGTCGCCGAGCACCGGGTCGCCCAGAACCTGCCCGATGCCGACGCCGACCCGCGGGCGAACACGATCCCGGGCACCGAGGAGGATCTCGACGAGTCGATGCTCCTCGCCCCGATGATCTACGAGGACCAGGTCCTCGGCGTGCTCGTGCTCTCGAAGCTCGGCCTGCACCAATTCCGCGAGGACGACCTGCGCCTCCTCGTCATCTATGCCAGCTTCGCCGCCCAGGCGTTCGCCAACGCCGACGCGACCGGCCTCCTCCGGGACCAGTCCGACGCGCTTGGCCGGCAGCTCGCCAACCAGCGGGCGCTGCTGCAGGTGACGGAGTCGATCCTGACGACCCTCGACACGCGAGCGGTCCTCGACCAGGTTTCCGAGCGCCTGTCGGACCTCGTCGGGTACGACAATCTGTCGATCGAGCTGCTCGACAGGGCGAGCGGGCTCCTCCGGCCGCTGACGGCCAAGGGCGTCCACGCTGCCCAATACATGGAGCCATGGCTGCCGGGCGAGGAGGGCCTGGCGACCTGGGTCGTCGCCCACAACGAGCCGACCCTCGTCTTCGACGAGCAGGCTGACACCCGAATCCACCAGTTCGGAGATACGGGGACCACCGACGGGAGCATGATCTGCGTCCCCCTTCGCGGTCGCGACGGCGCTACCGGCGTCCTGACCCTCGAGCGGCTGGGACGCGACGCCGTCTACAGCGAGGAGGAGTTCGAGCTCGTCAAGCTGTTCGCCGCCCAGGTCTCGATCGCCCTCCAGAACGCCGAGGTCCATCAGGCCGTGGAGGTCCGGGCCCGGACCGACGACCTCACCGCGCTCCTCAACCACGGGACGTTCCAGGACTGGCTCACTCGGAGCGTGCTCGCCCACGAACCGTTCAGCCTGATCATGCTCGACCTCGACGACTTCAAGAACGTGAACGATGCCCTTGGGCACCAGGCCGGCGACCTGCTCCTCGCCGAGATCTCGCGCGCGATCGAGGCCGCCGGACGCGATACGGATCGCGTGTTCCGCTACGGCGGTGACGAGTTCGCCCTGATCCTGCCTGGGACTGATGCGGCGTCGGCACTCGCGGTCGGCGAACGCATCCGCGCCGCGATCCATGCCCTCGGCGATCCGGGCACGCGCTGGGCGGAGGCGGGGATGCTGGTGAGCGTCTCGATCGGGGTCGCGACCTTCCCGCGGGACGGCGTGTCGGCCGAGGAGATCCTGCTGGCCGCCGACCGGGCCTGCTTCGTCGCGAAACGCACCGGCCACGGGCTCATTGCGACGGCCGACGAAGGCCTCGCGATCGCCCGTGACTTCGCGTTCAAGGCACCGACGCCGATCGACGCGGTGGCGGTCGGCGGCGAGCCGGGCGACGGCGGTACCCGGTTCGGGACCGCCGGGTCGAGCGCCGGCGATGCCCCGGGCATGCAGGCCAGCGAGCAAGCCGTCCCTGCGATCGACAGCGCGACCGCCCTCGCCACGCCGAAAGCGACCCGCAAACCGCGGCGTCCGGCCGCCGACGCCTCCCCGGTCCCGTAACGGTCGCGCTGGGTGGTCCGTCCCACGGCCGATGACGAACGCCGCTAGCGACGCTCGACCGATGCCCGGCCCGGCTGTCCTCGAACACCACGCCCGCCGCCGCGTCCTCGCGTTCGGCGCGGTCCTGATCGCGGCATCCGCCGCGGGCTGCCTGCCCAGTGGCACGCGCGGTGGGGGCCCGGGAATCGCGGGCTCCGGCGCCTCCGGCCAACCGGCGGTCACCGCTTCGCCTACCCCGAGCGGGCCAACCCTGCGGCCGCCGATCATCCCTCCGACGCCGACGCCGCGCCCGACGTTCCTCGTCTACGTCGTCGCGAAAGGCGACACCCTGAACACGATCGCCCACAAGTTCGGGACGACGGCGCGCAGCATCGCGTACTGGAACCGCTCGACGTATCCGTCGCTGGACCCCGAATCGGCGGGCTACCGGCCGGGACTCCTCAAGATCGGCTGGACGCTCTCCCTGGTGCCCAACGACGTCGTCGACGAACAGGACCTGCCCGAGCCGTCCGCCTCGGCCGCCGAAGGTGCGTAAGCGGCGTAAAGGGCCGCACGCCGATACAGGCGCGAGACCAACCTGGGTGGTGCCGAATGGAGCGGCGAGCCCGTCGGGCAACCGACCGCGGTGCCCAGCCACTCGGCCACCGCCGAGTGACGCCTGCGGTCAGAGGCGACCGGCCTCGATCACCCGCTGCAGGAACTGCTGCGTCCGCTCCTCGCGCGGCGCGCTGAACATCTCGGCGGGCGCGGCGGTCTCGAGGATCCGCCCGGCATCGAGGAAGCAGACGCGGTTCGCGATCTCGCGGGCGAAGCTCATCTCGTGGGTCGCGATCAGCATCGTCATCCCGTTCCCGGCGAGCTCGCGGATCAGGTTCAGGACCTCGGCGACCAGCTCCGGATCGAGGGCGCTCGTGATCTCGTCGAGGAGGAGCAGATCCGGCTGCATCGCGAGCGCGCGGACGATCGCCACGCGCTGCTGCTGGCCGCCGGACAAGCGATCGGGATAATCGTTGCGCTTGGCGGCGAGGCCGATCCGCTCGAGGAGCTCCGTCGCCCGGGCGTCCGCCTCGTTTCGGCCGAGCCTGAGGACCTTGCGCGGGGCAAGGGTGACGTTGTCGAGCACGCTCATGTGCGGGAAGAGGTTGAACGCCTGGAAGACGATCCCGATCCGGCGCCGGATCCGGTCGACGTCCACGCCCTTCGCCGTGATCTCGTCACCTTCGACGACGATCCGGCCCGAATCGATCTCCTCGAGAAGGTTGACGCAGCGCAGGAGGGTCGACTTGCCGCTGCCCGACGAGCCGATCAGGCAGACGACCTCGTGCTCGGCCATCTCGAGGTCGATGCCCCGGAGCACCTCGAGATCCCCGAACGACTTGTGGAGCCCCTCGATCCGGAGCGCCGGCCGAGGCCCGGCCGAGGCTGGCGGCAGGGCAGCCGAGGCTGACGGCGGGCCGGCCGAGGCGGCCCCGGTCACCGGCTGCTCTCCTGGGCGGCCCGATCGCGGGCGATCAGCCAGTCGGTCAGGCGGGCCAGCGGGATCGTGATCAGGACGAAGACGAGAGCGACCGCGATGTACGGCGTGAAGTTGAATTTGGCGGCCTTGATGATCGACGACTCCCGGAAGATCTCCACGACGCCAAGGGTGGAGACGAGGACCGTGTCCTTCTGGAGGCCGATGAAGTCATTCAGGAGCGGCGGGATCACCCGTCGAACAGCCTGCGGGACGATGACGTGGCGGAGGGCCTGGAGCCGGGTCAGGCCGAGCGACCGGGCGGCGGCCTCCTGGCTCCAGTGGACCGACTCGATGCCGGCGCGATAGACCTCCGAGACGTAGGCCGAGTACACGAGTGTCAGCGCGATGACCGCCCAGAAGAAGGTGTCGCTCGGGACGCCGGGCAGATCCAGGGCCGGGATCCCGAAGCCGAGGAGGGCGATGATCAGGAGCCCGGGCACCGCGCGAAAGAAGTCGACGTAGATCGTCGCGATCATCCGAAGCGGGAAGAACGCCGGACCCGGCAGCCCCCGGATCACCGCGAGGAGCAGGCCGACCACGAGGATCAGGACCTCGGCGATCAGGAACAGGCTGACGTTCGTCCCGAACGCTTCGACGACCTTCGGCAGCGAGTACGCGAAGATCTCGCCGTCGAAGAACGCGTGCTGGACGTCCGGCCAGTTCGGCGAGCTCGTGATCGCGAGAGCGAGAGCGCCGAGCACCACGACCGTGCTGACGAGCGCGATGACCGTCGAGCGGACCGCCTCGCGTGGCGGGATCCGCCGCCGGGAACGACGAGGCCCGCGTCGGCCGGCGAGACCGATCAGGTCGCCGGTGTCGACCGGGCCTCCCACGATCGACATCGCTCAGGCCGCGTGGCGGCCGGCGGCTACGGCTGCAGCACGGGAGCGCTGGCCTTGTCGGACAGCCATTCCTTCGTGATCGCGTCGAGCGTTCCGTCGCTCTTCATGGCGGCGATGGCCGCGTTGACGCAGCTGGTCAGCGAGCTGCCCTTGGCCAGGACGACGCTGAAATGCTCGGCGGTCGCGCCGGTTGGCGGCGGAAACTGGCCGACGATGACGGAGTTCGAGACCTGCGCCGCGGTCACGTAGAAGGCCGTCGGCAGGTCGACGACGAGGCCGTCGATCCCCTTGCCCTTGAGGCCGGCGATCGCTTCGTCGTTCGTCGTGTAGACCTTGGCGGGCGCGGTCGGGCCGATGGCGTTGTTGATCGTGTCCAGGCTCGTCGTCCCGATCTGGGCGCCGAACTTGAAGCCCTTCATCCCGGCGATCGACGTCACCTTAGCGAGGGGGTTGGTCTTGAGCGCGACGATCGACTGGTTGAGCGTGTAGTAGCCGTCGGACATGTCCACGGCGGTCGCCCGGGCAGCGGTGTACGAGACCTGGTTGATGTCGAGATCGAACTTCTTCGTGCCCGGGGCGTACGAGTTGTCGAACGGGACGACGATCCACGTCACGTCGGTCTTGGCGAACCCGAGCTTGTCGGCGAGGGCGTAGGCGAAGGCACTCTCGAAGCCCTTGCCGTCGGTCGGATCGCCGAGCTCCCACGGCTTGGTCGCGGCGGCGGGGATGTCGTAATACGGCGGGTATGCCGGGTTGTCGGTGCCGATCGTCAGCTTCCCGGCCGCGGTCAGCTTGAGGTTGGCCTTCGTGCAGGCGTCGGGCGATGCGCTCGGGGCCGCGCTCGGGGCAACGCTGGCCGCCGTCGACGGGGCGACCGACGGCGCGGCCGAGCTCGGCGAGGTCGTGGCTCCCGTTCCGCCCGTGCAGGCGGCGAGGGCGAGGCTGGCAAGGAGGAGACCGATGACGGGTCGGATGCGGCGCATGGTCGAGGACCTCGTGAACGGAGCAAACGCCCGCGGAGTGTAGCGGAATCGCGGCCGGGGCCCCGATCGGTCACGGGCGCCGGATCACCACCGCCAGATCGTCCTCGATCGCGTGGACCTGCGCGGCGCTCGCCTGGCTGGCGGCGAGGCAGAGGCGGCCGTACGAATCCTCGTACACGAGGGTCTCGCCCGGCGCGACGTCGCCGAACGTCGCCCGCCAGCTCGTCTCGATCGGGCGGTCGCCGATCGCGAGCACCAGCCGGTCGCCGGGGCTGACCGGCCCGATCGCGGCCTCGAGGTCGGCGCGCAGGCCGGCGAGCTTGACGTTGCCGAACGTGTCGACGTAGACGACGCTGGATCGAAGCTCGCCGTCGTGGACCTCCGCGTCGGCGATCGGCGACGGCACGAGCGCCGCCGCGTCGAGCGCCCGGCCCAGGTCCGCGATCGGAACGCCGCGGGCGAGATGGGCGGCGGCCGGGGCGAAGACATCCCGGCCGTGAAAGCTCGTGCTGACCTTGGGCAATCGGAAGGCCTCGGCCTCGAGGACGTGCACCGCCGCGATGCCCCCGAGGCGGGCCGCGGCCGCCGAGAGCAGCCCGTTGTCCGGCCCCACGAGGACGTCGCCCCGGGCCGTGGCGACGGCAATGGGCAGGCGGGTCGTGCCGACGCCGGGGTCGACGACCGCGACATGGAACCCGACCGGCAGGTATGGCAGCGCGCACCACAGAAGCAGGGCGCCGTCGCGGATCGCGAACTTGCGGACCTCGTGGCTGATGTCGACGACCCGAGCGTCGGGGACGATCTCGAGGACGACGCCCCGCATGATCGCGGCGCTCGGGTCGCGCAAGCCGAAGTCGGACAGGAGCGAGATCAGGGGACCGGCCACGTCCACGATGCTACGGCACGGCCCATGGTCCGGCGGATGATGACTGGCCGGAGAAACCCCGAAGCGGCGCCTGGAGGAGGGAAGGCGCCGCTTCGGGGGTTGTGCCGCGGTGACGGGAGGAGGTCCGTCACCGCGACGGTGTATGCAGTTTCGGGTGGGCCGATGTGGCCCGATGAATTCAGTGGATCCGGTCGCTCGCTTCGGCGAAGAGGCCGGTGCGGTGCATCTGTCGCAGGAAGAGCAGCTGGTTGATCTGGCGGAGCGTCCAGCGCGAGCCGCTGACGCCGATGCCGGCCAGGTAGGCGGTCAGGTTGGCCGCCTCGTCAGGCGCCAGTCCCCGGATGATCAGATTGCGATACGTCGCCCGGGTGTGGAGCTCCGGGGTCGAGTCCGGGCTGGCCGCTGGGCTCGTGGTGACGGTGCCCGATCCAGACGCGGCCACGGAGGCCGCCGCGAGAACCGGCCACGACGAGTCGGCGCGAGATGATCGACCCTGACCCCGTGCTCCGCGTCGCGCCCGACCTGCCATGGTGCACCGTTCCGTCCTGTCCTTCTGGCCGACTATTGGTTGATTTCACCGGTGGTACGTTCCCGGACCCGGGATTGGACCTTCGGATCCGATTTTCGGATCGCTCCGGTGTGGTTAATGGGATGTTCGGTCGGCCCACATGTCGGAACGATGACCCGTCCGTCCCATGCCACCCGGTACTTGCGGTGGTGCACTCAGGCGATTTACGTACGGCGGCCGGGTAGACTGCCCGCCGTGCGTGTCCGGACCCTCGAACTGCGCCTGATCGCCCTCGCCCTCGCCACCTGCTGGGTGGTCGCGGCAGGCCTTGTCCTGATCGCCTATCGGCCGGGCGGACCGGTCGATGTCGCCGTCGGCGCCGCGGCGCTCCTGCCCGCGATCATCGCCCTCGCCGGCGTGCGCTGGCCGCCGGTCGCGCGCGGCCGGCGAGCATTCGCGACGATGATCTGGCTGGCCGCGGGATCGCTGCTCGTCCTCGTCCCCTCGATCGCCGATGTCACCGGCCAGCTCGGCGGACGCGGCGCCCAGACCCTCCTGCCGTCGGTCGAGGCAGCCTATCCGTGGATCCTCGGCCTGATCGGGACGTGCCTGTTCACGGGGTTCGGGATCGCCCGGCGGCGGCTCGGCGAGGCGGCGATGCGCCGACGGCGACTGGTCGGCGGGCTCACGTTCGCGACCCTCCTCGCCATCGCCTCGGGCGCCGCGTTCGCGGCGGTGGCCATGGGCAACGAGCTCGCGCTCCGCGATCGAATCGCCACGTCGTCACGGTTCGGACCGACCGACATCGATCGGGATCCGCCCGTGTGCGACGGCCCGATGGGGATCGGGCCGACCGCGCGGATCGGCGTCGAGTTCCACGGCACCGTCGACGGCCGATCGATGGGCTCGATCGAGCTCGGCGGGGATCGGAATCGGGCCGACACGAAGTGGCTCGCCTACACCGCGACGAGTCGCGACCTCGGGATCCACGGCGCGGCCGTGATCGGCACCGTGGCCTGGCTGCGGGAGCCCTTTGCGGCCTGGCGGCAGGTCGCGCCGGCCGAGGTCGGCGACGCGGAGCTCGACCTGACCGCGTTCCGGGTCGCGCTCTCTCCCGAAGCACGAGCCGCCGCCGAGTCGCGCGGCGTGGGAATCATCGAGGGAGCCCGTTCCCGGCAATGCCGGATCGCGGTCGACGGGCCCACGTTCCGGGCCGCGTTTCCGCAGGTCGGCTGGCTGGTCGGCGACGCCGACCTCGCCCACTGGCGCGGCCAGCTCGACTACTGGGTCTTCCTCGACGGGCAGATCGGCCGGATCAGTGGCAGCGTCAACGGCGACGCGACGGACATCCAGACGGGCGCTTTGCAGGCGACGATCCAGGTCGAGCTCACCGCGACCGATCGCGGCAGCTCGATCCCGATCACTCCCCCGACGCCATAGTCCCGCGCGGGCGATGATGCTGTCGATGGATGAGGAACGGACCTCGAGCAAGCGCGACCGGCTGGCCAGGATGACCCGGATGATCGCCCTGCTCAACGCCCATCCCGATGGGATGAAGCCGGCCGAGATCGCGCGACGCGTCGATTCCTCGGTCCGGACGGTGTATCGCGACCTGCGCTCGATCGAGGGCGAGCTGAGCATGCCGCTCTGGTCGGAGGGCGGCCGCTGGGGGATCGAGGCCGACGCGTTCCTGCCGCCCCTCAAGCTGACCCGGAGCGAGGCGATGGCCGTCGTGCTGTCGGCGCGGCTCATGGTTCGCTACGCCGACAAGTACGACCCGGACCTCGCGTCGGCGTTCGAGAAGCTGGCCGCGGTCCTGCCGGCCGCCCTCCGCGCCCATGTCGACCGGACTCTCGACGACCTGTCCCGGCGCCCGACCGACGAGATCTTCAGCCGCCACGTCCGCCTCCTCACCCAGGCCTGGGCCGAGCGACGCGTGGTCTCGCTCGAATACGCACCGGCACCCTATGCGCCAGAGGCGGCGCCGCGAGCCGCTCGGGTCCGGCCGTACCTCATCGAGCCGTCGCTCCAGACCCACGCCCTCTACCTGATCGGCTGGGATGAGACGCGGAACGCGATGCGGACCTTCAAGATCGAGCGGATCCGCGACGTCGCGCTGACGCCGGAGTCCTTCGACGCGCCGGACGCCGACATCGACGGGATGTTCGAGCGGGCGTGGGACATCATCGCCGACCAGGAGCCGGTCGAGGTCGTGCTACGCTTCACGGCGAAGGTCGCGAGCCGGGTCCGCGAGGCGCGCTGGCACCCCAGCGAACGCGTCGCAGAAGAGGACGACGGTTCGTTGACGTGGCGCGCGACGGTGGCCGGCCCGATCGAGATCCGCCTCTGGATCCTGTCGTGGGGCGACGACGTCGTCGTCCTCGAGCCGGCGGCCTTGCGGGAGGACGTCGCCGCGACCCATGCCCGGGCCTCGGCTCGGTATTCGGCCGGCGACGCCGCCGGTGTCGCCGCCCGTGCCAGCGCCCGTGCCGCCGCCCGTGCCGCCGCCGGATCGCGAACCTGATGCCGCGCCACCCGTTCAGCGCGGTCAACCTGATCAGCGACCCGATCCACGGCTATGTCGAGCTGACGAAGCGGCTGACGGCCCCGGAGTCGGCAGCCGCTGGGCTGCCGGCCGAGGACGCCGCAGAGGAGGACCTGCTCGACACCGCATGGCTCCAGCGGCTCCGCCGAATCAGCCAGCTCCAGAGCGCGCGGTGGGTCTTTCCGACCGCCGAGCATTCCCGGTTCACCCACGGCCTGGGGGTCATGCACGAGGCAGGGCTATGGGCCCGCCAGCTCCATCCGTCGCTCCGATCGGCCCTGGCGGCACGGGGCGAGCCGGCGCCGAGCGAGGGCCTCGTCGTCGAGACGCTCCGGCTCGCCGGCCTCCTCCACGACGTTGGTCACGGGCCCTTTGCCCACTTCTTCGACGATCACGTTCTCGCCGCCTTCCCCGCCCCACCCGATCCGCGGCGGCCGGCCGGCAAGCGCCTGACCCACGAGGACCTCTCGCAGCTGATCATCGAGCGGGAGCTCGGCGCGCTGATCCGCGGGCTGCGCCGGGCGCCGGGCGAGGTCCCCGACCGCGACGCGTTCGCCGATGACGAGGCCGTCGACCCGCGCTGGGTGTCATTCATCGTCTCCAAGCCCGCCCTGGCCGACCCGACGATGCCGACCTGGGTGCGCTGGCTGCAGCCCCTCCTATCGGGCGTCTTCACCGTCGACAACCTCGACTACGTACGGCGCGACGCCTGGATGACCGGCGTCGCGCTCGAGGTCGATGTCGAGCGGCTGCGGCGCTACACGTTCATCAGCGAGCGCGGCCTGACCCTGTACGAGCCGGGCCTCGGCGCGCTCGAGATGTTCCTCACCTCGCGCCTCTTCCTGTACCAGCAGGTCTACTTTCATCGGACGGTCCGGGCGATCGACCTCGACCTCGCCGACGTGTTCGGGCCGTCGATCGCGGCGATCTTCGGCGACCGTTCGCCGGCCGACGCCCTCGATGCCTATGTCGATCTCGACGAGTACGCCCTGCTCCATCGCGCCGCGCGATGGACGCGGGGCGAGGAACTGGCCACCTCCCCCGTGGCGGGCGACGGCTCGGTCACGCCCCAGGTGGCAGAGGTGTGGCGGGCCGTGCTGCTCCGCCGGCCGCGCTGGCGATCCGAGGCCGAGCTTCGGGTCGAATACGAGGCCGGCGCCCGACCGGACGAGGCGATCGCGGCGCTCGGATCCGCCGAGGCGGGGCGAGTGGCGATCGACCTGGCCGTCGTCGATGCCCGGCCCGCCGACGCGACGGCGACCGATTCGCTGCTTGCGGTCGAGGGCCGCGATGGCTCGTCTCTGTCGCTCGCCCGCTCGCTCGGCAGGCTGCCGGCGTACGCCCTGATCGCGCGGCGGTATCGGCGGATGGTCGACAGGTAGGTTCGCCGCTCCGACGGCCAAGCGTCCCGTCGCGGCGGCCCATCGGGCGGCGCGGCAGAAGGCCAAATTCCAGCCCCCGGACCCTTAGGCTCGGTGCGACCCTTTCGTTCGGGCACGCTGATGCTTCCGTTAGCTGCGATGGGCTAACGCAGGCCGCCATGGACGACCCGACCTCGCCGCGATCGGGCCCAAGGGTCCTCCGGCGGGAATTTGGCCAAGTGCATCGCCTTGAGAGGCGACGGTCGGCCTCGACGCGAAGTCCGCTAGAGGTCGCGGGCCCGCACCCCCAGCGTCGCGGCGTCGGCTGCCGACGCCGCACTGGCCGCCTCCGCATTGACGGCTGCAATCGCCGCGGCGATCTGGCGCGTCCGGAGTGCGACATCACCGCCTGGCAGGACGAGGAGCGGGTCGATCCGGGCGATCTCGAACGGAGGCACCTTCAACCGTTTGAGGATGTCGGCCCGGACGCCGAAGGTCTTTGTCTCGAATGGGCTGAACAGGCCGAAGTGGACGTGGCAACCCGACGCGTGGCCAGTCGCACCCTCGTGGCCGATGAGCTCGCCTGCTCTGACCGCCTGTCCGACGCTGACCGTGACGTCGCGGAAATGGGCGTAGATCGAGCGATAGCCGTTGCCGTCGTCGATCACGACGACGTTTGGCAGGTCGTTCCACATGTGGCGCGAGTTGAGGACGTAGAAGTACGGCAGGAGGCTGCCGATCCAGCCGACCTGCTCGTCGAAATGGCGACCCGCCGCGAGGACGACGCCATCGTGCGCTGCGCCGACCGGCGCGCCGCAGAACGACGCCATGTCGACGCCGTCGTGGAAGAGCTTGCCGTCCTTGATCCTCGTGCCGCCAGGGATCGCCTTGAACGGCAGAGAGATCCGACCCTGCCTGATCGGCCATTGGTAGCCGGTGAGCGACGCGATCGGTGGCGCCGAGCGCACGACGATGGTGGGCGACCCATCTGGAGTGACGATGGGCGACGGCGCGATCTGCGGGTCGACGGGAGGCGACGAGGGTTCGGTCCGCGGCGGTTCGTGGCTGCCCGAGACGGCCCCGGCCACACCGCCGGCAAGCGGTTGGAACGGCCCGCCGGCGGCACCCAGATACCCGAACGCGAGCGGGACGACGAGGGTCAACCCGACCACCACGACCAGCGCCACCACGGATCTCCGCCCCACCTTCAGCCGTCGATCGCGGTCGGCGAGGGGCTGCGGGGGCAGGAAATTCGGAATCGGCGCCTGGGCGCGCAGTGGCCGGGCGTGGCGACGGTGGGGCACCGCGCATGTGTACCACCGGCCATCCGGTCCCGCAACCCGAGTCTCGCTCCCGCTCCATCCGGAGCTCCCCGTCCAGCGTCAGGCGGGCCTCCTTGCCGATGACGGCGGCGCGGCAGCCGGGGCGATGGATCGGACGCGGTATCATCCCGCACTGTCCGCCCGTAGCTCAGTGGATCAGAGCGACTGACTTCGGATCAGTAGGTCGGGGGTTCGAATCCCTCCGGGCGGGCCAGTCATCTCCAGCGCGATTGCGGGGTTGATCGCGGGGTCGGACGTGAGGGAGCGGTGGGCGCGGGTGGGAGCGTTCACCAGATCGAACGGTGACGTTCCGCGGCCGCGTTGCGGAGTGCTCGCCCACTGAGAGGGGCGCCTGTGATTCTTCGTGTCGTCAGCGGACGGGTTCCCGCCGGACAGCTCGACGCCGTGGTCGATGACTATCGGCGGGCCTACGTTCCGGTGGCCCGTCGGACGGCCGGGCTCGATCGGTATGCCGTCGCCGCCCGGCCCGCGTCGGTCGGCGGTCACGAGCTCGCCGCGATGACGATCTGGTCGACGGTCGAGGCCGCCCTTGCCGCCTACGAAGGCGACCTCGCGGCCGTCCGGACCCTCGACGCCCGGAGCCACGGCGAGACGCTGTCCCGTGTCGATTACTACGAGGTCGATGAGGGCGCGGCTCGGCACCAGAGCGGCAGGCCGACGCGGCTTCGCCTGACGGCCGGCACGGTTGCCCGCGGGCTCGATGCCGAGCTCCAGCAGGAGCTGCGACGTCACCTGCCGGAGCTCCCGGTCGAGGCGATCGAGGCCTATGTCGGACGGCGGGTGCTCGGCGCGGCCGTCGAGATCGCCTTCGTCTCGACCTGGTCGGCCGCACCTGATGGCGTCGACCTCGAGATGCCCCTGTGGCCGGCGATCGTGGACCGCTACGAGGTGTTCCGGGTGGCGGTTCACGACATCCTCGTCGAGGGCGCCGGAGGGGCTCGACGACGGTCCTGATACGCTCGCTGGTGTGACCCATCGGACGGCCGCTCAGCTACTCGTCGAGTGCCTCGCCGCCGAGGGCTGCGAGTACGTGTTCTCGGTCCCGGGCGAGGAGACGATGGACGTCCTCGACGCGCTCGGCGCGGTTGCTGCCTCGGCGGGCGATGGCGGCGGGCGCTCGGGCCCGCGCCACGTCACCACCCGCCACGAGCAGGGCGCCGCGTTCATGGCCGACGTGTACGGCCGGCTCACCGGTCGCGCGGCCGTCGCCATGTCGACGCTCGGGCCCGGGGCGACGAACCTGATCACCGGCGTCGCCGATGCGTATCTCGACCGGGCGCCGATGGTCGCGATCACCGGGCAGGCGAGCTCCGACAAGCTCCACAAGGAGGCCCACCAGGTCGTCGACATCGTCCGGATGATCGAGCCGGTGACGAAGTGGAACACCCGCGTCGAGCGGGTCGAGGCGATTCCGGAGATCGTCCGCAAGGCGTTTCGGACGGCGATCCTCGAGAAGCCGGGCCCGACCCACATCGAGCTTCCGGAGAACGTCGCCGCGGCCCCCGTCGACGACGACGCCCGGCCGCTCGTTCCGGGCAAGGCGTATTTCCCCGAGCCGACCGACGAGGCGATCGCCCACGCGGCCGAGCTGATCGCGACCTCGGAGCGGCCGCTCGTCCTGGCCGGCAACGGGGTCCTGCGCCGGCGGGCGGCCCCGGAGCTGCGTGCCTTCGCCCGCGGGCTCCATGTCCCCGTCGCGGTCACGTTCATGGGCAAGGGTGCGATCGATGACCGCTCCCACCTCTCGCTCATGGCCGTCGGGTTGCAGGCTCGCGACCACGTCCTGAGCGGCTTCGACCGGGCCGATCTCGTGATCTGCGTCGGCTACGACCTCGTCGAGTACGCGCCCGCCGGCTGGAACCCGGACGGCCGCAAGCGGATCGTCCACATCGACACGCAGCCGGCCGAGGTCGACGCCCAGTACCGGCCCGAGGTCGAGCTGATCGGCGACATCGAGGGCTCCTTGCGCCGGCTCCTGGGCGCGGTCCAGCCGCGCGGAATCAGCGGCCGCGACGCCGGCGAGCGGCACGAAGCCCGCGAGACCCTCGTCCACGCCGACCTCCGAACCGCCCTGCTCGAGGAGCTCGCGGCGGGCGCGCGCTCCGATGCGCTCCCGATCACGCCGCAGAAGGCGATCGCCGACCTCCGCGAGGCCCTCGGTCCGGAGGACATCGTCGTGTCCGACGTCGGCGCCCACAAGGTCTGGGTCGCCCGGCTCTACCAGGCCTACGAGCCGAACACCGTGATCATCTCGAACGGCTTCGCGGCGATGGGGGTCTCGCTACCGGGCGCGATCGCCGCCAAGCTCGTTCATCCGGATCGAAAGGTCGTGGCGCTCTGCGGCGACGGCGGGTTCCTGATGAACAGCCAGGAGCTCGAGACGGCGAAGCGGATCGGGGCCAACATCACGGTCGTCGTCTGGCGTGACGATGGGTACGGGCTGATCGATTGGAAGCAGCGCAACGAGTTCGGGCGGCCGTTCGGGGTGGAGTTCGGCAACCCCGACTTCGTCGACTACGCCCGGTCGTTCGGGATCGCCGGGTTCCGGCCGTCGTCGGCGGCGGACCTGCTGCCCACCGTTCGCCGCGCCCTCGACGTCGACGGCCCCGCCCTGGTCGAGATCCCGATCGACTACCGCGAGAACCTCAGACTCACCGAGCAACTCGGGGCGCTCGCGGGCTCCTAGCCGGGCCCAGCGGCGTCGGCGGCTGCTCAGGTTAGGGCGCGACGGGCTCCGCGGGCTCCACGTAGCCGTCGTACTCGACGACCGTCCGGTAGCCGAGGCGCTCGTAGATCGGCAGGCCCATCGGGCTGGCCTGGAGGATTGCGACGTCGCATCCCTCTGCCGCGCCGTCGGCCGCGACGCGCACCGTCATCGCGGCGCCGAGCCCCTGCCGACGTGCGCTCTCGATCGTCGCGATGTTGTAGACCCCGATGGTTCGGTCGGTCCGGACGCCGAGGCCCGTCGTCACGGGTTCCCCATCCGTGTAGCCGACGTAGACGGCGCGCCCGGGCTGCTGCCAGAGGTCCGCGGCGAGGAATGCCCGGAGCATGTCCTCGGATATCCCGAAGCCCGCGGCGCCCGTCACGATGTGGTCCTCCATGCCGGCGGCATCCGTGATCTGACGGATCTCGTGCCGGGCGACGGATCCACGGGCGCCGCGCGGCATCGGGTGGAGAGCCATGCCCGGCATCGGCGTGTCCTCTCCCGGCAGCACGAGGCCGAGATCGGCCATGAGCGGAACAAACCGGTCGTCAGAGCCCCTGCGGAGGTGGACGACAAAGCGTTCCTTTCGTTTGCGCATGACGGCCACGCCGGCCGCGATCTCATCGGCGCTGGCGGATTCGTCCTCGACCACGACCTGGTTGAATATCCGGACTGGCAGGCCGGTCGCGAACATGGCGACGCCAGCGGAGCGGCGGACCAGCGAGCCCGGCACGGCCGCTGCGCCGCCGGTCATCGTCTCGATCATGTTCTCGTGCTCGAGCGCGGCGAGCGCCTGCGGGTCCACCGGGCGACGGTACCAGCGAAACGGTCGTGCCGCGCACCGATTCGCGTCCGGCGAGCGCTGCTAGGCTGCCGGCGTGTCATCGCCCGTCACGCCGGTACGCACGTTCCTCGGGCGGATGTTCGCGATGCCGTCATACCCGGCCGACGAGCGCGACCGGCGGACGTTCCGCTTCGCCGGGCTCGAGCTGCCGATCCGGTCGACCATCGTCGTGGTGGCGGTCATCCTAATCGTGATCTTCGACTTCCAGCGGACGCTGATCCCTCACGAGCTCCTCCACTACGACCGGAATCCCGTCGAGCAGCGGCTCCAGTCGCTCAGCCGAGTCGTGCTGTTCTTCTGCGTGCCGATGTTGATCGTCCTCGTCGGATTCCGCGACCGGCCGGGCCGCTACGGGCTCCAGCTCGGCGACTGGCGCTGGGGGCTCGGGCTGGCCGTCGCCGGCGGCGTCGTGATGACGCCGGTCGTTCTGATCCTGTCGGGCTCACCGGATTTCAAGGCGTACTACGCGCCCTCGGCCGAGCCGCTGCCCGGGCTGCTGACGACCAACGTGTTCGACCTGGTATCGACCGAATTCGTCTACCGCGGCTTCCTGATGCTGGCGCTCGCCCGGATCTTCGGGCCGATCGCATTGGTTGTCGCCCTCTTTCCGTTCACGTTCACTCATCTCACGAAGCCCGAGGCCGAGCTCCTCTCGACGTTCGCCGGCGGCGCGATCTACGGCTGGCTCACGTGGCGAACCCGATCGGTGCTGTGGGGCGCCCTGGCCCACGTCTACATCGTGACGCTGCTCATCGTGGCGGCGGGCGGGTCCGGGTTGCCGCGGTAGGAGCGAGACCAGTCCGCAGCCGGCGGGTGTCGACGGCACCGAAATTGACAAACGAACCTCACCCGATCGCAAGGCGTTGCGTTCCTGGCACATGACCGCATCAGATTCGTATGACAGGAATCGGCCGTCCATCCACGCTCAGCGGCGCTCGCGCCATGCTCGTCGGACGGGCGAACGACCGCCTGGTGTCCGCCTGACAGAGACTCGCGTCTCGCCTCTCGCGTTCGCGCCGCGTCGCGCGCCGCTCGCCGCCGCCTCAGCGCTTGGCGGCCTTCGCGACGGCGTCGCTGTCGTCGACCTCGACGCCGTGCTTCCGGGCGGCGGCCAGGATCTTTCGAGCGGTGGCCGATTTCGCGCCGGGCTCGTCGAAGTCGGTCTGATTGAAGCGGGCGATTGCGTTGCGGACGTGGGTCTCGTCGTTGATCGGAAGGTGACGCTCGCCCTGCTTGTCGATCCACGCAAAGGACTTGTCGTGGAGCCGATCGCGATGGGCGGTGTCGAGGGTCGCCATGAGATGCCTCCTTGTCCGGAGCTGAGGATCGCCCGGACGAGGTCAACGGCGGGTCATCGACCCGCCGATGGAATGCTTCAGCAGCGTTGCGAAGGTTCGGGGCGTCAGGTTCCCGAGCTCGAGACGGGCGCCGGGCCGCCGAATCGCCTGACCTCGGACTCGAGGTCGAGGGGTCGAATCGCGCCGCGACGCTCGTCATCGCCCCACGCCTCGCGGGGAACGCGCCACATCACCTCGAACTCGTTGCCGTCGGGATCGCGGCCATACAGCGACTTCGAGACGCCGTGGTCGCTCGCTCCGCCGAGCGCGCCCGCCGCAGCCAGCGTGTCCCGGGCCGCGGCGAGATCCGTGATCGTCGGGACCTCCCACGCGAGGTGATACAGCCCGACCGAGCCGCGGGGCGCGTTTTGCGCCTGCGGCCCGACCGAGAAGAGCCCCAGGTCGTGGTGGTTGCCCTCGAGCGGGCTCCTCAGGAAGATCGCCTGCCCGCCCATCTCCTTGCCGACGACCTCGAAGCCGAAGATCCGGGTGTAGAACTCGGCGGCCCGCTCGGCGTCCCGGACGAACAGGACCGCGTGGTTCAACCTCGCGACGGGGATGCTCATCAAGACCTCAGTTCCGGCTGTCAGCGTCCGACGTCGAGGTCGTCTCGGGAGCGACGAGGACCCACGCATCCTGCCACGTGCCGCCGGCAAGGTTGCGCTGGATGTTCAGCCAGGCCATCCCTTCGAGCGTCCGTGCGCTCGCGAGCGAGCCCGCGTCGACCGGCCGGAACCCGACCGACTCGACGATATCGAGGACAGCCTGCTTCGCGGCTGCGTCATCGGCGGCGACGAACCCGTCCGGGGCGATGCCCGCGACCGTCGGGTTGGCCTGCCGAGAGGCGAAGGCCGTGTTGAACGCCTTGACGACCCGGGCGGTCGGCAGCTTGCCTTGGAGCTCCTCGGCGATCGAGGTGGACGCGCCGTCAGGCGACGGAGTCGGCCGGTTGGAGACGTCGACGACGACCTTGCCGTCGATCATCGGTCCGAGCTCACCCGAGATCTGATCGAGGGCCTGGGCTGGAACGGCGAGGATGACGAGATCGGCGTCCTCGGCTGCGGCGGCGTTGGAGTCCGCCGCCGTCGCGCCGGTCTGGCTCGCGGCCTCCTTGGCGTGGTCGTGATGCGCAGCCGAGATCGTGACGTCGTGGCCGGCACGCGTGAGGGACGCCGCGAGCGCGCGACCGACATTACCCGCGCCGATGATGGCAATCTGCATGGCTCGATCCTCCGGATCTTCGATGTCGCTTGACGTTTGGCTGTCGTCAAGCAATATTTGGTGATAGACAAACCATACGGCGGCAGTTGGCCGCTGTCAATCCCTGTTTGTGGAGAACAACATCGTGACGATGGAATCCCCGACCGAAGGCCCCGGCAGGCGCCCGCCGGCCGTTGGGCGCCAGGTCCGACGGTGGCGCACGGAGCGCGGCCTCACCCTCGCGCGCGTCGCGGACGCGACCGGCCTCAACGTGGGGTACCTCTCGCAGATCGAGAACGACAAGGCATCACCGTCGCTCAGCTGCCTGTCGTCCCTCGCCGCGGCGTTCGATGTTCCGATTGCCTGGTTCCTCGTCGACGAGAGCCGACCGCCCGAGGTCACCCGCGCGGCCGAGCGGCGCTGGCGGGAGAACGACGGTGGGCGCGCGAGCCGGGTCGATGCCCGCGGCTCGAGCGACGTCTCGATCGTCGAGGTGGAAGCGCAGCCGGGCAAGTCGACCGGGGTCCACTCGCACGCGGGCGATGAGCACCACCTGATCACCCGCGGACGGTTCCGCATGACGCAGGGCCCACACACGGTCGAGCTCGGTCCCGGCGACTACCTTCGTTGGGACGGTCTCCTCCCCCACGACGCGGAGGCGATCGGCGACGAGGTGTCCTCGATGCTGGTCGTCCGACTGACCCGCCACGGGGATCCACACGACTGAGGCTCGTTGCCGGGGTGCGGCACTGGCGCGTTTCACCCCATGAGCGTTCCGGGCAAGTGCGGGCCAGAGTCGCGCGGTTCGTGCATCGGGCGAGACGGATCGACGCGAAAGGTCAGGTTCGTGCGCCAACGGATCATGGCGTGGCACGGACGCGCACTGTGGTCGTCGGCCGCGACGGGTGCGCTCACTATATGAAACGGCACGAAGCGCGGCGCAGGCCTGGGCGAACCGCCATCGAAGCCGGCACCGAACCCCGCCACCGAACCGCAACCCCGGAGCCGCCACGCGCTCGTCCGACGGTCGGTATTCTTCCACCGTCCCATGCGATCCCCCGCATCGATCCGCGAACACGACATCAGGTGGTGCCCATGAAGGTCGGCGTCGCCAGGGAGTCTGCGCCCGGCGAACGGCGCGTCGCCCTGGTCCCGGAAGCGCTTGGCAAGCTGACCGCGGCCGGGCTCGAGATCCTCGTCGAGCAGGGCGCCGGCAGTGGCGCCGCGATCCCCGACTCCGCCTTCGCCGACGCCGGGGCGTCGATCGTCTCGACCGCGGACCTGTACGGCCAGTCGGATGTCGTCCTCCGGGTCCAGAAGCCCTCCGATTCGGAGGTCAAGTTGATGCACCAGGGCCAGGCCGTCCTCGGGCTGCTCCAGCCGCTCATCGACCCCCAGACCGCGGCTGCCCTCGCGAAGCAGGGGGTCACGGCGATCAGCCTCGACGCGATCCCGCGGACCCTCAGCCGGGCCCAGACGATGGACGCCCTGAGCTCCCAGGCGAACGTCGGGGGCTACAAGGCGGTCCTGATCGCGGCGAACGAGTATGGCCGCTACTTCCCGCTCCTGACCACTGCCGCCGGCACGGCCAAGCCGGCAAACCTGCTGATCCTCGGGATCGGGGTGGCTGGTCTCCAGGCGATCGGAACGGCCCGCCGCCTGGGCGCCGTCGTCGCCGCCTACGACGTCCGGCCCGAGACCGCCGAGCAGGCGGAGAGCCTCGGCGCGAAGTTCGTCAAGCTGAAGACGACGATCGACGCGACCGGCGCCGGCGGCTACGCTCGCGAGCTGACCGCCGAGGAGCGGGCCGCCCAGCAGGCCGAGCTCAACGAGGTCATCGGCGGCATGGACATCGTCATCACCACGGCCCAGGTTCCCGGTCGCAAGCCGCCGGTCCTCGTGACTGCCGACGCGGTTGCCCGGATGAAGCCGGGCTCGGTGATCGTCGACATGGCCGCGTCCTCGCTTGGCGGCAACTGCGAGCTGTCGCAGGCCGGCAAGACCATCACCACCGACAACGGCGTCAGGATCATCTCGCCCGACAACCTGCCAGCGACGATGCCCGCCGGCGCGTCCGCCTTCTACGCCCGGAACATCTCGGCCCTCCTGCTCGGGATGGTCAAGGACGGCAACCTCGACCTCGACTTCGACGACGAGGTCACGAAGGCAACGGTCATCACGAGGGACGGGGCCGTGATCGCCGAGCCGGTCAAGAAGTTGCTCGAACCCGCGCCGCCGCCGGCGGCCACCGGGGCGGCGCCCGCCGCGGCCCCAGGAGGCAACGCGTGAGCGACACCGAGGCCCTCCTGGCCGCCATCACCGTCTTCGTCCTCGCGATCCTGGTCGGGTTCGCGGTGATCAGCAAGGTCCCGGCGACCCTCCACACGCCGCTGATGTCGGGGGCCAACTCGATCCACGGGATCGTCCTCGTCGGCGCGATGTTCATCGCGGTCGAGGCGACGACACCGATCAGCCAGCTCCTGTCGCTCGTCGCGGTCGCCTTCGCCACGATGAACGTCGTCGGCGGGTACGTCGTGACCGACCGGATGCTCCAGATGTTCCGGAAGAAGCCGGCGGCGCCCGCGCCCAAGGCCGACGGCGGAGAGGGCTGACACGGTGGACTACGAGACGCTCTTCGTCATCGTCCGCCTGATCTGGCTGGCGGGCGCAGCCCTGTTCGTCCTCGGCCTGATGCGAATGAACTCGCCCGCGACCGCCCGCAACGGCAACATCCAGTCGGCGATCGGGATGGCGGTCGCGGTCGGCGCGACGGCGGTCCTGCTCCTGGCCCGACCAACCGGATCCGAGGGCTTCAACGCGGTCGGCTGGCTGCTCATCGTGATCGGCATCGCGATCGGCGGCGGGCTCGGGTTGTACACGGCGCGGACCGTGAAGATGACCGCGATGCCGCAGCTGGTGTCGTTGTTCAACGCGGTCGGCGGCGGGGCGGCGGCCCTGATCGCGATCGACGACTACCTGAAGCTGGCCGCGGCGCCATCGCCACAGGTCAACGTCGCAACCGTCCTCGACATCGTCATCGGCTCGATCACGTTCACCGGCTCACTGATCGCGTCCGGCAAGTTGATGGGCCGGATCCCGGGCAAGCCGATCCTCATCCCCGGCGGCCGGATCGTGACGGCGGGGCTGGCGGCGATCGTCGCGATCGGCGCCATCTACCTGTGGGCCGGCAACCTAAGCGTCCCCGTCGTCGGCGTGATCCTCATCGCCGCGCTGGTCTTCGGCGTGACGATGACCCTGCCGATCGGCGGCGCGGACATGCCGGTCGTGATCTCGCGCCTCAACTCGTTCACCGGCACGGCCGTGGCGATGGCCGGCTTCGTCCTGAACAACGT
>Ga0207684_10000495_pt1 | contig 49988 bp, 40 predicted proteins | sample KBSK5501metaG_FD_184342 | JGI IMG/M metagenome (GOLD analysis project Ga0207684, IMG submission 184342) | Corn, switchgrass and miscanthus rhizosphere microbial communities from Kellogg Biological Station, Michigan, USA - KBS K5-50-1 metaG... | ecosystem: Host-associated > Plants > Roots >... | reverse complement strand
GGAATCCCGGCGGCATTCCGGCCTGGAATCCCGGCGGCCGCCCGGCCTGGAATCCCGGCGGTAGCCCGGCCTGGAATCCCGGCGGTAGCCCGGCCTGGAATCCGGGCGGTAGCCCGGCCTGGAATCCCGGCGGTAGCCCGGCCTGGAATCCCGGCGGTAGCCCGGCCCGGAATCCCGGCGGCCGCCCGGCCACTGCCCGGCCGCAATCGGGCGGCAGTCCCGCCCCCGGAGTCCGACGGCAATCAGGCGGCCATCCGGCCGAGCCCCGCGAGAAGCGCCGACCCGCGCCGGTTCGCCCGGGCCGGTTGGCCATCGACCATGCTGAGGAGCTGAATATGACATAAACGTCAGCAAGCGCCGGTTAGCCAGGGCCGGTGTCCGTCGACCAGTGCCGAGAAGCCGGATATGACATTAGCGTCAGCAATTGATGGCTCGCTGAACCAGCACCTGCATCACATAGCAGCACCTCACGGAGACGCTTCCCGGGCGTCAAGGCTTTGCTTCCACGGCGTCATCAGGCGCATCGTGACCGGGCGACTGCGCGCCGCATCGTATATCGCCCGCCGGAGCCCGGACGTAACACCGCTGAAACATCAGCAGGCGCTGGCAAAACCTTGGCTTCGGCCACTTGACCTGGGAAGATAGTTCGCCCGTGGCTTCAGGATGGAGCACGTAATGCCCCCGCAATAGATACAGTGTCCGTGCGTTGCAAATGGTCACCAGAACGTGATATGAGACATCGGCAGGCGGGTCGCCGAGCTATGGCGGCGAGCCGTCAGGCATAATGTGCAGGGCTCGTTGCGGCCGAAGGCGGCGGCGCCCAGGCGGCGAAGAACGACGCTCGTGTCAGGTGACGCCGATGTCCGTGTCAGGTGACGCCGATGTCATTGTTTGCATTTATTTGGCAACTGTGAAGGGATAGGGCCTGTGACCCGGGAGGCAACGCCAGCAAGCAGTGCGGGCGTCTGCCAACCGGCCAGCGCATCGGCAGCGCTGATCGAGGCCGCGGCGGCCCAGCAGGCCGCGGCGGAAAACTTCCCGGTGGCACTGCGCCTGCTGCCGCGGCGGCACCGGCAGCACCTGGCCGCGGTCTACGGCTTCGCGCGGACGGCCGATGATATGGGCGACGAGGCGGCCGCAACGGAGCGGCTCGGCCTGCTCAGCGAGCTTGAGGCCGATCTCGGCAGGCTCTACGGCGGCGGTGAGCCGCCACGGCTGGCAGTGGTCCGCGCGCTGGCCCCGGCCGTGGCCGAGTGCGCGATCCCCGAGCAGCCGTTCCGCGACCTGATCGAGGCGAACCGCCAGGACCAGGCGATCGCCCGCTACGAGTCTTTCGACGCTCTGCTGTCGTACTGCACGCTGTCCGCGAATCCCGTCGGCAGGATCGTGCTCCATGTCTTCGGGGTGGCCACCCCCCAGCGGGAGATCCTCTCGGACCGGGTGTGCACCGCGCTCCAGCTGGCCGAGCACTGGCAGGACGTGGCCGAGGACCTGCGGGCCGGCCGGGTGTACCTGCCGCAGGAGGACCTGGCGCGGTTCGGCTGCACCGAGCGCGATCTGGCCGCACCGCGCGCGGCGCCGCAGGTGCGCGCGCTCATGTCCTTCGAGGAGAAGCGGGCGCGGGCGCTGCTGGACAAGGGCGCTCCGCTGGTCGGGACGCTGCGCGGCGCGGCGCGCGCGGCCGTGGCCGGCTACGTGGCGGGCGGGCGCGCGGCGCTGGCCGCCATCGCGGCCGCCGATCACGACGTGCTGCACGCCACTCACCGGCCGCGCAGGCGACGCGTGGCCGCCGAGATGCTGAGGGCCTATGCGACCGGGAGGTGACGTCATGGATCACCGCGCCGCATACCGGCACTGCGAGGAGATCACCTGGTCCCAGGCGAGGAACTTCTCTTACGGCATCCGGCTGCTGCCCCCGGCCAAGCGCCGGGCGCTGGCCGCGGTCTACGCATTCGCGCGCCGGATCGACGATATCGGCGACGGCACGCTGCCCCCGCCGGACAAACTCGCCGCCCTGGCCGCCGCCAGGGCCAGCGTGGCCGCGCTCGCCGCCGGCGCGGACCCGCCCCTGCCCTCGGACCCGGCCCCGCTCTGCGACCCCGGCCCGGAGCCAGCGGCTAACGCGGGGGAGTCCGCCCCGGCCGGCGACCTGGTGCTCATCGCATTGGCCGACGCCGCGCGCCGGTTCGCCATCCCGCTGGACGCATTCGGGGAACTGATAGACGGCTGCGAGGCCGATGTGCGCGGCACCACCTACCTGACCTTCGATGACCTGCTGCACTACTGCCGGTGCGTAGCGGGCTCGGTCGGGCGGCTCTCGCTGGGCGTGTTCGGCACGCCGGATGCCGCCGCGGCCTCGCCACTGGCCGACGCGCTCGGCGTGGCCCTGCAGCTCACCAACATCCTGCGCGACATCCGCGAGGACTACCGCAGCGGGCGCGTCTACCTGCCGGCTGAGGACCTTGAGCGTTTCGGCTGCACCCTGGAGCCGGGCGGGCCGGGCGAGCCCGCCGATGACGAGAAGCTCGCCGCACTGGTGGGCTTCGAGGCGGAACGGGCCCGCGGCTGGTACGCGACCGGCCTGCGGCTCATGCCGCTGCTGGACCGGCGCAGCGCGGCGTCGGCCGGTGCCATGGCCGGGATCTACTTCCGCCTGCTCGAGCACATCGCGGCGGCCCCGGCCAGCGTGCTGCGCCGCCGGGTGTCGCTGTCCACCGGGGAGAAGGCCATGGTGGCGGCCCGGTCCCTGGCGGGCATGGCCCGGCTCACTGTGGCGGGAGCGGCCCGATGAGACAGCGACTGTCAATCTGGGGCTACACCGGAGCGCCGCAGGCGCCGGGCCGAACGCCGCATAGTGCTGGTCTGCGTGCCTCCGTGCGTCATGCCGGAGGCATGCCAGAAGGCACCGTGCACCTCCAGAGGCCGTTGCGGTGTCCCGGCGCCGAGGACCGGCCTTCCGCTCCGGCCGTTTGCGCGCCTCCGGCGCGACCAAGCGAAGCGCCCGCGAGAAAGGCCAACAAGTGAGCGCGGGCCGTCACGTCGTCGTGGTGGGCGGCGGGCTGGCCGGGATCACCGCGGCGATCGCCTTGCGCGAGGCCGGCGCGAGCGTCACGCTGCTGGAGGCCCGGCCCAGGCTCGGCGGCGCGACCTGCTCGTTCACCCGGGACGGGCTGGTCATCGACAACGGCCAGCATGTGTTCCTGCGCTGCTGCAGCGCCTACCGGGGCCTGCTGGCCAGGCTGGGCATGACCGGGGCGGTGTCCCTGCAGGACCGGTTCGACGTCACCGTGCTCGGGCCGGGCGGCCGGGCCAGGCTGCGCCGGAACCGGCTGCCCGGCCCGCTCCACATGGGCCAGGCGCTGGCCGGCTACTCGTTCCTTTCCCTGGCCGAGCGGCTGCGGGTGACCCGCGCCGCACTGGCCATGATGCGGCTGGATCCTGCGGCGCCCGGACTGGACAGCGAGCGGCTCGGTGACTGGCTCGCCGCCCGAGGGCAGGGCGAGCGGGCCCGCCGGGTGCTGTGGGACCTGTTCACGGTCTCCTCGCTCAACGTGGCCGGCGACGACGCCAGCATGGCGCTCGCGGCCACCGTGGTGCAGACCGCGCTGCTCGGGGCGAGGGACGCGGCGGACATCGGGGTGCCCGCCGTCCCCTTGGGCGACCTGCATGGCAAGGCCGGGGCGCTGCTGCTGAAGCGGCTCGGCGCGGAGGTCCGGCTGAGTGCGAAGGTAGCGGCGGTGCAGGCCGTGGCGGGCGGCGGGTTCCTGGTGCGCCTCACCGACCGCGGCGCTGGTACCGGTGCTAAGCACATGGTCAACGGGGACAGCGCCCCCGCCACACCCTTGATACCAAACGGAAACCACGGCGCTGCTCGCCTTTCTCCGCCCGGCGGCCGGGTGGGCGGCCCGCAGATCCACGCCGGTGCCCTCCCCTCGGATGGCGGCGGGGCCGGCGGCCCGCAGATCCACGCCGACGGCCCGGTGGTCCACGCTGATGGAATAGTGCTGGCCGTGCCGCCGGATGCCGCGGCCCGCCTGACCCCGGCGGCCGCGGCGGCAGGCGCCAGCCCCGGGCCAGAGCGCTGGCTGGAACTCGGCGCGTCACCCATCGTCAACGTGCATGTGATCTATGACCGGCGGGTCACCCGGCTGCCGTTCGCCGCGGCCGTGGACTCGCCCGTGCAGTGGGTCTTCGACCGGACCAGGTCCTCCGGCCTGCGGGCCGGGCAGTACCTGGCCGTGTCGCTGTCCGCCGCGGACGATCTGGTGGATGTCCCCGCCGCCGGGCTGCGGGAGCGGTTCGTGCCCGCGCTTGAAGACCTGTTCCCCGCCGCGCGTGACGCGCGGATCACCGATTTCTTCGTCACCAGGGAGCGCCGGGCCACATTCCGGCAGGTGCCCGGGTGCGCGGGAATGCGGCCCGGGGCCGCGACCGCGCTGCCCGGCCTGGTGCTGGCGGGCGCGTGGACCGATACCGGCTGGCCGGACACTATGGAGGGAGCCGTGCGGAGCGGATTGAACGCAGCACGAGAGCTACGACGGGGGCTGGCGGCGGCGCCACCCCCGTCCGGCAGGCGCGCAGGCCTGGTGGCGGGAGCGACAGCGTGACGGCCGTGATACCGGCGGGCGTGGCCACCGCACGCGACCTGGTCGGCCCGGCGATTGCCGCGGCGGTGGACCGGCTCAGTCCCGACGTGCGGGTAGTGGCCGCCTATCACCTCGGCCTGGATGGCGGGGGCGCGGGGAAGGCGCTGCGGCCGGCGCTCGCGCTGCTGTCCGCGCGAGCCGCCCGGGCCGCGCCCGAGCGTGGGGTGCCCGCGGCCGTGGCGGTGGAACTGGTGCACAACTTCTCGCTGCTGCACGACGACATCATGGACGGCGACACCGAGCGCAGGCACCGGCCGACGGCCTGGACGGTGCACGGCGTCGGCGCGGCCATCCTGGCTGGCGACGCGCTGCTCGCCCTGGCCCAGGACATCCTGCTGGAGGACGCCGCGCTGCAGGGACTGTGGGCCGCCCGCTGCCTGTCCGCCGCTGTGCTCCGGCTGATCGCCGGGCAGGGCGCGGACCTCGCGTTCGAGCAGCGCGGCGACGTGACGCTGGCCGAGTGCCTGGACATGGCGGGCGATAAGACCGCGGCCCTGATGGCCTGCGCGTGCAGCATCGGGGCCATTCACGTCGGTGCGCCGCCGGGCCTGGCCATGGGGCTGGCCGGGTTCGGCGCTCATGCAGGCCTCGCCTTCCAGTTGACGGACGACCTGCTGGGCATCTGGGGCGCCCCCGAGGTGACGGGTAAGCCCGTCCGCTCGGACCTGCGGGCGAGGAAGAAGTCGCTGCCCGTGGTGGCCGCGCTGACCGGGGAGTCGTCCCAGGCCGCCGACCTCGCCGGGCTGCTGGCCCGGCCGGACCCGCTGAGTGAGGAGGACCTGGTGCGCGCCGCGCGGCTGGTCGAGGAGGCGGGCGGCAAGAGCTGGGCCGAAGATGCGGCGGCTGCCCAGCTCGCGGCGGCCGAGCAATGCCTGACTGAGACCGACATGCCCGATGACGTGCGGGCTGAGTTCGCCGGGATCGCCGAGTTCATCACGGCCCGCCAGTGGTGACCGCGCCAAAGGGGCGCGCGCCAAAGGGGCGCGGCGCTGCCTGGACTGAGGAACGAAGAGCGAGGAACGAGCGAAGGAGTGACGAGGGAAGGCAGCGCGCTCAAGCGCCCCGGAGGCGCAAAGAAGCAGAGAACGAGCGAAGGAGTGACGAGGGAAGGCAGCGCGCTCAAGCGCCCCGGAGGCGCAAAGAAGCAGAGAACGAGCGAAGGAGTGACGAGGGAAGGCAGCGCAGTGAAGGGGGAACGGGGAGGCGGGCGGGGCCCCGGAGGCGCAAGGAAGCAGAGGTTGAGATCATGACGGTGACCCGCGACCGGGCCGGCGGGCCGGCCGCGCTCTCCGGCGCGGAGGCCGCGCTGGCCCGCGCCCGCAACCACCTGCTCGGGCTCCAGCACGAGCAGGGCTGGTGGCAGGGCGAACTGGAGACCAACGTCACGATGGACGCGGAGGACCTGCTGCTCCGTGAGTTCCTCGGCATCCAGGAGGCCGGCCAGACCGCTGCGGCGGCCCGGTGGATCGCCAGCCAGCAGTGCCCCGACGGGACCTGGGCTAACTTTTTCGGCGGCCCGGGTAACCTGTCCACCACCGTGGAGGCCTACGTTGCGCTGCGGCTCGCCGGGCATCCGCCGGAGGCGCCGCACATGGCCAGGGCGGCGGGCTGGATCCGGGCCGGCGGTGGGATCGCGGCGACCCGCGTCTTCACCCGCATCTGGCTGGCGCTGTTCGGCGAATGGTCGTGGGACGACCTTCCGGTGATGCCGCCGGAGATGATCTACTTTCCCGCCTGGTTCCCGCTCAACGTCTACGACTTCGCCTGCTGGGCACGGCAGACCATCGTCCCGCTCACCGTTGTCGGGTCGCTGCGCCCGGTCCGCTCTCTCCCGTTCGGCCTGGACGAGCTGCGGGCGGTCGACGAGGGCGAGCCGGCTACCGGCCAGGCGCGCCGCACCGGCTGGGCCGCCGCCTTCACCGGGCTCGACAAGGTGCTCCACGCCTATGAGCGGTACGGGCAGCGGGCGAGGCCGGCCGGTGCGGTGCGCCGGGCCGCGCTGCGCCGCTGCGCGGAATGGATCCTCGCGCGGCAGGAGCGCGACGGCTGCTGGGGCGGGATCCAGCCCCCCTGGGTCTACTCGCTGATCGCCCTGCACCTGCTCGGGTACGGCCTGGACCATCCGGTGATCAAGCGCGGGCTGGCCGGGCTGGACCGGTTCACCATTACCGAGGATGGCCCGGATGGCCCGGTCCGCCGTCTGGAGGCTTGCCAGTCACCGGTCTGGGACACCGTGCTGGCGGTCATCGCGCTCGCCGACGCTGGCCTGCCGCCCGATCATCCCGCCCTGGCCCGGGCCGCCGCCTGGCTGCTCGCTGAGGAGATCTCCGGGCCCGGGGACTGGCAGGTGCGCAGGCCCGGCCTGGCCCCTGGCGGCTGGGCGTTCGAGTTCGACAACGACGGCTACCCCGACATCGACGACACCGCCGAGATGCTGCTCGCCCTGCGCCGGGTCAACCTGGCGGGTCTCGGCGCCGACCCCGGGTCCGATGCCCGGCCCGGGCCCGGCCGCCGGCATCCGGCGGTGCAGCGCGGGCTGCGCTGGATCGCCGGGATGCAGTCATCCGGCGGCGGCTGGGGCGCGTTCGACGCCGACAACACCTCCGCGCTCGTCACCAAGCTCCCCTTCTGTGACTTCGGTGCGGTGACGGACCCGCCGTCCGCCGACGTCACAGCGCACGTCGTCGAGGCCCTTTCGGCGGAGGGCCTGGCGGGCAGCAGGGCTGTCCGCCAGGGCGTGGTCTGGCTGCTGCGGGCCCAGGAAAGCGACGGGTCCTGGTTCGGCCGGTGGGGTGCCAATTACGTGTACGGCACCGGCGCGGTCGTTCCCGCGCTGATCGCGGCCGGCGTCAAGCCGGGCAAGCCGGTCATCCGCCGCGCGATCAGCTGGCTCGAAGCACACCAGAACCCCGACGGCGGCTGGGGCGAGGACCTCCGTTCCTACGACGACCCTGGCCTCGCCGGCCGCGGCGTGTCCACCGCGTCGCAGACCGCGTGGGCGCTGCTCGCGCTGCTCGCGGCCGGACCGCCCGGGGCGGCCGCGCACACGGGCATCCGCTGGCTCGCCGACCATCAGCGCCCGGACGGCACGTGGGACGAGCCGGAATTTACCGGCACCGGCTTCCCCGGCGACTTCTATATCAACTACCACCTGTACCGTCTCGTCTTCCCGCTGAGCGCCCTCGGCCGCTACCTAAGCGGTCAGGGGGGTGCCTCATGACCGAGCGGAAGGCGCGCGGCGCCGCCGAGCCGAAGGGGCGCGCCGCCGTCTGGACTGACGAGGGAGGGCGCGAGGAACGAGCGCCTGAGCGAGGAGGCAAGACGGCGGGTCAAAGCGCCCCGGAGGCGAGCAAATTTATTGTCTGCGCGCCGCTCCGGATCGAGGCCAGGGCGGTCCGCCGGGGCCTCAGCGGCGCGGCCGACGTGCTGGCGACCGGCTATGGCCCGGCGCGCGCCGCGAAGCACGCGGTGATGCTGGCCGGCCATCCGTTCGGAATGCTGGCGGTAGCGGGGACCGGCGGCGGCCTCTCGCGCGACCTGTCACCTGGAGACCTGGTGGTCGGCACCGAGGTCAGCGACGGGACGTCAACTACCGCCTGCCCGTCGGCGCCGCTGCTCGCAGGCGAGCTGCGCCGGGCCGGGCTGCGGGCCAGCGCCGGCCGCGTGGTCACCGTGGATCACCTGGTCCACGGCGCCGAGCGGGACCGGCTGGCCTCCGAAGGCGCACTGGTCGCCGACCTGGAATCGGCGCCGCTGGCGGCCGCGGCCCATGGCCGGCCGGTGGCCGTGCTCCGTGCGGTCTCCGACACCCCGCAGCGGCCGCTGCTGCGCCCGGCCGGGCTGGCCGGGGGGCTGGCCGCGTTGCGGTCGCTGCGCGCCGCCGCGCCGGTGCTGGCCCGGTGGGCCGAGGCGGTCGGGCCGCGGCGGGTGCTGCTCGCGGGGCCGCGATCGTTCTGCGCCGGGGTCGAGCGGGCCATCGAGATCGTGGAGCGTGTGCTGGACGGCGGCGGGCCGCCGGTGTACGTGCGCAAGCAGATCGTGCACAACACCCATGTCGTCGCGGACCTGGAGCGGCGCGGAGCGATTTTCGTTGAGGAACTGAGCGAGGTGCCGGACGGGGCGCGGGTCGTGTTCTCCGCGCACGGAGTCTCGCCCGCCGTACGGGAAGAGGCGGAGCGCCGCGGCCTGGCCACCGTGGACGCCACCTGCCCGCTGGTGGCCAAGGTGCACGCCGAGGCGCGCCGGTTCGCCGCCGAGGGATACCTCGTCGCGCTGATCGGGCACGCGGGTCACGAGGAAGTCGAGGGCACCCTGGGCGAGGCGCCACAGGCCATGACGCTGGTGGAGAACGCCGCCGACGTGGCCAAGCTGCGCCCGGACGACCCCGGGAAGGTCGCCTACCTGATGCAGACCACGCTGGCCGCCGACGAGGCCAGCCAGATCGCGGACACGCTGATCGACCGGTTCCCCACCGCCCGGGGGCCGGGCAGCGACGACATCTGTTACGCCACCACCAACCGCCAGCAGGCGGTCCGGGCGGTGGCGGCCGAATCCGACCTGGTGCTGGTGGCAGGCTCGGCCAACTCATCGAACTCCGTGCGCCTCGTCGAGACGGCGCAGCGCGCGGGCACGCCCGCGTACCTCATCGACAGCCCGTCGGACATCGAACTCGGCTGGCTGGCCGGGGCGGCCACTATCGGCGTCACCGCGGGCGCCTCGGCGCCTCCCGCGGTAGTGGGCGACATCGTGGCCGCCCTCCGCGGCCTTGGCCCGGTCGAGGTGAGCGAGCGAGTGATCACTACCGAGTCAATCCATTTCAGCCTGCCCAAGGAGGTTAGGCAGCTATGAGCGTGTCCCTACGCCAGAGTCTGCGCATCGGCTCCTACCTGATGCGCCAGAAGCTGACCGGGAATAAGAAGTTCCCGCTGTTGGTGGAGCTGGAGCCGTTGTTCGCGTGCAACCTGAAGTGCGCCGGCTGCGGCAAGATCCAGCAACCGCACACCGTGCTCAAGCAGCGGATGCCGGTCGAGCAGGCGCTGGCCGCGATCGAGGAATGCGGCGCGCCCATGGTGTCGCTCGCCGGTGGCGAGCCCCTCATGCATCCGCAGATCGATGTGCTGGTCGCCGAGCTGATCAAGCGGAAGAAGTTCGTCTTCCTGTGCACCAACGCGCTGCTCCTGCCGAAGAAGCTGGACAAGTTCAAGCCGTCGCCGTACTTCGCCTGGGTGGTGCACATCGACGGACTGCGCGAGCGGCACGATGAGTCGGTCTGCAAGGAGGGCGTGTTCGACGAGGCCGTGGCGGCGATCACAATGGCCAAGGAGCGGGGCTTCAAGGTCAACACGAACACCACGGTCTTCAACACCGACACCCCGCAGACTGTCATCGATGTGCTCAACTACCTCAACGACGACCTCGGCATCGACGAGATGCAGATCTCGCCGGCCTACGCCTACGAGAAAGCGCCGGACCAGGAGCACTTCCTGGGCGTGACCGAGACCCGGGAGCTGTTCCGCAAGGCGTTCGGCGACGGGAACCGGAAGCGCTGGCGGCTGAATCACACGCCGCTGTTCCTGGATTTCCTCGAGGGCAAGACGGATTTCGGCTGCACCGCCTGGGGCATCCCGTCGTACTCACTGCTTGGCTGGCAGAAGCCCTGTTACCTGATGTCCGACGGTTACGTGAAGACATACAAGGAGCTGATCGAGACCACGGACTGGGACGCCTACGGCCGCGGCAAGGACCCGCGGTGCGCGAACTGCATGGCGCATTGTGGCTACGAGCCGTCGGCGGTCCTGGCCACCATGGGATCGCTGCGGGAGTCGCTGCGCGCGATGCGCGGCGCCTGAGCCCTGCTAGCCCGGGGGACAACCCCCGGAACCCCCGGGCAGGGCTCCAAGGGTACTGAGCGGCCGGGCGGCTGCCCTTGGGCGCAGGCCGCCCGGCCGTGACCATTTTGTTCCCGGTATCCGGGTGATCCCGCAGAACTCCTTCAGGATCTTGTAAGGAATCGCCGTCAGTATCTGACGTGGCGCAAGGCCGCGCCTGGCGCCGGATCCGCGCCGCCGTGTCTGGACTAGCCCGTGCGCGGACGGCCCGCGGCGGGCATTCCCGGAGGAGTTCCCATGTTTTTCACCTACCTCCGCCGTGAGCTGCGCCGGCGGATGCGTCAGGCCATCTTCATCGCGCTCGGCCTGGCCCTGGGCATCGGGCTGGTGATCACGGTGACCGCCGCGTCCACCGGCGTCAAGAACGCGCAGGGGACGGTGCTGCACGCGCTGTACGGGGCGGGCACCGACATCACGGTCACCAAGGCGCCATCATCCAATTCCGGCGGGCCGTTCGGCTTCCGGGTCGGGGGAGGCGCAGACAACGGGCAACGGCCCGCCGCTGGCACCACGTTCAGCCGGGACACTCTGCTTTCCCGGTCGCTCGGCACGCTCCATTCCTCATCGGTCAGCTCGATAGCCAAGCAGCGGGGAGTGGCCGCCGCCGGCGGCGCGCTGGTCCTCACCGACCTCTCGGTATCGGGCACGATCCCGTCGGCCTCATCTGGCGGCGGAGGCTTCGGCGGAGGCGGCGGGGCATCGAACTTCAAGACCAACTCGTTCACGGTCAACGGCGCGGACCTGGCCGTGGGTGTAGTCGGCCCGCTCAGCTCGGCCAAGGTCACCTCGGGCCGAACCTTCACGAGTTCCGACGGCACGTCGAACGTCGCGGTGGTGGATTCGGCCTACGCGAGCCAGAACAAGCTGGCGACCGGTTCGACGATGACCGTCGCCGGGACCAAGTTCACGGTCATCGGGATCGTCAGCCAGCCGCAGGGCGGCAACCCGGCCCAGGTGTACATCCCGTTGACCCGGGCGCAGACCCTGGCGAGCATGAAGAACCAGGTGAACACGGTCTACGTGGCCGCGGCGAGCGCTGCGGACATCGGCAGCGTGTCCAAGTCGATCTCCGGCGTGGTGCCCGGCGCGACCGTGACCACCTCCAGCGACCTGGCCAGTGAGGTCACGGGCTCCCTGGCCAGCGCGTCCAGCCTGGCCAACAACCTCGGCAAGTGGCTGGCGGTCGCGGTCCTGGTAGCCGCGTTCCTGCTGGCCAGCCTGCTGACGATGGCGGCGGTCTCCCGGCGGGTCAGGGAGTTCGGCACGCTCAAGGCGCTCGGCTGGCGGAGCAAGCGGATCGTCGGCCAGGTCATGGGGGAGGCCATCGCGATCGGCATCGTCGGCGGCGCCGTCGGTGTCGCGCTCGGATTCGCCGGAGCCGCGCTGGTCTCCAAGATTGCCCCGCCCCTGTCGGCGTCGGTCGGCCCGACCACGGGCACCGCCACCCCGGGCGGCGCGCGGACCTTCGGCGGCGGCGGTGGCTTCGGCGGCGTTCCTGGCGGTGGCTCGGGCCGCCCGGGAGGCGGCGCCTTCAGTCGGCTCGCCGCTAACGCCACTCACACCGTGGCCGTCCACCTGACCGCCCCGGTCACGATCGGCGCCGTCGTCCTCGCGGTGGTGCTGGCGGTCGCCGGCGGGTTCGTCGCCGGGTCGTTCGGCGGCTGGCGTGCGGCCCGGCTGCGGCCCGCCGCGGCACTGTCCCGGGTCGAGTGACCAGCGGTCAAGGAGTCGAGTGACCAGCTGTCAAGGACGTGGACCGAGAGGAAGTCATGTACAAGCTGACTGACGTTAAGAAGGAATATCAGAAGGGCCGGTCCACCGTAGCAGCGCTCGCGGGGGTGGACCTGGTCATCGAGGACGGCGAGTGGCTGGCCATCCAGGGCCCGACCGGCCACGGCAAGACCACGCTGCTGCAGATCCTCGGCGGCCTGGACCGGCCGACGAGCGGCATCGTGGACTTCGACGGCCAGGACCTGGCCGCCTTGCGGGAGAGCCAGGTCACCAAAGTCCGCGCCGCCTCGATCGGGTTCATCTTCCAGACCTTCAACCTCATCCCCACGCTGAGCGCGCAGGAGAACGTCGAGGCGGCGCTGGTGCCGCTGGGAGCCGGCCCGGCCGAGCGCCGGGCGCGGTCCGCGAAGGCGCTGGAGTCCGTCGGGCTCGGCGACCGGCTGCGGCATCTGCCCTCGGAACTCTCCGGTGGTCAGCAACAGCGGGTGGCGATCGCCCGCGCGCTGGTGAAGGAGCCCAAGGTGCTGCTGGCCGACGAGCCCACCGGCAATCTCGACGAGGACACCAGAGACGAGATCATCTCGCTGCTGGAGGCGCTCTGGCGCGAGCACGGGCTGACGCTCATCCTGGTCACCCACGACAGCCCGGTCGCACGCCGGGCGCAGCGGGTCGGCATCATGCGCAATGGCCGCCTGTCCATCAAGCAGGACACCAGGCGACCGGCTGGCTGAGCTGGGCGCCATCATGGCCTGGCGGTGGCGATAAACCGGCCGGGAGCAACTGCTCGCACCAGACGATCTTGCCGTCCTGGGTCCACCGCGCGCCCCAGCGGTGCGCAAGCTGGCCGACCACCTGGAGCCCCCGGCCGTGCTCGTCGTCGCGGTCGGCGCGGCGGCGCCGCGGCAGGGCCGCGGAGCTGTCCAGCACCTCGCAGACCAGCGTGCGCGCCAGGATGAGGCGCAGCGTGACATCGCCTTCGGCATAGCGGATGGCGTTCGTGACCAGTTCCGATACCAGCAGCTCGGTCGTGGGCAGCAGGTCGCCGAGCTTCCAGCGTTCCAGCGGCTCGCGGAGCAGCGCCCGGGCCTGCCGCGCGGAGACCAGTTCGTGCGGCAGGGTCCAGCTGACGTGCTGGTCCGCCGCGATCCGGCTCAGCCGCGCGATCAGGATTGCGATGTCATCCCGCTGATGATGGGCGAACACTCCGGCCATCGTGGCCCGGCACAGGTCATCGAGCGAACGCGAGGTCGCGCCGGGGCCGAAGATCCCCTGCAGGTAGGAGAGGCCGTCGTCGATGTCCCGGTGGCGGTCCTCGACCAGCCCGTCGGTGTAGAGCACGAGCAGGCTGCCGTCATCGATCTCGTAGACCCGGCTCTCGATCGGCCCCTCGCCGACGCCCAGTGGCGGGGCGGGAGCCGCATCGAGGAACTCGCTGCCGCCGCCGGGCCGGACGAGCAGCGGCGGCAGGTGGCCGGCCGAGGCGACCTCGCAGGATCCAGTGACCGCGTCATACAACGCGTAGGCGCAGGTGGCGAAGTGCGGTTCGCGGTCGCCGAGCGTCGTCATGAGCTCGTTGAGCTGCTGCAGGGACTCGGTCGGCGTCAGTTCGAGCATGGCCAGGGTGTGGATCGCGGTGCGCAGCTGCCCCATGGTGACGGCGGCCCGCACCCCGTGCCCCGCGACGTCCCCGACCACCAGCACGACCCGTGCCCCGGGCAACTCGATGGACTCATACCAGTCGCCGCCCACCTCGACGAGCTTGCTGCCGGGCAGGTACCGGTGCCTGACCTCGACGGAGGGCGGCGCGGACAGGCCGGTGGGCAGCAGGCTGCGCTGCAGGGTGAGGGCGGTGGTCCGCTCCCGGTTGTAGCGGCGGGCGTTGTCGATGAAGATCGCTGCGCGGGCGGCGAATTCCATGCCGATCTGGGAGTCGTAGTCGTCGAAATGCCGGAACCCGGCCTTGCGCGTGCAGACGAAGAAGCCGAGCGCGCTGTCCTTGACGGTCAACGGCAGCAGCAGCATGGAGCAGCCCGTCAGCAGCCGGGCGACCGGCCTGCGCAGCCATGATTCCGCGATGTTGATGGCGCGGGCCTCGTCGAGCTTGGTCTCCCGGACGGGCTTGCAGGTATCCATGCACTGCACGTACGGGGTGCCCGGGGGATACAGGAGGACCTCGCCGGTGGGGAATGCTGCGTCCCATGCGGGGTCGCCGTCATCGGCGCTGACCGCTACGCGCCGGAGCAACTGGGAGCCGTCCGGGGGATGGACTGGGAACTCATCCGTAGCCGCCAGGCTATCCAACACCAGCAGCCCGGCCGCGTTACAGAAATGTGGTACCAGGATGCCGATCAGGCCGCGCGCCATCTGGTCAAGATCCAGCGTCGAGCCGATCCGGCGGAAGGTGTCGTCGAGCAGCGCGTGCCGCATGAGCGCGGGATCAACGAACCGCTCGTCGCCAGGCGGCGGCATGCGCAGGATCACCAGGGAGGCGAGTTCGGGGTCGTCCCCCTGCATCGGCTGCACGCTCGCCACGGCCTCGACCGGGCTAACCCTGCGCACCCGCACGGCGAGCACCGCGGTGGCCTCCCGGCCGGACCCGGCCGCATCCAGCAGCCCCTCCAGCGGCGAGCCTGGCCCGGTGGGGCCGGCGATCACTTCCGACAGCGGCGAGCCGGCCAGGGAATCGCGGTCGTACTCGAGCACCTCGGGGGCATTGCGGTCATGCTGAACTATCCGTCCGGATTGATCGATTCCCAGGATCAGTGTCCGCACGGAGGTGTTTGACAGCAGAGCGGTGATCTCAACCACGTTACCCGATATCACCTCGTGCGCTCTTGTCGGGAGTACGGGAACCTTTCCTTATGTATTGCGTAACTTAGTCCCATAGAGCGCGGCCGCTCCGCTAGTTGGCGTGAAGTCGCGGGTTGCTGTCCGGGAGTCACGGGCGGGTGGAGGTGGACAGGGTGGCATCGGCGCAGCCAGAGCCAGGCCGGGTGATCGTCGTCGGAGCCGGGCCCACCGGCCTCGCGCTCGCCGCCGAGATCGCCCTGGCCGGGGCGTCGTGCCTGGTCCTGGAGCGGCGGGCCGGACCGCGCAGCGACTCGCGCGCCATCTGCCTGCACGCCCGGACCATGGAGATGCTCGACCTGCGCGGGCAGGCGGAGCAGTTCACGGGGGCCGGGTTCGGGGTTCCCTCTTTCCCGCTCGGGCTAAAGGGCGCCGCCATCGGCTTCCACCGGCTCGATTCCGATTTCCCCTACATCCTCGATTTGCCGCAGAGCCGTATCGAGGAGTTCCTTGGGGCCCGGGCGCGCGAACTGGGCGCGGAGATTCGGTGGTCCTCTCGGGTGACCGGCATCGGGCGCGGCGACCGGGAAGTCCGGCTCACCCTGGAAGATGGCAGCGTCGAGCGCGCGGCCTACGTGGTGGCGTGTGACGGCATCCGCAGCTTCGTGCGGGACTCGCTGGGCATCCCCTTCCCGGGGGCGGCCAATCCCGGCTCGGTGATCCTGGCTGACCTGTACCTCGACGGGCTGGCGATGTCGGACGCGTACGGCGACCTGTCGGATCGCGGGATGCTGCTGGTCTTCCCGTTCCGCGATGGTTCGTGCCGGGTGGTCCTCTACGACTATTCCCGGGCGGACGTGCCGGCGACGGAGCCTGTCACCTTGGCCGAGGTCAGGGCCGGGCTGACCCGAATCACCGGCCAGGACTTCGGCCCGCGCGACATGTACTGGTCAGGGCGGTACCGCAGCGAGAGCCGGCAGGTTCCCAGCTACCGCAGCGGCCGGGTCTTCCTGGCTGGCGACGCCGCGCACACCCACTCGCCCGCGGGTGCGCAGGGGATGAACACCGGGCTCCAGGATGCGCTGAACCTCGGCTGGAAGCTCGGCGCGGCCCTGGCGGGCTGGGCGCCGGACTGGCTGCTGGACAGCTATCACACCGAACGCCATCCCGTGGGTGCTGCCGTGCTCGCGCTGACCGGGCGCCAATTCCGCCTCAATACGGCACATACCCCGCCACGCCGGGCAGTGCGCTGGGCCGCTCATCGGCTGATCGCACCGCTTCCCCCCGTTCAGTCGTGGCTGGCCCGCACCTACTCGGGCACGGGAATCAGCTACCCGCAATCGACCAGCCCGGCCCGCGATCCGGTAGCCAGTCGGCCTCACGCGCTGGCCGGCGCGCGGCTGCCGCGCGGACAGCTGATCCTGGGCGACGGGTCCGCCGCGCGCATCTACCAGTTGTTCCACGACGGCCGGTTCGTGCTGCTGGAATCCGGCGCTTCGGTGTCACCGGCGGCCTCGGCGGGCCTGCCCGGGCCGGTCAGGGCGGTCCGTTACCAGCGGTGCAGCGGGGCGCGGCTGCCGCCCGCGGTGCTGGCCCGGCCGGACGGGTACGTCGCCTGGGCCTCCGCCGAGCGCGACCGGCTGGCCCGGGACCGGGCGGCCCGGGCCGCGGTCGGCCAGTGGTGCGTCCCGGCCTGACCGGCGGCGAGCGCCGTGGTCGACAGACGACGCCCCCGGAGCGGAACTCGCGGGGGCGTCGTCATGGGTGCTGGTGCGCGGTCGCCTCTCGGCGAGTGGCACTACGCGGCTCCAGCCGGACGGTATTCCGCGAAGGCAGATGAGTTGAGGCCCGGGGGATCCAGCACACCAGCGATCGTTGGAACGTAAGAGCCCGGGGCCTTATTCCGTGGACGCGACGCTCGCTGTCGAGCCGGGGGCTACCCTCGCCAGGACTGGGGGGTTCTGGCCGTCCGGACGGGACCGGCGGGCCGCGCCGGAGGGATATTGTGGGTGTCATATCGGGGGGCGTTATGAGGGGTAGCTGGCGGTGGCCGGGGAAGTATCGCTGATCGGTTGTATCGGCGTTCTCACCGTCGCCACTCGCGGCCCGGCCGGGCCGGGGGAAGTCCTGGTCAAGATCCGGGGTGGCCGGGAGGCCTACATCGCCTGGTCCAGCGATCCGATCCAGCGAGGCTCGACGGTCCTGGTCATCGAGTCTCGCGGCACCCGGGCGGTTGACGTCAGCGAGTGGACGGACCCGCTCAATCCCTTTCCTGACAATGCCGTTTAAGGAGCCATGTCATGTTCGGTTACCGTGTCCCCGCACCCGACCAGGCCATGCTGATTTCCGGGGGAAGGTACGGCCGGAATGGCGCGCCATTCCGGGTCGTCACCGGCCACGGTGCCTTCATCCTCCCGTTTGTCCGGAAGGTCCGCTTCCTGACCCTGGCCATGTGCGAGGCCGAGGTCGCCGAGACCTGCGTCACCAGGCAAGGCATCTCGCTCAACGTCCGTTCAGTCATCGCGTTCAAGGTTGGCAACGACGAGGAGAGCATCGTCAACGCCGGCCAGCGCTTCCTGTCCGACCAGGACCAGATGTCCACGCTGACCGGGCGGATCTTCGCCGGCCACCTTCGCTCGATCATCGGCTCGATGACGGTCGAGGAGATCGTCACCGAACGGCAGAAGCTCGCGAGTGAGGTACTCGACGGCTCGAAGGCGGAGATGGTCAAGATCGGCCTGACCGTCGACTCGCTGCAGATCCAGTCCATCGACGACATGAACTCCGGCTACATCGACGCGATGGCCGCCCCGCACAACGCCGCCATCCAGCGGCAGGCGCAGATCGCGCAGGCGCAGGCCAACCAGGCGGCCGCGCAGGCGCAGCAGGAGTCGCAGCGCCAGCAGGCCGAGTACGCCAGGAAGACCGCCGTGGTGCAGGCGCAGTACAAGGCCGAGATCGACAAGGCGCAGGCCGAGGCGGCGCAGTCCGGTCCCCTGATGGACGCGCAGGCGCAGATCGGCGTCATCAACGCCCAGTCCGAACTGGCCCAGCGCCGGGCCGAACTGCGCCAGCGCGAACTGGTCGCGGAAGTGGTCAGGCCCGCCGAAGCCGAAGCGGAGAAGGTGCGCATCCTGGCCAAGGCGGACGCGGAGCGGATGCGGATCCTGGCGGAGGCGGCGGCCTCGAACGATCGCGTGGCCCTGGACCGGATGCTCATCGACCAGCTCCCGCAGATCGTCAAGGAGGCGGCTAGCGGCCTGGCCGGGGCGAACGTCAACGTGCTCAACGGGGCTGACGGCCTCAGTGAGATCGCCGCCGGGCTCGTCGGCCAGGGCCTGACCATCCTGGACTCCATCAAGAAGAACCTGGCCACCGGGCCGGAGGCGACGGCAGCTCAGGTGGCGCGGCTGCCCGAGGGAGGTCTGCGAGACGGCCAGGCCCGGGGCTAGCCCACGGGCTACCTCAGCGGTCTTGCGCCCGCGCTGGGCGGCGCAGTCGAACGTCCCCCGAGGAACCCCGCCCGGCTGGCGGGCGCAGGTCCGGGTATGCCAGGCTGTCCGGGTGCCGATCCTGGCTGGCGCGACCCTGATCGCCGCAGTCGCCTGGGTGTACCTGCTGGCCGGTCACGGCGGGTACTGGCGGACCGATCAGCGCCTGCCTGGCCGCAGCCTCGGCGGGGCAGCCGGATTTCCCGCCCCGCGCGACCAGGCCGACCGTCCGGGAGGCTGGCCGGGTCCGGGAGGCTGGCCGAGCGTGGTGGCGGTCGTTCCGGCGCGGGACGAGGCGGCCGTCCTGCCGCTGACCCTGCCATCGCTGCTCGCGGTGGACTATCCAGGTGAGTTCTCGGTCGTGCTGGTGGACGACGGCAGCACTGACGGCACCGCCGCGGCCGCTGCCGCCCTCGGGCGAAACGCGGCCGTCGGCGTGGCGTCGGGCTCGGCCACGCGGGAGTCGCCGCCCGGGGGGTCGCCGCCCGGGGGGTCGCCGCCCGGGGCGCCCGCCCGGCCCGGTCACGGCGACCGGGGGCTGCGGGTGGTCCGGGGAAGCAGCCCGCCGGAAGGCTGGGTCGGCAAGGTCTGGGCCATGGAGCAGGGTCTGCGGGCCGCGGGAGACTGCGAGTACGTGCTGTTCACCGACGCGGACATCGGCTACGAGCCGGGCACGCTGACCGCCCTGGTGCACGCCGCCGAGGCTGACCGCCGCGCCCTCGTCTCCCAGATGGCGCTGCTGCGCGCGGACACCGGGTGGGAGCGCCTCATCGTCCCGGCGTTCGTCTACTTCTTCGCCCAGCTCTACCCGTTCCGCCGGGTGAACCGGCCCGGCTCGCGCATCGCGGCCGCGGCAGGCGGGTGCATGCTAGTGCGCCGAGAAGCGCTCGCCGCCGCGGGGGGCCTGGAGCGCATCCGAGACGCGCGGATCGATGACATCGCGCTGGGACGGCTGCTGAAGCGCCCGCCTGCCCGGGCCCGCTGCTGGCTGGGGTTTACCAGTGAGGTGCGCAGCCGCCGGCCATACCCGCGGCTGGCTGGCCTGTGGGATATGGTCGCGCGCAGTGCCTACACCCAGCTGCGTTACTCGCCGGCTCTGCTCGCGGCGACCGTCGCCGGGCTGCTGTGGCTCTATCTGGTGCCGCCCGCCGGGGCCATCGCCGGCCTGATCGCCCTGGCCGCCGGCGGCGGAGCGGCCGCGGCGTGGTGTGCGGCGGCCGGCCTGGGCGCCTGGGCCCTCATGGCGGCGACCTACCTGCCGGTCCTGCGGCTGTACCGGCTGTCGCCGCTGCGCGCGCCCGGCCTGCCGCTCATCGCCCTGCTGTACGCGGCGATGACCGTGGATTCCGCGCGCCGTCACCACGTGGGCCGCGGCGGCGAATGGAAAGGCCGCACGATCCCGGCCAGACCCAGTCACGGCTGACGCGCCGGGCCCCCGGGCCTAGCGTCAGCAATGGGGGTTTCCGGGCCGACTGGGGCAAAATCGATCCCTGCGGCTTTGGTCACGCTGACGCGCGCTCCATCCGGCCGGCATTGACGCATAGGGATTTCCTGCCCGGCTGACGGAATCGATCCATCTAGGGACCGATCATGCTGCCGCGCCGCGTCCCGGGCGCATTGATGACAAGGATTTCCGGCCCGGCTGAGGGAAGTCGCGGGCGTTCAGGAAGAGCGTTCTGTACCTCTCACAGGCGGATAAATCGGACCGGGCGAAGATCAAGAACAGGGTGGCTTGGCCTCTCCTGACCCCCCCGTGACATGCTCTATGTTGCGGAGGGTTAGTTTCTAACTACTCGTGGTAATGTCTTGGATGGACCAAGTGGGGCGGGGAGCAGCGTGAAGCGCAGACAGTACGGAAGCAAGCCCGGGACCGGTCCGACCAGCACCGCCTCAACCACCGGAAGTACGTATCCGGCCCGGCAATCTAAAGGAAGGATCCAACCGATGCGCAGACGCATCACCCGGACGCTCTTGGCCGCTGCTGCGGCGGGCGTCACCGTCAGCACCCTCGGCTTCACCGCCGCCGGTGCCGCTAACACAACCGTGACTGGCACAGCAGCACGCACACTCATAGCCCCAATGCCGATCGCCAATACCTACGCAGCTGGGTATCAGCTGAGCGGGCGGAACTTCCGCTTCATCGCCGCGACGCTGACGATCCCGGACTTCACGTCCAGCAGCGGCCTCTTCCCGCAGGAGTACATCCAGCTGTCGAACGGCACGCTGCCGGAAACCGGGATCCCCGGCAGCGACGAGTACGTCCGCGCGGGCATCGAGTCGTGCACGGTGGCGCAGGCGAACGGCTCGACCTGCACGATCGGCACCTGGGTGTCGTACGTCGAGGCGTTCAACAACTCGCTGGGCGGCCCGTTCTTCGTCCACTTCTTCCCACTGTCCGGGGTGGCTGCGGGCGACGGCGTGTTCTTCAGCGTTTACTTCGACCAGGGCGGCAACGAGCTGCACTTCGTGATCAGCCCGCCGTCTACGCCATCGGAGTCCTTCAAGACCAACGCCCACGGCCCGATCTTCAATTACGCCGCGGCGCTGGATGACTACACCAACGCCACCGGGGTGCCGATCGCGTGGCCGCTGTTCCTCGAGTCGTTCCGCATCAACCAGTTCCTGGGCGGTGCGGTGACCACGTACAACGGCGCCAGGGGCTCCTTCGCGGGCCCGTGGCTGACCAGCATGGTCGAGGCGACCAGCAATGGCCTGCCGTTCCCGTCAGGGCACGTGCGGGTCTCGCCAAGCCGGCTCTGGAGCGACGGCTTCACCTCCAACGGCCCTGCGCGTCCGTGGGACGCGTTCGGCGTGTGGGCACGCGTTTGATCCAGCACTAAGCAGACTGCCCGGGCCGGGAAACCGGCCCGGGCAGTCTGTTGCGAGGACCTGGCCGATGTGCAGCCGCATCATCCGGGGAGGGGGGGTGATGACCGCCGCATCACCCGGGGGCCGATCGCCGCCCGGCGGCCGGCGTCGTGATCACCGCGCCGGGCTCCATCGGCGCTCGGGCCGCCCGCGCGGCCGCCGCAGCCAGCCGTACGCGCTCCGATCTCGACTCTCCTTCAGGCGGAGCGCCGGCCTACACCCCGCATGCGCGACGCAGACGACAGCGCCTGTGTCACCTCTGACGGGTGCGTGCCCGGGGTATGAGACGAGCGGCCCGGATTTCCGGGTTCGACCAGGCCGTCATCACCGTGCCCGAGCACCCCGCGGCGGCTCAGAGCACGCGAGTGACGCAGTTCCGGCCAGACACAAGTCCCACGGCCAGCTGGGCACGGGCAGTACCGGCGGCGTCAGGAAGGCCCGTGGCGGGACGAGGTTGGCTGGCATCCCCGCCGTTTGAACGGCGCGGCCGGCCGGCGCACACAGCGGAACCCCGGGGAAATGCGGATCGTCGTCGATCAGCACGTGCCTCCGGGGTTCCGCCGGGTCCTCTGGCCTGCTAGCGGCGGTTGTCGCGGTCGGCAGACCGGCTGGGCCTTAGCCGGTGCAGCCCGTGACCGATACGCCCGCGCAGTTGTCGGGATGGTTATTGTCGACAACAGAAGTCGTCAGCGTGACGTCCTCATTGTTGAAGATCCCGCCGCCTGTGCTCGATGCCGTGTTGTCGGTGATCTGGCTATCCGTGATCGTCGCATCTTCGTTGTTGTAGATCCCGCCGCCGTCTTCGGCCTGGTTCAGGCTGAAGACGGTGCTGGTCAGCGCCATGGTGTCTTCGTTGTCGATCCCGCCGCCGTCCGATGCGGCGGTATTGCTGGTGAAGCTGCCGCCGTTCATTGACAGAGTACTGTCGTTGTAGAGCCCGCCGCCGTCATCGGCCCCGTTCAGGCTGAAAGCGGTGCCGTTCACCGTCATGGTGTTATCGTTTCTGATCCCGCCGCCGTCCGATGCGGCGGTATTACCGGTGAAGCTGCCGCCGGTCACCGTCAGGGTACTTTCGTTGTAGAGCCCCCCGCCATGCTGGGCCTGGTTCTGGCTGAAGTAACTGCCGGTCACCGTCGGGGACCCGTCATTGACGTAGATGGCGCCGCCGGAGTCTGTGCTGGTGTTCTTGGTGAAGCCGCTGTCGGTCACCGTCATGGAGTCATTGACGAAGATGGCGCCGCCGTCGGCCGCCCGGTTCGCGTTGAACGTGCTGTGGTTCACCGTCGCGGGGTCATCGAACAAGGTGGCGATGGCGCCGCCGGATACGGAAGTGTTGCCGACGAAAAGGACGCGGTTCACCGTGAGGCGGGTCTTGCTGTAAATCGCGCCGCCCTCGATGGTGGATGTGTTGTTACTGAGGGTGCCACCGTTCACCGTGACGGTGCCGTTATTGTTATAGATTGCGCCGCCATATCCTGAGTTATTGACCGGACCGTCGCCCTTCACCGCGGAGCCCTTGCTGCCCGTCGCTGGTGGGGCGATGTCGCCTGCCGAGTCACCGTTGCGGAGGTTCAGGTAGTTGAGTACGAGGACGGCGCCTGAGTTCACCGTGAGGATGCTGAAGTCCGGGGTGCCAGGAATATAGCTGCGCTGGAGGGTGGCCCCGTTACCCTGGATGGTGAGGTTCTTGGTGATGACGGGCAGGGCAGAGGTCAGCCGGTAGTTGCAGGAGCGCACCAGGTTCAGCGTCTGGCCAGCTACTGCGCTGGTGATGTCGGCCGCCAGCGCGCCCGGGATGCACGGCACCTGAACGACGTTGGCCGGTGGCACGCCGGGCGCCGGGGCGGCCAGTGCAGCCTGGGCGGAGCCCAGGCTGACAGCCACCGCCGCGCCGGCTGCCACGGTTCGCGCAGCGGTTTTCATGGAATTTACACGCATTTATTTGCTCCCCCTAGATGAGTCGACACCACGTGACCGACTCCCGCTGCGCCGTACAGAAGATCCCCTGAAGTTAGCAGGCCGGGCAGCTGACGGTTCCTAACGGAAATTACCTAAAGCAGCCGAATCCTGGTTGGACAAGGTGGCGCACTTCGGTCACGTCAAGCACCTAGGCCGTACGATATCACACGCCAATGGAATTACGAATAAGATCGAAGTCTTGATAAATTCCGGCTGGAATGTCCTGTAAATAACATGAGCGGCGATTTATGATCATCGCGCATCCCAAGGCCTCTCCGGATGGCATGCGTGACTGGCGCAGCTCAGCCATTGACCGTGACCTGGGCTGATGCCCGCTGCGGGCCGGCTGGCGGGGCCTCAGCCGGTGCAGCCCGCGATCGAGATCGGCGCGCAGTTGTCGGGCTGGTTGTTCTCGACGACGGAATTCGTCAGCGTGATGGTGCCGGTGTTGTAGATCCCGCCGCCGTCATGCTCGGCGAAGTTGCCGGTGACGGTGCTGTCGTTCATCATTACGACATTATTGTTGTAGATCCCGCCGCCGTACCCGGCCTGATTATGGCGGAAATAGCTGCCAGTCACCGTCGGGGATCCGTCATCGACGTAGATCCCGCCGCCGTCTTCGGCGGTGTTATTGGTAAAGCCGGAGTTGGCCGCCGTCATGGAGCGCTCGACGTAGATGGCGCCGCCGTGGCGGGCCCTGTTCGCGTTGAACGTGCTGAAGGTCACCAGCGTCGTGGCGATCTCCGGGACGGCCATGGCACAGTCACTAACCGGTTTGGCTATGAGGCACTGGCTGAACGAGTTGGCGATGGCGCCGCCAAATTCGGAAGTGTTGCCGTTGAAGATGACGCGGTTCACCCTGAGGCGGGCCAGGCTGTAAATGGCGCCGCCCGAAATTCTGGAGTTATTGTTACTGAGGGTGCCGCCGTTCACCGTAACTTCGCCGTTCTCGTTAAAGATCGCGCCGCCATATCCCGAGTTATAGACCGGCGCCCCGGCGCCCGTCACCGCGGAGTCCTTTCTGCCCGTTCCCGGTAGGCCGACGTTGCCTCCGGAGTTGCCGTTGCGGAGGTTCAGGTAGTTGAGTACGAGGACGGCGCCTGAGGTCACCGTGAGGATGCCGAAGTCCGGGGTGCCAGGAATATAGCTGCGCTGGATGGTGGCCCCGTTCCCCTGGATGGTGAGGTTCTTGCTGATGACGGGCAGAGGAGCGGTCAACTGGTACGTGCAGGTGCCCATCAGGCTCAGCGTGTCACCGCTTACGGCGCCGGTAATGTCGGCCGCCAGCGCGCTGGTGATGCACGGCACTTGAATGACGGCGCCTGGCGGAACGACAGGCCGCGGGACGGCTAGCGACGGTTGGGCGGAGCCCAGGCCGGCGGCCGTCACCAGGCCGATCGCCATGGTTCTCGCAGCGGTTTTCATGGATTTTAGACGCATTTTTCTGCTCCCCCTGGATGAGTCGACCAGGTGCGACCGACTCTCGCTGCGCCGTGCAGAAGATTTCCCTGGAACTAACAGGCCGGGCAGCCGACGGCTCTCAATGGAATTACCTAAAGCAGCCGTATCCCGGTTGGGCAGGGTGGCGCACTTCGGTCACATCAAGCACCTGGGGACGTACGATATCACGCGGTGATCGAAAAACAAATGAGAACAAAATTTTAGTCCCTTACAGGGAAAAATGTTCTGTAAATAACATGAGCGGCATTTAGCCTAACTTAGCTAATGTGGGCGGCACCGCAGAAGCACCGCAGAAGCAGCGCGGGGCGGTGCTGGACAGGCATGATCACGCAAGGGGTGGCACACTGGGCCTGGTCGCAGATGCGAGCAGGAGGGAGCAAGCGGTGGCAAGCGTCAGCGTCCGCTACATCGTCCACGATGTTGACCAGGCGATCACGTTCTACTGCCAGAATCTGGGGTTCCGCGAGGAGATGCATCCAGCGCCCTCGTTCGCGATGCTCTCCCGGGGCGACCTCCGCCTGGTCCTCAGCGCGCCCGGTGGCGGCCCGGGTGGCGGCCAGGCCATGCCCGACGGCACGTTGCCGCAGCCTGGAGGCTGGAACCGGTTCGCGCTCGAAGTCTCCGACCTCGCGGCCATGGTCGAGGCGCTGCGAAAGCAAGGCGCGCGTTTCCGCAACGAAATCATCACCGGCGTCGGTGGTAAGCAGATCCTGGTCGATGACCCTTCTGGCAATCCCGTGGAGCTGTTCGAGCCGATTTTGCCGGAGGCGTCTCTCTCACCGCCGTCCTGAAGCCGCGCTCGCAGCACGCGCCGCGAACCGGCGACGGCCTCCAGACCCAACCGGCGACGGCCTCCGGACGCGAAGCACGGGGGCAGGTCCGCCCCGGCATCGAGCCGGGGGCGGACCTGCCCCCGTCAGATGGGGATCCTAGGAGCTGCCCGATCCGGACTGGACGACGCTGACGGTCAGGATCTGGACCGGCTTGGAGCAGGTCGGCGAGCTGTAGCTGAGATAGATCGGCGTGGTCTGGTTCGGCGGGTAGATCTGCAGGGAGCTCGCCGTGGTCATGCCGCACTTAGATGGTGGGTAGTTGCCCGCGTGCACGATCTGCAGCAGTGCGCTGGCGACCGCCCCCGGCGTCAGCGTGACGAGCACGCGCGCGGTCGCGTGGCTCTCGGCGGCCGCGAGGCCGATCTGGCTGACGGGCGTCCCGCCCGCGAGCGAGACACCAGGGTAGCCATACAGGGTGCAGGTGACATTGGAGATATTCGTGAAGTCGATCACGGTGTAGGTGCTGCCGGCGGTCCCCTGCGAGACCCCGATCTTCGCACTGAGCGAGCGGGTCGGGCACGGCGCGGGACCGGCTGGCGCGGCCGCCGAGGCGGCCGGGCTGGGGGTCGCGGCGGCGGGGCTGGACTGCGCGGTGGCCGTGGCGCTGGCCGAGGCGGTCTTGGCCGCGGCGGCCGGCGCGGCGGACGGGCTGGAGGAGGCGCCGCAGGCGGTGACGAGCGCCGCCACGCAAGTGAGCGCCGCTCCGGCGATCGCGCGGCTGGCTGTACGTGAAGATGAAGTCATCGCGGGTGTCCTTACTGCCCAGGGGCGGCTCCGCGAGCCGTGTGACACCTATGACGTCGGCGGGGCCGTCGTGGTTGGCTCCGGCCGGTACCGCAACGTCACAGTTTCGCCACGGTAACAGGGTGATCCCCGCGGGTGCTGAGTTCGGGATCCGGTCCTGTCGCAGGTTCTGCGGCCGGATAGGAGAGGCGGGCGAACTCACGTTCCGTTCTGAGGTCGTGTACCTGCAATTCGCGGTAGGCGGGGCGAGACGATGAAGTAGAGCTGGACAACCGCGAGGGCGATCACACTGGCCTGGGTGCTGATGAAGCAGACCAGCGCCGCGAGGGCATACAGGGTTTGCGCGAGCAGGATCCGGCGGCGGAATGTGGTGAGCCGGGTGCCAGCTTGCCCGGCGTCCGGCCGGAACGTTCTGCGTCCGTACCGGGCGCTCCATTCAAGTGCCACGCCGAGCAGGAGAATGTTCAGCCAGTACGCGCCCACCGCGAGGCGGAGGTGGACGTAGTGAGCGAGCAGCGCCGCGGAGAACGGGAGCAGCGACACGACGAAGAGGAACCCCAGGTGGATCCAGGTGAGGGTCCGGTCGCAGCGGCCGAGAATGCTCAGCAGGGTGTGCTGGGCGAGCCAGAACGTGCCCAGCATCGTGAAACTCAGCAGGTATGCCGCGAAGTTCGGGCCCAGCTTCAGGAGCACGTCCCACAGTCCGCGCTCGGAGTACGCCGATGCGGCGGTGGCGACCGGCACTCGCAGATCGAGGACAAGCAGGGTCATGGCGACGGCGAACACGCCATCGGTCAAAGCGGTCAGGCGATCCAGGCTCTGGCCCGTGAAGCGGTTGTACGGCTCATGCATGCCCACATGATGGCGGCAACTCCGCGTATCTCGCTGACCAGGGGCACGGGATCAGTGGTCGGTCCCCCGTGTCCATCGGCTCACCCTCACCGCGTCCAAGATCACATACGTGCTGCGGCGCCATGACCCGCGACCTCGATGGCGCGGCCCCAGGGTGCCCGTGGTCGCACGCCCCTTGGGCACGCGGGGCCGGCCTTGCTGGTGGCGGCCGCAAGCGGGACAATGAGCGGTTAGGAAGACGGCGACGTCCAAGAGCCCGGCCGTGAGGATGAACTGATCGACCTATGACGACCTGCGCAGCCGGGAACTGCACGGCTCAGCCCTGTGTGGCCGGTTGGCCCAGCGGTCACCGGTCCTGGCTGTGAGCGCGGCGTCGCAGCCGGGTGCCAGGCCGGCGCCACGCGCCCGGCGGCCACGTAAAGGGAATCGCCCGGCCCAGTTGCTTGCTCCGGAGACCACGGTCAACTTCGCCGCCGAGCGCAACGCCTCGGGCATCAATGAGGTCCTCACTGCCCTCGATGGTGAACTGGTCGGCCTGGCGCCGGTGAAGAAGCGAATACGGGAGGTGGCGGCGCTGCTCCTGGTGAGCCAGGTGCGGCAAAAGTTCGGCCTCCTGTCGACCCGGCCCAATCTGCATATGTGCTTCACTGGCGCCCCAGGTGTCGGCAAGACCACCGTGGGAATGCGGATGGCCGAGTTGCTGCATCGGCTGGGCTACCTCGACCAGGGACACCTCGTGGTCGCCATGCGTAACGATTTGGTCGGCGAGTACATCGGGCATACGGCGCCAAAGACGAAGAAGGTCCTCGACCGGGCGAAGGGCGGGGTGCTGTTCATCGACGAGGCGTACTACCTTCACCGGACTGACAGTGAGAAGGACTACGGCCAGGAGGCCGTCGAGATTCTGCTTCAGGTGATGGAAAACGAGCGCGACAACCTCGTGGTAATCCTCGCGGGCTATAAGAATCGTATGGACGCCTTCTTCGAGTCCAACCCCGGGATGAGCTCCCGGATCGCTCACCATCTCGACTTCGCCGACTACAAGCTGGATGAACTGGACTCCATCGGGAAGCTGATGCTGGAGCAGGAGTCCTACTACCTATCCGAGGATGCCGCAGCGACGTTTCGTGAGTACCTCAAGCGCCGGATGCAGCAACCGCGATTCGCCAACGGCCGCAGTGTCCGCAACGCGCTGGAGCGGGCCCGGCTTCGCCATGCGAACCGTCTTCTCGCCGACCCGGACCGTACGTGGAACCGGGATGACCTCATGCGCATTGAGCCGGTGGACATCCTCGCCAGTAGCGTCTTCTCGCGGCCGACCGAGTCCTCGGTTGATCGGCCGGGTGATCCCCCCGCAGAACCGGGACCCAGACGATTACCTTCGACCCGATTTCCCCATGCCATCGGGCATGCGGTAGTTCCCGGGGTTTACCGCCGGTCGCTGGGGTCGTCGCAGGCTGAACCTGGGACCGTGCTAGCCGTACCTCAGGTTCGGGTGGCTGCACGGTGGATCTCCTGCTCGCGCGCGGCGAGCATCGAGATAGGTGACCGGAGTGGCCGGCGCCGCAGGTCACAGGAGGCATCCCGATGCGCGCACCGACTGACAACGTCACCCCCTCGCGATCCGTCCTCACGAGACTTCCGGGCTGGTCATGGGTATACCGCCATCCCCGGGTCTGGGTGGGTGTGCTCGTTACCTCTGGTAGCTGGAACCTCTTCCTTGGCATCCTCATGCTCTCTTACGCCTACTGGCTGGGACTGCTGCCGCTAGTGGCGTCGGCGGTGCTCTTCTGGGCCGGCATCCGCGTGTACCAGATCGCCCAGAGCCAGCCTGCCGCATCCGTCGCAGGGCGAACTTGAAGCACGGGGCCCGGCCAGCCCCAGGGCGCTCGACGGAACAGGCCGCCGGGCTGGAACGGCTCCATCGTACCCAGGACCATCGCCGGGTTCTTCATCCGTGCTTCCATCTCTTCCTCTCCTTCGAGCCCTGGAATGTTGCGGTGATCCGACTCACCCCGCGGTGACTGCATACGCCCGTGGCTGCGGATCGCAGGCTCAAGCCCGCCTTCCCGTTGGCGGGTCATCCGGCCGGTTTGCCATTGACGCAGATGGCTCCGGCGCGGATGAGGGCGACCAGGTGCGGGCCGTTGACGCACCGCCGCCTGCAACGCCGCCGCCGGCATCTTCCGCGCGCGTTCCGCGCGCGGGTGAAGGGAAATCGAACCCTCCGCCCAGTCCCTCGCCTCTTGACTTTGGCGTTCAAAGCAAGCTAGCTTTGAAGTGCAAAGTCAACGAAGGGGCTGGCCATGTCGATGACCTCCGCGCCGCTCCACGCGGCAGTGACTCAATCTGGTACGTGGGTCAGCTATGGCGGCACCGCCAGGATGGTGCTCGCTGTTGTCCTGCTGGCCGCCGCAGGCGGCGTGGCGTATGCGGCAATCCGGCTGCCCCTGCCCGTCCGGCTACCAAGGCCCAGCGAGGGAGCCAGGACCTTTATGCTCCTGATCTGGGGGTTTGCGATTATCGCGTTCCTGGTTTGTCTGCCCATATACGTTAAGCACGCGCGCCGGGAGCACCTGCTTCGTGCCGTGCCCCCGGATCCCATAGCGCCCGTTACGGCCATTTGCCTAGGTGTCATCTTCACCATCATCCTTATAGTCGGCAGCTCGCGTGGTTGGCGGATCGCGCTGGCGAGCGCCGCTATTGGCGCTGCGGTCGCGCCGATGATCTTTGAGTTTCCGTTTGACCTCATCGTCATGGCCAGGACCTACCCTCCGCTTCCTCCCGACCCGGCCTTGTACCGGGTCCTGTTCTTCGCCCCCTTGTTCCTTGTCGAATGCACCACGCTGGCGCTGCTGACGTTGTCTCCGATGGTGAGGCTGTCCAGGGTGGCCTTCTTTTTCTTCGCGTTGATGCTGGTAGTTTTCGCGGTCTGGGGCCTGTCCGGATTCGCCTATCCCTCCTTGTCTGTCCCCTTTGCGCTGAATGTGGTGTCGAAGATCCTGGCCTTCGCCGCGGCGCTCAGCCTGTTCCTTTCCCGGCGAGCCCTTGCCCCCGCGTCAGGCACGTCGGCTAGTTCATCGGCCGCGGTCGTGCATGCAGGCCACCGGTACGGGTGAGGTCGGCGGCCTTGCGACCCGCCTGCTCTTCCGGCGGCCTGCGGAGCAGTCATTACCGAGGGAGTTGGCATGAAAGATGGCGCGGACATGGACGAGGCAGCGGGCATGGATCCGCAGGACGCGGCGGTCATCATGCAGGAGGCGCGCGCGCGGGCCGAGCGTGAGCTGAACATCCGTCACCCGGTGATATTTGCCTCCTGGGCACTGGTCTATCTGCTCGGCTACGGCGTGGTCTGGTTGTCGATCCGTGGCCAGCAGCCCTATCGGGCGCCAGCGGGCTGGGCGCTCGCGCTGCTGGCGCTGCTCGCCGTGATGACCCTCGGTGTCACCGCGATGGTGACCGATCGGGCGACCAGCGGCGTCGGCGGCGCGTCCGCGCTGAAGCGGCGCATCTACTGGCTGTCTATTGCCATCGGATTGCTTGGGCTGTACATCATGGAGGCCGCACTGCGCTACAACGGCGTCAGCCGGGCCGTGCTCGGCGTGGTCACGGCTTCTGCGCCCCTCCTGGTGGCGGGGGTGGTCCTGGTCGCAGGCACCGCTGCCTGGCTGAACTGGTACGCCTTCGGCCTGGGCGTCTGGCTGATCGCCGTGGCGGCCTTTAGCGGGTTCGCTGGCCCGGTGGGAGTATGGGCCGTGGATGCGCTGGCGGTCGGCATCCCGTTCCTGCTGATGGCGGCCATCCGGATCGGGCGCAGCTGGTCATGAGCCAGGACGGGCTCGACCCAGTGATCCACGCCCCCGCCCGGCTGCGGCTGATGGTGACGCTGGCGACCCTGCCTGACGGCGACACCCTGTCTTTCACCCGGCTGCAAGACATGATCGGGTTGACACCGGGTAACCTGATCACCCACCTGCGCAAGCTCGAAGACGCCCGATACGTGCAGATGGAAAAGACCGGCAGCGGCGTCAACGCACTGACCACCGTGGCCCTCACCCATGACGGCCGGGCCGCGCTGGAGGGCTATACCGCCGTGCTGCGGCAGCTGCTCGACACGGCCGAGTCAGCACAACGGCGGTGAACTGCTAACGCGCTCAGTGTGCCCGCCGTACCTGGAGTGTCCCCGCTCCAGTTGATCACGGTGATCGACGAGGCGATGCCGCACCGCGTGGTCGGCGGCCCGGCGGTCATGGCCGAGCAGTTGGACTGCCTCGTGGAAGCAGCGCGACTGCCGAATGTGACAGTATTCTCGGCACCCCACACGGCCGCACCTACCTGCAAGGCCGCTGGCGGTACCCCCACTGACCTCACGCAAGGCTCAGTCTGCACGTGGACGAAGTGGCCGAAACTTTCGGCACATGATACTGGGATCATGAAACTTCCTTCGGTGAATTTCATCGCACCTCCGTGAACCTGCATCCGAATAGTGCCATGTGGGCAGGGAGAATACCTTGCAACGGTTTCCGAAATATTTCGGATATGTTGACCAGCCGTGGCGCCGAAGCCATGATGCGGCCATCGCGACCCAGGGGCGTTTAACGCGGCCTGGCCGTCCTGCCAACCTTCCAAGGGAAGAGCACTCGCATGAATGACCCACCTGCCCACCCGAAGCGCCGCGGCCTCGCCAGACTGCTATTCGGCGGCGTCCTCGCCCTGGTCCTCGCCGCCGCCACGGCGGCGATCGTGCCCGGCGTCGCCAAGGCGGCGACGCAGATCTGCTCGAACCAGACCGGCACGAACGGCGGCATGTACTACCAGATGTGGTCCAACGGCCAGGGGTCGGCCTGCATCACGCTGAACTCGAGCAACAGCTACTCCAGCACGTGGAGCGGCATCGGCGACTTCGTCGCCGGCGTTGGCTGGAACCCTGGCAGCAACCAGACGGTGAGCTTCAACGGTAGCCTCAGCGCGTCCGGCGGCACCTCGCTGGTCTCGCTCTACGGCTGGTCGACCAACCCGCTGGTCGAGTACTACGTCATGGAGAACTACAACGGCTCGCCGCCCACGGCCGGCACGTTCATGGGCACGGTCACCAGCGACGGCGGCACGTACAACATCTACGAGCACCAGCAGGTCAACCAGCCCTCCATCCAGGGCACCGCGACCTTCGAGCAGTACCTGGCGATCCGGACCTCGCCCACCAGCAGCGGGACCATCACCACGCAGAACTTCTTTAACGCGTGGGCCAGCCACGGGATGAACCTGGGCACGCTCAACTACCAGATCCTCGCGACCGAGTCCTTCGGCGGCGGCAGCGGCAACTCCAACGTCACGGTCAGCCACGGCTCTTCGTCGAGCGGCAACACGGTCTCCGTGACCAATCCCGGCAGCCAGTCCGGGACCGTCGGCACCGCCGCCAGCGTTCAGATCCATGCCACTGATTCGGGCGGGGCGGCACTGACCTACAGCGCGAGCGGGCTGCCCGCGGGCCTGTCGATCAACTCCTCGACCGGGCTGATCTCTGGCACCCCGACTGCGGCCGGGACGCCCACCGTCACGGTCACGGCCAGGGACAGCACCGGGGCATCCGGGTCGGCCATGTTCAGCTGGACGATCGCCTCCTCCGGTGGCGGCGGTGGCGGTGGTGCGTGCCATGTGGTCTACTCCACGACCAGCCAGTGGACCGGAGGCTTCACCGCCAGCGTGACGATCAACAACACCAGCACCCCGGCGATCAACGGATGGACGCTGAAGTTCACCTTCCCCGGTGACCAGAAGATCACCAGCTCCTGGAACACCGGCTCCAACAGCCAGAGCGGTGAGGCAGTGACGCTCACCAACGCCAGCTACAACGGTGCCATCGCGGCCAGGGGCAACACCTCGATCGGGTTCCAGGGCACCTGGACCAGCAGCGACGCCGCACCAGCTGCCTTCACCCTCAACGGCACCACCTGCACCTGACAGCAGTCCACCCGCGCTGGCCGCGACCCGTGGCCAGCGCGGGTTCGTTATCTCCGTGAAAATGGGCGCGGGGCGGCTGACCGCGTAGCGGCTCGGCCTTGATACGGAGGACTCGGCCGAGAACATCGAGCGGTGCGGAGGATGGAATCAGTGCGGCGTGCCATCCCGTCCGTACGCCCAGGCGATTGCCAAGGCTGCGACAGATCTCCGCCACCTGATGCGCGACGGGTTGCCTAGGAAAAAACGGAGGGACAGTCCGAACTTCGAGGACGGCCTGGTCTGGGTTGGCGGCGACACGCACGCGATCGTGCGCACGAGCGCCGCCCTGTGACTCATTCTCTTTGCGTGGCGAGGCCCCGGGCGCCTAGCGTTGTTTTCTCTGCGGGCGCGGAGGACGTGCCCTGTCTGCGGCTTTGAGTCGGCAGATCGGAGGTGCGGAGTGACTTGTCACCTGTTCGCGCTCTGCTTCTATGCGAACCGGCCGCTGCGTCTCGCGCGCTTCTGGGCCGGTGTCCTGGGCTGGGAGATGGCCGACGATCCCCAAGGCGGCATTACGCTCCTGCCAAGCGATGACACCGGGTTCCGGATCCGGTTTCTGCCCACCCTTGAGCAGAAGACCGGCCAGAACCAGAAGCACTTCGATCTGACGAGCACGTCCCCCGAGGACCAGCAGCAGACGGTGGCGAGGGCGCTCGGGCTCGGCGCCCGGCACATCGACATTGGCCAGCGCCCGGAGGAGGGTCACGTAGTGCTCGCAGACCCCGAAGGCAACGAGTTCTGCGTCATCGAGCCCGGCAACAACTTCCTCGCCGACTGCGGATTCATCGGAGCGCTTGCGTGCGACGGTTCGCAGCAGGCCGGGTACTTCTGGAGCGAAGCGCTGGGCTGGCCGCTGGTCTGGGACCAGGACCAGGAAACCGCGATCCGCTCGCCGCACGGCGGCCCGAAGATCACCTGGGGCGGTCCGCCGCTGACGCCGAAGACCGGGAAGTACCGGCTGCATTTCGAACTCGCTCCGCCCGTCCACGGTGATCAGCAAGTGGAGGTCGACCGTCTCGTCTCCCTCGGGGCGACGCGCATCGGCCGGGGCGAGGTCAGCTGGGTGGTCATGGCCGATCCCGATGGCCACGAGTTCTGGGTGCTGACCCCGCGATAGCGCAACCAGATCCCGGGTAGCCGACGACCCGCACCACTGTCGCACATCACCTGGCCGACGACTGTCGCGCATCACCCGTCGGAGCACAGATCGCCAAGGCGAAAGCTCTTGGCGTTTGGCACATCCGTGGCGCGGGCCGACTAGCAGATTCAGGTGTCGCTGGAGGCAGGCGTCGGCACTGGGTCGCTGACCTCCTCGGTGCGTTCGGGCAGGAGCAGCAGCGCCCCCGCGAAGAAGCACAGCGCACCGATGAAGGTGCCGAGGTTGGACCGCTCGGCGTTGTGCAGCTGGCCGGTCGCCGGGTTGATGTAGCCAGCTACCGCGGATATGCCGAAGGCGATGGACCCGATCAGGTTGAGCAGGGTGATCCACCAGGCCCACGACCGGGGGCGCCAGGCGGCCCAGCCGTGGCATACCTCGAACCAGGCCAGCGTGCTGGCTACCAGGAAGCAGACCGAGCCAATGGCATCGGGCCGCCACACGTGCTGGTGCGCGGCCTGCGCGGTGAGATCGGCCCGCACCGCGTTGCCGGTGCTGATGTTGAAGAACAGGGTCCCGGCAAGCTGCACCGCGGTCGCCCACCAGTCGATCCGCTGTGGCTGGAAGACGAAGAAGCGCCGCCGGGCGGCGCCCAGCGGATGCGGGCCAGCATCCACGGCCTCCCGGTAGGTCAGGAACCCGGCCGCGGTGAAGAACAGTGAGCCGACGAAGAAGGTCACCGCGTCCCAGCGGGCCCCGACGGCGCTGGTATAGCCGGGGACGGCGCCGAGCGCGAACAGCAGCGACCCCACGGCGAACAGGACGGCGATCCACCAGCCCCGGGCCTTAGGTGCCCACCATGTCGAGCCGACGGCCGCCGTGCCCTGCGGGTGCTTGCGGTGACGGCGGGATTCCCAGCGCGTCACAGCGCCGTCCGGGCGCACGCGCTCGACGAAGGTCACGAAGGGGCCGACGCGGCCCTTATGGTATCCCCGTTCCTGCACGGACATAGGGGTCCTATCTGATCGGTTCGATCTTCCCGGGCTGGCTCCGACAGGTCACGGCGGTGTGACGCGGGTCGTCTGGTCGGCGGTGGTGTGACGTTCGTTCCATATGCGGCCAAGAACGGCTCCAAGGTGCTCAGCTCAGCAGGCGCAGCAGGCCGGTAACGGTCATGTACGCGCCGGCGAGCAGGGCGACGGCGGCCATGAGCTGCCGCGCGTGGCTGATCAGCCAGTCTTTGAAGCGCTGGATCGCCACCTTGGTGCCCTCGGGCCTGGCTGCCAGGAACGCGAACGTAGCGCGAGCCGGCGATAGTCCTGATCTGCCACACCATGACGCCCGCGAAGACCAGCAGGCCAATCAGCAGTCGCATCGCCGAGTCTGAATCCCACAGCCGGTCCAGCGGAAGTACGTAGTAGAGAACCACCAGCACCGTCGCGACCAGGACACTGGGCAGCGCGGCCCCGAAGATGAGCCGCCGTCGCTTCGCCGTCGGCAGGGCCTGGTAGCGCTGGTTCGCCATATCTCGCCCCCGCGCAACGCACTGAGGATGTCAACGCTAACGAGGATCATGGCGGGCTGGGTCACCCCGCGTGGGTGAGGTGTGCGGCCAGCTGGCGGCGCATCGTTACTGATGCGGCCCTGGGTCCGTTGAGGCCTGTCTGGCCGCGCGCCGCCTGGGCAAGGTGGCGTGGGATGAGGTGCCACATGTCGGCGTGCGGTGTTCGACTGGTCATCGGGCGAGCAGGTAGCTGTTTCGCCGCCAGCCAGCAGCCCGTTGGGCAGCTATTTGGCTGCCCCTGCCCCCTGAACCCCATCACCGCCTCTTACCGGCGATGCCCCGGGTATCGGCGCCGGTGATCAGCCGCAATTCTCGAGCAGTGATCTCAAGAGATCTTCCATTTTGTCGAAGCTGTCTTCGGTGCCATCGGTCTTGGTCATGTGGTCACGGCCAGCCTTGTCGCGGAACGCCAGCTTGTTCGTCAGCTTTGTCACTCCGTCAGTCTCGTGCAGATCCATCGAATCGACGGCGTGCGCATCTGGCCACCCTTCGAACAGCCACGTCTCGACGGTCCGGGTCGGCGGCTCGACCTCCAGGTAGGTTCCCCGAAACGAGCACTCGGTTCCGTCGTCGGTCACGAAGACAATGTGGTAGTTCCCTCCAACGCGCAGGTCGATCGAGCACTCCGTCACCTGACACGCAAATGGAGCGAACCATTTGCTCACATGCTCTGGCTTCGTCAATCGAGCAGTGGCTTGATGGCCTCCGTGCCGGAGTCCAGGTCGTTGTTCAGGAAACAGGCAGTGGCCATGTCGATCCGCGCGCCGTTGACCTGCGACAGTGGGCGGCGCGGGCCTGGCATGGCGGTCAGCACATCCAGGGCGGACTGCGCTGCCTCGAACGCTTCGGGGCCATGACCAAGATCTAGCCAGGCAGCAGCGGCGCATGCCGCCGCGCGGGGGTGTCCTGAAGATCACTCAGAAAATGACGATCATGTCTCTGACCTGGGCGGGAAGCAGTGGAGCGGGCGAAGGGAATCGAACCCTCATGACCAGCTTGGAAGGCTGCGGCCCGCAGCCTTTCGGCCTGCTGCGGCCCAGGTCAGGGCATGTTCGCCGGTCCCCGTGAGTACGGCTGAGACACCGTAGCTGACCATACGATCGGGCACGCAACGGGCACGGTCAAGGTGCTGCCTGCCTGATCCTCGACCCGTCCGTTGCTGTACCGCGGTTGCGGTTATGGCGAAGGCGCTGGCGCGAGCGTGCGAAGCTGAACGAGTCCGGTGGCGGTCGGCTAGGCCTCGGCAAGGTAGCCGCCGATGCCCGATAGGGTCGCGTTGTGGTGGGTCACTATGAGAGCTTCTTCATCACAAGCGCGGGCGCGTCCGCGGCCATCTTGGGATTGCTGGTCGTCGCCGTGTCGGTCGTCAACGGGGATGACGCGAACCCCACGACCCGGGAGCTGCGAACTGTGCTGGCCGGGAGCGCGTTTGTTGCTCTGGTGGACATCTTCATCGTCTCGATCGTGGCCTTGACCGGGGGCTCAGTCGTCTTCGGGCTGTCAAGCCTCGCAATGGCAACCGTCGGCCTGCTGGCCACCAGAGGGCTGATACCGAGGGCAAAGCGGGCTGGAAATTTCTCCCGCAGCTCTCGAACCAGAACGCTGAATATCGCCTTCGCGTCGATTTCAGTTGGGGCCTACTCAGTGCAGCTCGGCCTCGCCGTAGCGCTCCTTGCGAACACCCAGAGTGCCGCGCTGCAACATGCATTGGTCCTCGTCATAGTGGCTTTGTATTGCAGCGCCCTTGGTCGGGCATGGGTGGTCACCGGGATAACCCGGCGGGGATAACGCGAGCACGCAACCTGCCTGCCTGATCATCACGTCACCGTCGATCCGCCGATGAGGGATGCGGGCCTGGCCCCGGCGCAAAGTGGAGCACCCTACGGCTGAACGACATTGATGCAGCGCCATGACGGCCGGGGGAGCGGGCACGGAACGGCCATCGGGCACGCAACCGGCACGCGGCCGGAAACGCGCCTCGTGAAGATCAGTGAGAAACCGATGATCATGCCCCTGACCTGGAGCGATGGGAGCGGGCGAAGGGAATCGAACCCTCATGACCAGCTTGGAAGGCTGGGGCTCTGCCATTGAGCTACGCCCGCGCGCCCTGGTTAGCGATCGGGAGTCCCGGCGCCAGCCAGATCACCATCCGTAGCGTACCGGCTCAGGGCAGCAGGTGCCTCACTGGATTGTGGCCGCGAAGATGTACATGGACGGGCTTCCCGACACTCACGTTGGCGCTGACGTCGGACAGGACGATCCTGGACCACTGTCTGGGCCTTGGCCCGGCCGCCCGGGCGACGCCCGGCGGCGGGCTCGGGCGTGCGCATCCGGAAATCCGCTGGGCAGGTAGGCTACGGTCGGCTACACGGGATGTGGCGCAGCTTGGTTAGCGCGCCTGCTTTGGGAGCAGGAGGCCGCCGGTTCGAATCCGGCCATCCCGACAAACCTGACAACCCCTCTTGCCGCCCCGAGCCGTTTCACCAGGCGGGGCGTGGCGCAGGTGAGCCAGGCTCGCCTACCCGGTCTGGGGAATCATCATCATCGCCCTGGACATCGTGGTCATTTACGCCCTGGCCGTGCACGGGCGGGAGATGAGCTACTCCTGAGCGGTGCCATCCGGGCCGCCTGCCGGGCGGCGCGGGGCGGCCGCCGGCGGCCCGTGGGGGGCGGCCGCCAGCGGCGCGGCGATGACGGCTGCCGGCCACCGGGGCCCTCCTGCGGCTGAGCGCTCTGGGCGGGTTGCCCATGCTGTGGCCCCCGCTGCGGGCCCTGCTGCTGTAGGCCCCGCTCCGGTTCCGGCTGCGGGCCACGGAAGGCCGCCACCAGGCGGGCAACCAGGGTAGCCAGGAAGACCTGCCCGACCATAGCCTCCACCACGGCCACTGCCTGGCCTCCGCTGGCCGCTGCGGTGTAGTCCCCATAGCCGAGCGTGGTGAGCGTGGTGAAGCTGAAGTACTGGAAGGTCTTGGAGTTGCCCGCCGCCCTCTGGGCGAAGAACGCGTCGCCCCCCAACCGGTACATCGCACCGTAGACAGCGGCGAACATCAACCCGATGATCATGTAGGCGCTGATCGCGCCGAAGATGCTCTGCAGCGTGACCTCAGGCTGCAGGAGCACGCGCCGCACGATGAGCACGGCCGAGAATAGCAGGATCAGCGCTGTCCAGATGTTGGCCACGCCCGCGCCGGCCTCGGCGTCGGTCAGCGCCAGGATAATCGCCGCCGCGGAGCCGCCCACCGCCACGATGATCGCCAGTTCCGCGGTCCGCTTGCGCAACCCCTCGCTCCGCAGCGCCAGCCCAGCTACCCCGACGAACAGCACGATCTGGATGGCGTTGACGAGCACGCCAGTCGTGAAGGCGGAGATCAGGTAGCTGGTGACCAGGATGAGCAGCAGCAGACCGAACCGGTCTCCAGATCCCCGGCCGGACCTGATGAGCAGGGTTCGCGGGACCGCAGGGGTGGTTACGCCCATGGACCTTACCCCCCCACGTTCCGTGCTGGACCGCCGTCTCCGTGCTGGACCGCGGTCCGCGGATTGCCAGGACCGCGGTCCGCGGATTGCCTGGGCTGCGGTCCGCGGATTGCCAGGACCGCGGTCCGCGGATTGCCTGGGCTGCGGTCCGAGGGTTGCCTGGGTTGCCTGGGCTGCCTGCGCCGCCGTCAGCCCACCGCCGGGCTTGACCGGCCGGCCGCCTTCCGGTCCGGCCGGCCGCGGCGGACCGTCAGCTCGGCACAGGCGCGCCGTGCAGGGCGTTCTGCAGCTCGGCCTCGCCCTGTTTGGACAATGAGGACTTGAGCACCGTGCCGCCGTACTGGCTCAGCGCCTCGGTGGCCTGGTCCGGGGTCACCTTCTCCAGCATGAGGAACAGCGCGGATGTGCCGGGCTTGAGCATGCCCCGGACCTGATCCTGAAACTGCCGGTCAATCCCGGACTTGGTGACCTTGCCCATCAGGGCGCCCAGGCCCGCCCCGACGGCAAGCCCGAAGAAAGGGATGAAGAACAGCAGGCCGAAGAGCAGCCCCCAGAACATCCCCCAGGTCGCGCCGCCGCCCACGGGATGGTGCCGGGTGTGCACATGAAACTTGCCTTCGCGATCCCGGACGATGACGGCGATGGCGTCGGGCTCGATGATGATATCCCGGGCCAGGCGGCGAGCCTCGCCCGCGGCGAGCTCGGCGGTGGTCTCGTCCGGATATCCGATGGCGATCAGGTCAGCCATGACGTCCGTCCTCTTCTGCTGTTGATCTGGGCCGACCTAGTCCACAAGCATGCCGTCCCAGGCGCCCCACCCGCAGCGGGTGAAGCAGCAGGCGCGGCTGCCTCAAAAGTCGACCGCCTCGACCGGGATATCGAGCGCCGCCCGCACCTGCGCAGTGACCAGGCCGGGCCCGGGCAGCGCCGCATAGGTGGCGAGCACCGCCGAGCGGACGCTGTCGTGAATCGCGTCGGCACCGAGATGCCGCGGGAGGTCGTCCTCGCGGAGGCGGGCCGCCAGCTGCCTGCAGCCTGCCGCGATCCGGAGCCGGGTGCCCATGGACGCCAGCCGATGGTGCAGGGACAGCAGGGCGGCGCGGCTGTCGCCGTCGATATCGGCACCCGCACGCAGATCGAGGATGACGGTCCCCACTGGGCGCACGGAGCCAAGGACACGTTCACAGATGGTGTCGGCCAGCCGGCGAATCTGGCCGGTCTTGAGCGAGATCGACAGCCCGAGGCACAGGATCTCCGCGGTCGCCGTGGTCGCCCTGACTCCGCTGCGACGGTCTGTGCGGGTGTCCGGCCTGGCGACGGCCGGACCGGCGACCCCCGGCCCGGGGACCATGGGCGCGGGTGCGGGTGCAGACCTGGCTTCCCGGCGCACGGGCGCATGGGGCACGGTCAGTGGCATGAATCGCGAACGGCTCAAATCGCAGACCTCCCCGTGCCGGTGTGAAATTCCGACGTTGCGCTGGCCGCCGGCACGGTCGCGAACCGGAGCGGGTGGCCATCCACCAGGGTGGCCGCCCGGGTATCTGCGGCGCATCACCCTGCTCGGGCGATGTGTCCCCAGCTGCCCTGATGATCTCTACATCGCGTGTGCCTGGCCGGGCTGTGCGGGTTTGCGCCCGGCCTCACGCGAGGCATGAAACCGAACGAATAGGGCGCTCCTCATCGCCAGGTGTCGTGCCGCAGCCGATGTGCCGACTCAATATGACGTGGGCGCAGCGCGTTGGGTTCCACACTCGGCCCGGGCGCGGTGGAACGGGCCAGCAGGTCACCCACCAGGGGTGACGCGTCGCGGCCGGATACCGCGCCAGGGTTGGCGGGATGTGACCGGCCGCCCCTGCCGGTGGTGATGGCGCTGGTCCCGCCCCGCGGGCCCGCATGGGAGGGACGGAACTGATATGGCAGAGCCGAGAACTCCGGCTGCGGCGCGGCGAACGTCGCCGAACCGGACGACAGCAGCCACGAAGGACGGCAAGGCGTCGAACGGTCAGCGCTCGAACGGCCGCGCAGCAGCCCGGCCCACCGCAAGGCCTCGCGCCGCGGTGCGACCTGGCACGGCGGCCAAGCCCCGGGCAGCGGCCCAGCCCCGGGCAGCGGCCAAGTCCAGGGCAGCGGCCAAGTCCAGGGCAGCGGCCCAGCCCAGGGCAGCGGCCCAGCCCCGGGCAGCGGCCAAGTCCAGGGCAGCGGCCAAGTCCAGGGCAGCGGCCCAGCCCAGGACGGCGGCCCAGCCCAGGACGGCGGCCCAGTCACCGGCTGCGGCCAGCCCCGTTGCCCGGCGGGTGGCGTCGGCGCCGTCGGCGCCGGTGCCGGGTGACCTGACTCTGGCTGAACGCGCCGCCCGGGGCAAGGCTGCGCGCGCCCGGGCGCCGCGGGAAAGCCACGCCGTGTTCGACCCGCCGCCCGGCCGGCCCGATCCGGTCAGCCTGCTGGAAGACCAGGCGCGGACCCGGGTGCCCGAACTTGTGCCAGTCCGGTATGGCCGGATGATGGTGTCGCCGTTCACCTATTACCGTGGCGCCGCCCTGCCCATGGCCAGCGACCTGGCCTTGACACCCAGTTCCGGGCTGATCGTACAGGCCTGCGGTGATGCGCATCTGTCGAACTTCGGGCTCTTCGCCTCCCCCGAGCGCAATCTGACCTTCGACGTCAACGACTTCGACGAGACCCTGCCCGCGCCCTGGGAATGGGATGTCAAGCGGCTGGCCGCCAGCCTCGAGGTGGCGGCGCGCGAGAATGGGTTCGGCCGCAAGGACCGTCGCAAGATCCTCATGTCCACGGTCGCGCGCTACCGCCAGGCGATGCGCACCTTCGCGGGGCAGAGCAATCTGGACGTCTGGTACGCGAAGGCCGACCTGCCCGCCATCCGGGCTCAGGTCGACTCCCTGCTGCAAATGCGGCAGCGCAAGCAACTGGACAAGGGCGTGGCCAAGGCGCGGACCAGGGACAGCATGCAAGAGCTGGGCAAGCTGTGCCACCTGGTGGACGGCCAGCCGCGCATCATCTCCGACCCACCGCTGATCGTCCGACTGGCCGACCTGGTGCCCGAGCAGGTCCAGGGCGCCGAGTTTGGCCCGCAGCTGAGCAACCTGATCGGCAGGTACCGCCGAACCTTGCAGACCGACCGCCGCGTCCTGCTTGAGCAGTACACGTTCAAGGACATGGCCCGCAAGGTCGTCGGGGTCGGCAGCGTGGGCACGCGCTGCTGGATCATCCTGCTGCTCGGCCACGACGAGTCAGACCCGTTGTTCCTGCAGGTCAAAGAGGCGCAGGTGTCCGTTCTTGCCCCCTTCGCGAGGACCAGCACGTACGCCAACGAGGGCCAGCGCGTGGTGGCCGGCCAGCGCCTGATGCAGGCATCGAGCGACATCTTCCTCGGCTGGCAGCGGACCGACGGACTGGACGGGCGGTCCCGCGACTTCTATATCCGCCAGCTACGGGACTGGAAGTTCTCGCTCACCATCGAGAACATGGTGCCCCTGGGCATGCGGCTGTACGGCGAGCTGTGCGGGTGGACGCTGGCGCGGGCCCATGCCAGGTCGGAGGACCGGGTCGCCATCGCTGCCTACCTGGGCGGCTCCGAGGTGTTCGAGCAGGCGGTCGCCGAGTTCGCAGCGACCTACGCGGACCAGAACGAGCGCGACTACCAGGCACTCCTCCACGCGGTCAGCAGCGGACGATTGACCGCGGAACGCGACGTGTAACGCACGGGGGCGCGGCCGGCCGCAGACCAGGGCCATCTGGCCCCGGCGCGCAGCGGACGTCACAAGATCGCGATCGGGTTGACTGGAGAACCGGTTCCGGCGGGCAGCCGCAGCGGGGCGATCACGCACAGGAAGGACCAGCGTCGCGCCTGCTCACACAGCGGGACCAGGTCGCCGAATTGCAGGTAGTCCAGCAGGTGGAGGCCCAGCGCATTGATCGCGAGCACGTGCACAGGGAAGTCCACGCCCTCGGCGGCGCTGGGGGCAGTGTCGTGATTGCTGTCGCTGCCGAGCACTGCGATCTGCCGTTGCGCCAGAAGCTCGAGCGCGGTCGGATGCAGCCCGGCCCGCGCGCGTGCGGCGTCCCATGGGCCGAGCTCGTCGCGCCGGCGCCGGTGCCCGACCCGGACGAACAGCAGGTCCCCCCGGCCCACCCGGACCTGCTGCGCCTCTTCGGCCGCGATGAGGTCATCGGCCATCACATGATCGCCTAGTTCCAGCCAGGGCACCCCGCGCAGCCGCGGGATGTCCAGCAGCACACCGCGGCCGACGATGCCATCCTTGGCCGTATCGATCGATAGCTCTAGTGCCCCGGCCGCGGTCACCGTGCCCGCGGGCACGCCGTTGTAGAGGACGCCGTCGTACATCACGTGACACAGGGCGTCGATGTGGCTGTCCACGTTGCCGTGCACGTTCATGGCCAGCCTGTCCGTGGCAAAGGACAGCCCGCTCGACCCGGCGTCATCTGCCGTCTGAGTCATCTGGTGCTGGCCCGGATCCGGGTTGTCGGGTGTCACATTGGTCTCAACCGGCGAGGCCAGCGTCGCCGTGCGGCCCAGCCGGACCTCGCCGGCCGCGGCGAGCACGTCGGCGGGCGTGATGTAGTTCAGCGCGCCCCGACGGTCCGCGGCTTCCCATCGGGCCTGCTGCCGCAGCCGTTGGTAGAGCGCCTGGAATTCTGCCGCACCCAGCCTTGCCTTCCCAACGGATCTCTGCTGCTCGGTCATCTCATCACCATCCGGTGCCGTTGTGGCGGCAGTCACAATCCGGCGCGGATGGGGCTGCCGCGCCCAGTGATCTGGGTGGATTGCCAGGTCCGCCTCGCCAGAAAGGGGAGAATCGATCTAGAAGGTACTACGAGGGAGCATGCGAGCGACGGAGGCCCGATGGCCCGCGAACGGCTGGTGGTGGTCGGCTACCCGGTGGACGAAGAGTTTGCCGGGATCAACAACGGGGTCCTGGGCGATGCGGCCAGCATCGCCTTCCTGCGGCGCTTCCCGAAGGGCGAGCGCATGGAGGTGGTGAGGAGAGCCGGGGCCTTGCTCTCCTGGAACTTGCGGCGGGAACTTCCGCCGGGGGCGTTGCAGCAGGCCCGGGAGCTCCGGTTCATCCAGTTGCTGTCGGCGGGCGCCGACAGCGTCGATTTCGACGCGATTCCTGAGCAGGCCGTGCTGGCCAGCAACATGGGCGCCTATGCCGCGCCGATGGCAGAGCACGTCATGGCCATGGCGCTCAGCCTCGCCAAGCGGCTGCCGCAGCAGAACGCCGCGCTGGCCGGCGGCCGGTTCGATCAGGGAGCGCTGTCCCGCACGCTCAACGGAGCGGTGTGCGCGATCCTGGGCTTCGGCGGCATCGGCAAGGCAACCGCCCGGCTGATGCAGGCCTTCGGCGCGCGCATCTACGCGGTGAACACCACGGGGCGGACCTCCGAACCTGTCGAGTTCGCCGGTACCCTGGCCGACCTGGACGAGGTACTCGCCGTGGCGGATGTGCTCGTCATCGCGCTGCCGCTGAACGCGGTGACCAGTGGCCTGATCGGCCCCCGCGAACTCAGCCTGATGAAGCCGGACGCCATGCTGGTGAACGTGGCCCGGGGCGCCATCGTGGACGAACGGGCGCTCTACGAGCGCCTGACGACACACCCGCAGTTTTCGGCGGGCATCGACGCCTGGTGGGATGAGCCGTCGAAGGGCATGGAGTTCCGGCCCGGCTATCCGTTCCTCCAGTTGCCCAATGTCATAGGCTCGCCGCACAACTCCGGGCTTGTCCCCGGGATCCTCCAGTTCGCGGCTCGGCGGGGGGCCCAGAACGTGCTGCGCTGGTTGCGGGGTGAACCGGTGATCGGTGTCGTGCACCGGGAAGATTACCCGCCGGTCCGCTCGGCGGTCGGCTGACGACCGCGGACGGCCTCAGCCGGCTGGGTGGTGCCAGGCGCGGTGTGGCTGGCCTCGCGAGGCCATTACTTACCCTGCGTAATCCACTTGTAGCTGCTCGTTATACCGTGGGTGAGGCTTCGATCGCTCAACCGGCTTGGGAGGCAGTGCCACACCGGGATCAGGGCCATTCAGGACGAGTGCCAATCAATCAGGATGAGTGCCAATCGGGAGGAGCGACTTCGATGCCCACCGGTGTATCTCAGCGCGGGCGGCCGCGAACGCTACGGGACGCCGCCACCAGCAACGGGTCACCTACCAGGGCCCGTGCGCACGAGCATGGGCACCAGCGCGACCTGACCGTCACCATTCCGCTGGAGCGGGCGATGGGCGTTGTCACCGCGCCCGTGGCGGGAATCGGCCGGGTGCTGTCGGCCAGGAACGGACTCGTGCGCTACGCGGGGCGCAGCGCCCTGCGCTACGCGGGACGTGGCGCCTTGGCCGCGGCCGACCTCATGGCCTGGCCGGTCGCCGCCGCTGCCGGGCTCGGCCACGCGGTGGTCAGCCGCTGGGTGCCCCGGCGTCCGCCGCCGGAGAAGCGCCACACGCCGGCGGCGCGGTCCAGGTCAGCGAACGGGCACCAGCCGGCCGCGCGGCCCACGTCGGGAGCCAAGCCGTCGGCCCGGTCCAAGCCGGCGGCCGCCAGGAGCGCCACCCGCCGGGGGTGAGAGGCGACGCGGCCGGGTCGGCACATTGCACTGGGTGATCGGCCGCTCACCCGGTGCGGTTGATATTGGAGCACCGGGGGTACTAGCCATCAAAGAACTCTGACCTGCACATTTATCCCGCAGGGGGGAGTGGTTCCTGGTCCGTGCCGGACCGGTCAATGCTTCTCGGGGGGATCCATGACGAGCACAATGAGCAGGCCAGAAGCGCCGCAGGGATCGCACAAGGGGAGGCCGCAGGAACGGCCGCGGCCGCGATTCCTGGAAGACAAACTGCAGATTCCGCGCTCACATTTCCCTGTGCTCCGCCGCCGCAGGCTGACCGGCCTCATCGAGCGCGCCACCCGGCACCCGGTGACGCTTGTTTCCGCACCCGCCGGGGCCGGAAAGACCGTGGCGTGCGCCACCTGGGCGGCCGCAAACCCAGGGCAGCAGCGGGTCGTCTGGCTGACGCTGGACGCCGGCGACAAGAGCTCCTGGTTCTGGGCCTATGTCTGCGCCGGGTTGACCCGGCAGCGGGCGGCGCCCCCCGATGCCCTGCGCTCGCTGGAGGATTCGTCGCCCGAGCGCTTCCCGATGCGCCTGGTGGAGGCGGCGCAGCTGTTCACCGAGCCGGTGACCCTGGTGCTCGACAATGTGCATGAGGTGACGGACGAGGCCGTGCTGGCCGGCCTTGACCTGCTGGTCCGGCACGCCCCCGGCAGCCTGCGGCTGGTCCTGTCGGCCCGTCAGCCGCCACCGTTGCAACTGGCCAGGCTGCGGGTCGCCGGCGAGCTCGCGGACATCGGCGGGCGCGAGCTCGCCTGCACCCCCGACGAGGCCGACGCGTACTTCGCCATGCTGGGCCTTGACGTGGACCAGGCTGCCCGCGACGAACTGCTCAAGCGCACCGAGGGCTGGATGGCCGGGCTCCGGCTCGCCGCGATGAGGGCCCGGGCGTGCCCGGGGCCCGGCACCAGGATCACCGATCTGGCCGGGGATGAGCCCATGGTGACCGACTACCTCTGGGACGAGGTGCTCGGCAGGCAGCCCGCCGAGACGCGCATGTTCCTGCTCCGGACCAGCATCACCGATGACATGTCGGGTGATCTCGCCGATACACTGACCGGCCAGTCCGACGGCGCCAGGACGCTGGACAGGCTGATGAGGGAGAACAGCTTCGTCGAGGCGCTCGACCGGGACCGCGGCGAGTACCGCTACCACCCGTTGCTGCGCGAGGTGCTCACCGCCGGGCTGCACAGGGAGATCCCGCACGAAATCCCGGTGCTGCTGGGCCGGGCCGCCCACTGGTACGCGGCCCACGAGCGCCCCATCGAGGCGCTGCATTGCGCTGCGGAGGCGGAGGACTGGGACTATGCGGCGCAAGTCCTGGCCGAAGCAGGAGCGGGCGCCGCCATGAAAGACCAGGCGGCGGAGCTCGAGGCGGTCCTGGCGCTTTTTCCTGCCGAACGATCCGCCGATGACCCGGCCGTCGCAGCCGCCTGGGCCGCGGTCCGGCTGTGGGAAGGAGACCGGGAAGGTGCGGCCTCCTACCTGGACAGCGCGCAGCGCGGCGTCGAGCGCTCAGCTCCCGCTATGCGGCGGATCATGGAGCCCACGGTGGCGGCGCTGCGGGTGATGCACGCGTCCTCCCGGACCGACCCCGATCCGGGCCTGCTCGCCGCGGGCCGGTCGCTGGCCGAGCGGTCCCAGCCCCGTGTCAGCACCCAGCCCGAGCACCGCGGGATCGGGCTGCTCTGGTTCGCGCTCGGCACCGCTTCGCTGCGCCGCTGGGAGATCCAGGAAGCGCGCCGCGCCTTGCGCCGCGCCGACCGTGAACTCGGCGCAGGTGGCCTGGCGGGCTTCCAGGCCCGCGCCCGCGCCTGGCGGGCGCTGGCCGAGGCGTGGTACGGGGACCTGGTGGCGGCTGAGCGGTCGGCCGGAGACGTGCGCGGCGGCGCCGCGGCCAGGATCGCCGGGGGAGCCGAGGCCGGCGAGGCGTCGCTGCTCGCCGAACTGGCCTGTGCGCAGGTCAGCCTGGGCCGTGACGACCTGGCGGCCGCGCAGCGGCTGCTGGATGACGTGGATCAACAGCGCACCGGGCAGTTCCCGGGAGAGCCGTCGGTCAGCGCGGTGGCCGCGTTGATCCGCGCCCGGGTCATGCTCGCCGATGGTGACGGAACGGCCGCCCGCACCGTGCTGTCCCGGCTCCGTGAAACGTGGGGCCCGGCCCATCCGGCCCTGTCCGATGTGATCACCGTGGCCGAGGGTGATGTCGCGCTGCGGGCAGGCAACGTCGGCCGGGCCCGGGCGATCCTGCTCCTGGTCGAGGACAGCGAGCATTTCGACCGGGCGGGCGGGCGCCTCCTGCGCGGCGGGCTGCTGATCGCGGAGGGCGACTTCTCGGCTGCACTGGAGGCGGTGCAGCCTTTCCTTGACCGTGCCGCTGGCGACGCGGCCGGCGGAGTGACGCGGCAGGAGCGGATCTCCGCCCTGCTGCTCGCCTCGGTGGCGCACCGCCGCCTCGGCTCAGCGGATGAGGCGGCCAAGCTCGTTGAGCAGGCCCTCGCCCTCGCTGAGCCGGACCGCGCCTACCGGGTATTTCTCGACGGGGGCGCCGCCGTCCGGTCGGCCCTCACCGTCATGGTCCCGCCGACCAGCCGTCATGCCGGGTTCGCCAGCCGGATCCTGGAGCGCTTCGCGGCGCAGGCGCCGCGGCCCGCCGGCACACCAGAGCAGCCGAGCGTTTCGCTGACCGACAGTGAACGTGCCGTGCTGTGCTTCCTCCCCTCCCACATGACCAACGAGGAGATCTCGCAGGCGCTGTTCCTGTCCATCAACACGGTGAAGACCCATTTGCGCTCGGCGTACCGCAAGCTGGGTGTCGGCTCCCGCCGGGACGCCATCGCCCGCGGCCGCCGGATAGGCCTGCTGTTAACCGCCGGAGCGGCGGCTGGTAACCCCCATTAGGCGGGGGTGAGCCCAGCGGCGTCGGCGAGGTGGCGGAATTGGAACGCCATGATGGCGAGCATCAGCCCGTAGAACATGAGCCAGATCCCCATCACAGCCAGCAGGATGGTCAGCGAGATCGCTGGCCAGAACATCACGATCAGTCCAGCAGCCAGGCTGAACAGGCCGACCATGGCCCGCAGCCCGCGGCCCGGGCCAGCCCCGGCAGCCGCCACGGTCAGATCCACCACGCCGTGCAGCACCCAAAACACCCCGACGATGAACGCCAGCAGGATCACCGTGACCGATATGTGGCGCAGGCAGTACAGCCCGGCCAGCGCGGCCAGCAGCCCGATGATCACGTAGGCCGCACGCATCCCGCCGCTGGCATCATCCGCGGTGAAGCCCTCGATCAGCCGGACCACGCCGGTCACCAGCAGCGCGATGCCAATGAGGACGGCGACCACGACGATCGTCGCCTGGGGCCAGACGAGCAGGATCAGGCCGAGCACGAAGGTTGCCACCGCGGCGAAAAGGACCAGCTGCCAGGTCCGGCCCCAGGTCGGCGGGACAGACCCGGTGGACGGCTCGCCGGACCCGCCCCCGCCGTACGGCACCTGACCGGCGTGTCTTGCATGCGAGGTTGTCATGAGATTCTCCTTGCGCCTGCCAGCGGTGTCAAAGGAGGCCCTGAGCGCCATGGTGCGCTGCCTGCCGCGCGCCCGCACCACCCACGCCGGGTGAACCCCCGCGAGGGCGTGTCCCACGGGTTCAGGTGGCCGCATCATGGCGGGTGACGGCACTGGGCACCACAAGTGGTCTGTCAGAGGAGTCCTATTTGGCTGCACGACGGTCATGCTGTCTCCCGCTCGCCTCCAGGGCGCCTTAAGGCGCCGCCTTCCCTCGTCGCTCGTTCCTCGCTCCTCAGTCCAGGCAGCACCGCGTCCCTCCGGCTCGCTCGTGCGGGCACCTCGCGGCGTTGTCGTCGTCGCCAATAGAGGGGCTAGTGGGAAGACCCAACGTCTTGTCCCTGTCACCGCCGGACCGGTGCTGACGATCGAGTGGACGG
>Ga0207684_10000493_pt1 | contig 50013 bp, 56 predicted proteins | sample KBSK5501metaG_FD_184342 | JGI IMG/M metagenome (GOLD analysis project Ga0207684, IMG submission 184342) | Corn, switchgrass and miscanthus rhizosphere microbial communities from Kellogg Biological Station, Michigan, USA - KBS K5-50-1 metaG... | ecosystem: Host-associated > Plants > Roots >... | reverse complement strand
GAGCTCGCCGCGCGCGCAGCGCTGGGTTACCCTCCCTTCGGCCAGTTGGTCAGTCTTCGAGTAACGGGAACGCGTGATGACGTTGTGGCCGCCGCGGCCGATCGCTGGGCGGGATTGCTGGGAATCGAAGTCGTAAAGGCTGCGGGCGAAAAGATTCCGACCGCCATTCAGTTGCTCGGTCCTATCCCGGCGATACCGGCGCGGCTTCGCGGCAGATTCCGGAGGCAACTCGTTGTCAAAGGCGAAGACGGCGCACGGCTCAGGGAAGCGGTTCGAAGGACGCTGGCCACGATGGAAGCCGACGGTCGAGCGGGGAAGTTACGGTACGATGTCGATGTCGATCCAGTATCGCTACTGGGGTGATGGGACGGCTAAGATTTCGGCGCCGGCGGCTCCATGGATTCAGTCCGGCGGATCAAGCGAAAGATCCCGTAGGCGAAAGTCAGCCAGAACGTGGCGAAAAAGATACCTACGAAAGAATTCACAACCTGCTCGCCCGAAGGCTGCGGCACACCTTCCATCGCTGGCTTAATCAATTGGGCAGCTGACCAACTCAGGCTTTCAAGGCCGAGAATAAGGCAGGCCCACGCCCATATGTGTCGAATGGTTTCCCCCAGCCACAGCAGCAGAGCGGTGAAGCCGAGCCCCGCCACGACCGCCCAGGACACAGGCATGGGGGTCCATACCCATGCTAGGGTAAGGCCAATTGTGACGACGACGGCCGCGATCAGAGCATTCAGCTTGGGGAACCAGTCAGCCATAGAGAACATCTCCTTTCGTTCAAGAATTTCAGGCGGAGCAGGTGCGCGTGACTTGCATCAATTCTAACACCGATCATCCCCACATCATCCCCCCTCTGAACGCCTATACTCCTCGCGGTTCCATCATCTCGCATCTTTTTCATTAGGGCCAAATGTATAAGCCAAATCAGCTATTTGCGCATTTCTGATGTCTTCCTGGACCGACTGACTGAAATCCTGACATATACCTTAGTTTGTCTACCTATCCAGGCGTTAAAAAACTCATTAATCTTTAGCCTGTTGCGAATTCAATACCCTACTTTAAAATAGGAATCATACCTTAAGTAATGTCAGTAAATTTTACACCTAGTGTCAATCCCTAGAAATGTGAGATTCATCCCGTATTGATAAATCAACAGTTTCTAAACTGGCATATCATATGCATCCACTTTAAGTAATTTAAGTAAAACACTGGGACAACGGAGGTTATTATGAGGAAACAAAGATGGTTTGCATCCTTGACGGGCTTAGTCGTTGCGGGAATGCTGGGGCTTCCCCTGGCAGCCCAAGCGGTGCCGGCCGATCCGGCATCATCTATACCCGGTAGCACTTCCTTTAAGTTCCACTTTACTGACTTTGAGTCGCTCGTCACCTCCACTGCGGTGGGGTCTAATACTCTCAGCGGGCTTATCAGGGTCGACTCGATTATCCCTGACGCCGGCGGTGCGGCCTTCTGGAACTCGGGCCAAGGTGGTGGGGTCCTCAACGGGTATTTCACAGGTTTACAATTAGTGACTGGGCCAACGCCGAGTTTTGCTTTCAACGGTGGAACCTTAACGATTTTCCTCCTTGCCACGCCGGATCCGTTCAATGCAAGCGCAGCTCCGGCTGCCACTGGTTCTACGCCTCTCACCCTTGCAACAGCCAGCCCTTTTCTCTGTGGTGGCCCATGTCCCGCTACTCCCTGGCTTACTCTGGACTTCGGGACGGGTTACAGCGGCCAATATCCAACGGCGACGTTAGCAGGCTCGCTAAATGGCACGACCAATTCCAGTACGGGTAATGCAGCTGGGTATTTGGACGTGACAGGAGGAACGGACGCGAATATATTCAATACTAACTCGCAAGGCGGGCACGACTTTGTGATGAACTCAAGTTTGTGCGTAGGTCCTAATGCGACGTGCCCAAGCGGTAGCTGGGCAGTTTTCAGCAATGATCCAGTACTTGGCCTTACCGCGTCCACTACGCACCCACCGGCTGATGCTGTGCCTGAACCTGCCAGCCTGTTACTGATGGGGTCCGGCCTCTTTGGACTCGGTTTCTGGCGGTATCGTAGACAGGCATAAATTTGGTTTAGTCAACGCCATCTCCGTTCGCGGCTGCCCGCAAACGGCTTCGCAAGCAGAATCAAAAAGGGCCAGTCTCTCATCACTGAGACTGGCCCTTTTCTTGATACCGCCACGGCCCGTGAGTAGAGGCGCCTACTGTATATTCGCTCCTGCCAAGAGGCAACGCATTGAAAACCCAATGACAAGAAGATTTGGTGCCGAAGGCGGGATTTGAACCCGCACGGGTTTCCCCACACGCCCCTCAAACGTGCGTGTCTGCCATTCCACCACTTCGGCGCCGTGAATGTCGAATTATAGGTTTGAGCCCATGCAGTGTCAATTCCGATGCACGCGCATCGTGAGCTGCTTCGTCTTTCGTACGGAGTCGTTCATGGTTGACACTGTCTCGACTGCTCAGTAGAATCCGACGAGACCATGGCACCCCGCATCGCTGCCTTCTTTGACCTCGACAACACCATCATTCCAGGTCCTGCCATCGAGCGCGATTACTTTTTTCTGCTCTGGCGACAAGGCCGAGTGGGCATCCGCGATTTCACCAAAAGCGCGCTTTGGCTCCTGCGTAACATTCCGCCGTTCTCGTTAGACCCCCTGCGCCGGCACAAGCCCTACCTCGCCGGTAAACCTGTCGCCGAAATTGAATCCCAGGCGCGGGCATTTTTCTGGGAAAAAGTCTGCCCGCGTATTTCGGAAGACGCTCGTCGCGTTATCGAAGAGCATCAGGCTCAGAACCATCATGTCGTGTTTTTGACGGGTTCTCCCGATTTTTTAGTCGAGCCCTTGGCGACCTTCCTCAAGATCGACCAGGTCGCCGCCGGCCGGCTTGAGCGGAACGGCACGTTGTATACCGGCGCCATGCTCGATCCTTATCCGTACCGCCATGGCAAGCGCGTGGTGGCGGAGCAACTCGCGGCGAAGCAGGGATTTGACTTGAGCACCTGCTACATGTACGGAGACAGCCCCGGTGACCTTCCGGTCCTGGAATCGGTCGGGCATCCGCGTGTAGTCAACCCGATTCGCGGAATGGCTCGCATCGCCCGCCAGCGCGGCTGGCCGATTCTTCACTGGCGATAGCCGAGCGTCCCCATGCGCATCACCGAAATCTTCTTCAGCATTCAAGGAGAGTCAAGTTACGCCGGCCTCCCCTGCGTGTTCGTGCGTTTTACCGGATGCCCTCTTCGATGCGGCTGGTGCGACACCGCCTACGCGTTCTATGAGGGAACCGAGCGTAGCCTGGAGAACATTCTAAACGAGGTGGCACACTTCGACTGCCGTTTGGTGGAGATTACCGGCGGGGAACCTCTGGCCCAAGTCGAGGCCCATGGTCTCATTACCGCCCTCGCCGATCGAGGTTATACCGTGTTGATCGAGACAAGCGGAGCGATCGATCTAGCCCCTGTTGATCCACGTGCGATCCTCATCATGGACCTGAAATGCCCGGGAAGCGGCATGGAGGACCGGAATCGGTGGAGCAATCTTTCCTTGCTCAAACCTCATGATGAAGTGAAGTTTGTCATCAAAGACCGGGCCGACTATGATTGGGCCGTGGAGATAATCCACCGATACGGCCTTAGCGACCGCCAGCGAATACTTCTAAGCCCCGTCTTTGGGGAGCTCGAACCTCAGGTGCTCGCCGATTGGATCTTGGGGGACCGCTTGCGGGTCCGATTTCAGCTTCAAGTACACAAGCTCATCTGGGATCCCGCAATGCGGGGCGTGTAAGGCGACTAACGCAGCATATGCCGGCAAAGATGAACGTGATCGTGAAGACCGGACGGCTCGTTGATGAGGCTTCGGACGCGCTCCTGCTCTGCCATTGGGAAGGTGAACCGTTCGGGGATCAGGCTGCCACGATTGACGCCGCGGTCAAGGGCCGCCTCAAGGGACTGCTTAAGAGCCGCGAATTCAGCGGTCTTGCCTGCCAGATCTCGATTCTTCATGTCGCGCCCGGCGAGCGGCTGCGCGCAAAGCGGATCGTCCTCGTCGGTCTCGGCAAACGCGCCGAGGCCTCGTTGGAAACGCTTCGCCGGGCGTTGGGCACCGCTGCAAAGGCCGTGCGGGAAGTCGGCGCAAAGTCCTTTGCCTCTCCGGTGGGTGACATTATGCGCGCCCGTACCGGCCGAGCCAATGCCAATGGGGCACGTAGAGGCGATCCGATCGAGCCGGATCAGGCCGCGCAAGCCATGGTGGAAGGCGCTCTCCTCGGCCTCTATCAATTCAACGTCTATCGAACCGAGCGAAACGGGGGCGTCAAAGAGATCAGGTCCATCACGTTTGTCGTCGATCGACAGGCCAGAAGACTGCAGATCGAGCAGTCCGTGCGATGGGGGCAAGCTATTGCCGAAGCCACGATCTTCGTCCGGGATCTCTGCAACCATCCGGCCAATGTGGTGACGCCGACATACATCGCCAAGGAGGCGAAGAAGATCGCCCAAAACCCGCGCGTCCGCTGCACGGTCTTAGACCGGCTGCAGATGGAACGGATCGGCATGGGCGCGATGCTCGGCGTCGCGCGCGGCAGTCATGAACCCCCCAAATTCGTCATTCTTGAATATCGTGGAGGTCCGAGGAACAACCGGCCCATCGCATTGGTCGGGAAGACCGTCACCTTCGATTCCGGCGGGATCTCAATCAAGCCGGCGGACAACATGGATCAGATGAAAGCCGATATGACGGGCGGCGCCGCTGTGCTGGCAGCCGTACGTACGGCAGTCCGAATGCGGCTGCCGTTGAACATCGTGGGGATCATTCCCGCGACCGAGAACATGCCGGGCGGCAGTGCCACAAAGCCTGGGGACGTGCTGACCAGTCTCTCCGGAAAGACGATCGAGGTGATCAATACCGATGCCGAAGGGCGGCTGATCCTGGCGGACGGGCTGACGTACGCCATCCGATATAATCCGGAAGTCCTGGTGGACATCGCCACGCTCACCGGGGCCTGCGTCGTGGCCCTGGGTAATGTCGCCATCGGCGTCCTCGGCAACAACGACCCCTTGATCCAGGAGCTGAAACAGGCCGGCGAGGAATCCGGAGAACGGGCGTGGCAACTGCCGTTGTGGGACGACTACTATGACTTGATCAAGAGTGACGTCGCCGACGTCAAGAACACCGGTGGGCGGCCCGGCGGCACCATTACAGCAGCCGCCTTTCTCAGCAAGTTTATAGGCAAGGCCGTCTGGGCCCATCTGGACATCGCCAGCACCGACTGGAGCGATCGCGAGAAGGCTTACATTCCGAAAGGCGCTACCGGCGTCGGTGCCCGGCTGTTGATTCAGTTCCTTCGCAACCGGGCACAAGGTCAGCAAGGGACCGCGGCAAACGGCCGGTCCCGCCGACGAGTCTCCAGTTCGCCCCACCGGCAGGGTGCGAAGGTGAAAAAAGGCGCGCGGGGCCATGGGAAAAAGGCGCGTCTTGGCGCGCCTAGGGTGGGTGGGTGAGATAGCAAGGTGAGAAGGACGACATGAATCTGAAAGAGAAAGTCGGTCAGCTTTTCATGCTTGGCTTCCATGGGACGGAAGTCTCGAAGGATCTTCGGACCCTGTTTCAACACTATCACCCTGGCGGCGTGATTCTCTTCAGCCGGAACCTCCAAGAGCCGTCGCAGGCGGCGCACCTGGTCAATGCTCTTCAGAAACTGGCGCCCGCGATGCCGCTCTTTGTCGCGATCGATCAAGAAGGCGGGCGCGTGGCGCGCCTTCCCAAGGGATTTACCGTCTTCCCAGGTCAAGGGGCACTCGGCCGCGCGGGAACGGTAGAACTGGCGTATTCCTTTGCGGAGGTGACGGCCAAAGAGCTTCGAGCGATCGGAGTGAATATGAACCTCACCCCGGTCCTCGACATCAACAGCAATCCCGAGAATCCCATCATTGGGGACCGGGCTTTCGGCAACGATCCGCTGCAAGTTGAAACGCTGGGCCTCGCGGTCATTGCCGGACTCCAGGACAACGGCGTCCTTGCCTGCGGCAAGCATTTCCCAGGCCACGGCGACACCACCGCGGATTCGCATCATGAGCTACCGATCGTTCCGCATGGCCTCGAGCGGCTGCGAGAGATTGAATTGCGTCCCTTCGTGCACTGTTTTCAAAATGGGTTGGCCGCGGTCATGTCAGCGCACGTCAAATACCCTGCCCTGGATCCGGAATTTCCCGCGACTCTCTCGCCGGCGATCATGACCGATCTGCTTCGCTCGCAGTTGCACTTCAAGGGGTTGGCCTTGACGGACGACCTCGAGATGCACGCCGTTGTTGACCATTACAGTATCGAAGAGGCCGCGATCCGCTCTTTCCAGGCCGGTGCGGATATTCTCCTCATTTGCAAGGACCAGGAACAGCAAGAAGCCGGAATGGATGCAGTTTACCAAGCGGTGAAAAAGGGCGAGATCTCGGAGTTGCAACTTCAGCACGCGGTCTTGCGGGGGTTGGAAGCCAAGGAGCGCTATGTGCTCCCCTACAAGTCGGCCGACCCGAAAAGTGCCTCCACGCGCGTAGGCACCGCCCAGCATCGGGAAGTCGCTCAGGCGATTCGCGAAGCGGCCGCGCAGCCTATTGTCTAAGCCCGCTCTTTCTTCGGAACCTGTTTCCACTCGCGAACGCATCGCATGGTGTCTCTTCGATTTTGCGAACTCTTCGTTTACGACTATCATCGTCACCGTCGCCTTCAGTGTCTACTTCGTTCAAATCGTGGTCACTGGGGACAGTCCGCTCGGCGCCGGCGAAGCGCTCTGGGGAGCAGCCTACGGCGTTTCAATGATCCTCATTGCCTTTTTGTCACCGGTTCTTGGGGCGATGGCAGATCACCAGGCTGCAAAAAAGCAGTACCTTGCAGCGGTTACAGGGCTATGCATTCTGTGCACCGCCGGGCTCTATTTCGTCAAGGCCGGCGACGTAGTGTTGGCCCTCGTCCTGTTTGGATTGGCGAACATCGGGTTTGAACTTGGATACACTTTTTATAATGCCTTCCTGGTGGAACTGGCAGACCGCGAGGAGATGGGCCGGCTCTCCGGAGCCGGCTGGGGTCTCGGATATCTCGGCGGTCTCTTCGCGCTCGCGCTGGCCTATCCTTTTGTCAAGGGCGGCCTCGCGACGGAGAATCTGGAGTCCTACCGGCAAAGCTTCCTGGCCACCGCACTTTTCTTCCTGATTGCCAGCATACCAACGTTCCTGTATCTGAAAGAGCGTGCTCGTCCACAGCCTCGGGCGCCGAATATCAGTGTGTGGACAGTCGGATTTGCCAGAGTCGGCAGCACCTTTCGTGCGATCCGCCGGTACCGGGAACTGGTCGTGTACTTGGTGGCGTTCCTGATCTACACCGACGGCATCAATACGGTGGTCGTGTTCAGCGGAATTTTCGCTGCTCAAGTGCTCGGATTCACCCCCCAGGATCTAATTATCTATTTCCTGATTACCCAGTTAACCGCAGGCGCGGGGGCTTATGGCTTTGGCATTTTGACTGATCGTATCGGCGCTAAGCGCGTCATCGCGATGACGCTGTGGGTATGGATCGGCATCGTCGCCTGGGCCTTCGCGGTCCGTAGCGTCACGGAGTTTTACATCATCGGCTTGGTCGCCGGAGCCGCGCTCGGCGCCAATCAAGCCGCCAGCCGGACATTGCTAGGTCTCTTCACTCCTGTCGGCCGGCAAGCGGAGTTTTTCGGGTTCTTTTCATTAAGCGGAAAGCTCGCGGCGACGCTAGGACCGATTCTTTACGGGCAGATCGTCCTGTGGACTGGAAGCCAGCGCGTGGCGGTCCTCTCGCTGGCCGCCTTCTTTCTCATCGGGTGGTTAGTCCTTCGTCTCGTGAACGAGCCTGCAGGTTTCCTCGCCGCGCAGTCCGATTCAGTCTCCGCTCATAAAGGCTAGAAGAACCCTGGGTTTTCCCTCTCCTCCACGCGCTGATTCCGCCTGAGTCGTCAACCAGCCAATCACCTGAACCACGAGACCCCACGGGAGAGGGGCTAGTACGCTATGGCACCCCATATTAGTCTGAGAAGAGAGCAGGGCAGGTTCTGCATCCCAACGGTGGTGAAGTAGTAAACGGGTAAACTGAAGGAGGGATGATCTATGGCGCGAAAAACGAAGACCAAGAAGAAACCAGTCGGCGCGCGTGCCAGAAAAGCGGTAAAAGCCAAACCCAAAACCGCCCGCGCCGCTCGAGGCGCCGCCGCACGAAAAGCGGTCAAGAAGACCTCCGCACGGCCTGAGCGCATGAAAATGCGACAAAAAAAACATTTGTCCAAAAGCACGGGGCACTCCAAGTCAATCACTTCGGCTAGTGGATACGAGGAGAAGGCCGGACAATCGGTGGCGAGCCGTAGTTATGAAGCGATCGGCCAATGGGACGATGATTGGGCAACGGAGCCGAAGACCGGGTCCGGAACAGACACGGGAATCCAAGAGCGATAAGGCGGCAGATGAAGCTCGTGGTGGCGCGAGGCGTGTGGATGCTCCTGCGAGACTCCTTTTACGCCTGGCTCGACGACAACGTGCAGCGCCTGGGAGCAGCGCTGGCCTACTATACCGTGTTCTCTCTCGCGCCGCTGTTGATCATCGTCATCGCGATCGCGGGCTTGGCGTTCGGACAAGAGGCCGCCCATGGCCAGATCATGAGCCAGATCGAGGGTCTCCTCGGCGAGCAGGGCGCAAAAGCGACTCAGGCCATGATCGAAAATGCGCGCCAGCCGACCGCCGGGCTCGTGGCAAGCCTCTTGGGAATCATCCTGCTCGTCTTCGGCGCGACCGGCGCGTTTGCGCAACTTCAGGACGCGCTCAACACCATCTGGGGCGTGGTTCCCAAGCCCGGTCGCGGGGTGCTGGGCATCCTCCAGGATCGGCTCTTCTCCTTTATGCTGGTGATCGGCATCGGCTTTCTGCTTCTCGTTTCGCTGGTGCTGAGTGCAGCCCTGGCGGCCCTCGGCAAGTTTTTTGGCTACCTATTGCCGGTGCCTGAAGCGATCCTACAAATCGTGAATTTTGTCCTCTCATTCGGCGTGATCACCCTCCTGTTTGCGATGATGTACAAGATCCTGCCGGATGTGAAAATCGGATGGAGCGATGTCTGGATCGGAGCGGCAATGACGGCCCTGTTATTCAGCGTGGGAAAATTTCTGATCGGGCTGTATCTTGGCAAGAGCGGCGTGGCATCGGCCTACGGGGCGGCTGGCTCTCTGGTCGTTATCCTGCTCTGGGTTTACTATTCTTCGCAGATTTTGCTCTTCGGCGCCGAGTTCACGTTTGTGTACGCGAACAAATACGGCTCTCATATCGAACCTTCCGACAATGCCGTGTTGATCAACAAGCAGATTCGTGCCGAAGCCGAGCAAGGCATCCCCGCGACCGCGGATGTGATGATTAGAGACAAAGGCGATTAACATGCTCTGGGCTAGCGGGTTAGTCAGGACATACTCGGGCATGGGATTGGTAGTCCTCATGTTATTCGTACTTTTTGGTACTTGCGCTTCTGCCCAAGAGGGTCCCCCGCCATCCCTCTTCGACGAGATTATTGCGCAGATGAAATTCGAAAAGCCGACGCGAATCGCCGGCCGTTTTCGCTCGGTGGACGGCTATGAGGACGCCATCTGGATCGAGTGGACACACCTGAACGACGGCGCCGGGTGGCGAGCGGTCCGCAATGAGATGATGTTCAAGGTTCTCCCGCGCGATGCCGGCATGATGGAGTTCTTCCGGAGGCTCAAGCCAGGCACGAGTCTCCACATGACCGTCCAGCAGGATTCAGACGGAAATCGACGCATTCTCGAATTGGAGGAAACCTAGCGAAGTTGTTCTAAGGCGCGGCCCAGACCGCGGCGGGTCAGAATGCCAATGACCCTGTCGCCGTCGGTCACAATCAGCCGGCTCCGGTCTTCTTGCATCAGGCGATCCATCACAGTCGCGATCGATTCATGGGGTTGCACGGCCAGCTGACTGTCGCGCGGGACCATGACCTGACCCACACTGACCCGATCCCAATTCTCTCGAGGCACTCCCGTCAGGTCCTTGAGGGACACCATTCCAACCAATCGCCCATCCTTCACTACCGGAAAGCTGCTAAAGCCGTAGCGCAAGAAATATTGATTCACCGCCTCATCCACCGTCTGAGTCTCTTCAAGCGCCACAACCTTGTGGGTCATGACATCACCGACTCGAAGACCGCTTAAAGATTCCTGAAAAGCAACCTGCCGATGGCTGTTATGGGCCGACAGATATAAGAAGGCCCCGATCAACAGCATCCAAACACCGTTCACCGCGGATTCCATCGAGAGATAGAGCCCGAAGAGCATCAACAAGATTGCGACACCCTGGCCGGCCCGGGAGGCATATCGCGTGGCGCTGTGAAAATTGCGGGACCAGGCCCACAGTCCCGCGCGAAGCACTCTTCCGCCGTCGAGCGGATAACCCGGCACCAGATTGAAAAGTGCCAGCGTCAAGTTGATTTCCTGCAGGAGTGTCGATACGGCTACGGCATCGGAAGGACTCCCCGGCACAACGGCCAGGACACCAAAGGCAATTGAGATAAGGACCGAAACGACCGGCCCGGCTATCGCGATCAAGAACTCCGCCCTGGGAGTCGGAGCTTCACGCCGGATTTGCGCCATACCGCCGAAAATGAAGAGGGTGATCTGGGCGATCGGAATACGGTACCGCATTGCCACCCAGGAGTGGCCCAACTCGTGCACCAGCACCGACGCGAACAACAGGAACGCCGCAACCATGCCCAGAAACCAATACTCCCAGCGGGGCCGGGTCAATATCAAGGGAAAGTACTTCTCCGCCAGTCCATAGGTAAACCAGGCGAAAACCAGAAACCAGGAGACATGCACCTTTAACGGAATGCCGAAGATTCGCCCGATCTGCCAGGATTGCCCGATCATCATTGATCCTCTCGCTTGCCCACCCTCCAAAGCTAGTCTACACTAACCTTGTGCCCACTGATACTCTCAGAGCGAAACTCGACCATCTCCCGGGGGCTCCCGGCGTCTACCTCCTGAAGAGCGATCGCGGCGAGATCCTCTACATCGGGAAGGCCAGCGTTTTGGCGGATCGCGTACGCTCGTACTTTCAAAAAGCGACGGAACTGACTCCCAAAACCCGTCTCATGGTCGGGCTGATTACCGACGTGGAGACCATCATCACCGGCTCGGAGCTTGAGGCCCTCATCCTGGAAAGCTCCTTGATCAAGCGGCACCGGCCGCGGTTCAACGTCGTCCTCAGGGATGACAAACAGTACCCTTATTTGCGCCTGCCGATTAAGGAAGCTTTTCCGCGGTTCAGTATTGTGCGCAGAATCCAAAAAGACGGAGCACTCTATTATGGGCCCTATGTGCCAGCCGGAGCCCTGCGGGAAACGTTGCGCGTGATTAAGAGCGTCTTCCCCCTGGCCACGTGCACCATCGAGATTGATGGAACGGCGGAACGGGCCTGCATTGAATACGAGATCAAGCGCTGCATGGCCCCCTGCATCGGCCGGCAGAGCTCGGAGGAGTACCACGAGATCGTCAAGCAGGCCCGGATGTTTCTCGAAGGGCGAAACACCGATCTCTTAAAACAATATCGAGGCCGGATGGAGACCGTGGCCGCACGGCAGGACTACGAAGAAGCGGCGCGCATTCGGGACCGGATCTTCAAGATCGAGCGGACGCTGGAGCGGCAGCGGGTGGCGCAAACCGAGACCGTTGACCAGGACGTGATCGGGTTGGTTCGGGATGGCGCGGCAGCCGATCTACAGATGATGTTCGTTCGCGGCGGTCTGCTGGTTGGACGGAAAGATTTCCACTGGAGCGACGTGCAGGACACTTCGGATGTCGAACTCGTCCGCTCCGTGGTGGAGCAGTTCTACAACAAGGAGCTGATTCCTCCCAAGCAATTGTTGCTGCCGGTGGACTTACCTGAAGCCGAGCTTTTTAGCGCGTGGCTGTCCGAGAAAAAAGGGGAAAAGGTGCGGGTCTTGGTGCCGGAGCGGGGGATCAAGCATCACCTGGTGCAATTGGCGGAGGAAAACGCAGCGGCTGCCTTGAAAGAACACCAGCGCGACGAGGCCACCGGCCGCGCGGCGGCCGAAGAACTCATGAGGCTATTGCGCTTGCGAAAGGTTCCTTCCCGCATAGAAGGCTTCGATGTCTCGAATATTCAGGGGAATCAGGGCGTCGCTTCACTCGTCGTCTGGGAAGCCGGAGAGTCAAAGAAGTCCGATTACCGCCGGTTCCGAATCAGAACCGTTGAGGGCGCCAATGATTTCGCCAGCATCAAGGAAGTCGTATCACGCCACTATGCCGGCGTGCAGCAGGAGCAGCAGCGCCTCCCCGACCTTATCCTCATCGACGGCGGCATCGGGCAGCTCTCGGCCGCCCTGGAGGCGCTCAAGGAGGTGCATCTTCTAGACATCGACATCCTCGGCCTGGCCAAAGCCAAAGGGGACAAAGAGGAGCGCGTGTTCCTTCCCGGTCGCAAGAATCCCGTGATTCTCAGCCCCTCCTCGCCGGCCACGCATCTGTTGCAACGCATCCGGGACGAAGCCCATCGCTTCGCCATTACGTACCACCGCCGGCTTCGCGGCAAGGCCTTGCTCGCCTCCAGACTCGATGAGATCGCCGGCGTCGGCCCGACGAAGCGCCGGGACCTGCTCCGCCACTTCGGCTCGCTGGAGGCCCTCACTGGAGCCAGCGAGGTGGAGCTGCAACGCGTTGGGGGCATTGGTCCCCGCATCGCAAGCGAGATACGCGCGGCGCTGACCAATATAGATCCACCGGTGACAAGCAGCCTGCCGCGCGAATAATCGCGAGCCTGTTTATACCGTGTTTATATACCGTGTCGCTCGTTGACACCCCTAAATACCCTGTGCCACAATCCCATCTTCATCATGAAGGCTAGAATCCTCGACAGCGAAGGAGCACGGTCATGGGGGGCCATAGTCACTGGGCGACCACGAAGCGGCACAAAGGCGTTATAGACGCCAAGCGCGGTAAGACCTTCACGAAAATTATTCGGGAAATCACGGTGGCCTCCCGGTTGGGCGGCGGCGACCCCGAAGGAAATCCCCGCCTCAGATTCGCAGTCCTCAAGGCCAAAGACGCGAATATGCCTGCAGACAACATCAAGAAGGCGATCCAACGCGGCACCGGCGAGCTTCCCGGCGTTCACTTTGAAGAATTCCAGCTCGAGGGGTACGGACCAGGGGGTTGCGCGCTGCTGATTGATTTGACCAGCGACAACCGAAACCGCACTGTCGCTGAGATCCGCAACATCCTGACCAAACAAAATGCGAACCTTGCCGAAGCCGGCGCCGTGTCCTGGCAATTCCATAAAAAGGGGCTGCTGGTCGTCGAACAGGACAAAGCAGACGAAGAGAAACTGATGACCGTCGCGCTTGACGCCGGAGCGGAAGATATTAAGACGGACGGTAAGATCTTTGAAGTCATTACGAAACCCCATGATTTTGAGAACGTAAAGAAGGCCGTCGCGGACGCTAAAATCGCAACGTCTCTAGCCGAGGTCACTTACATTCCCGAGAACTACATCCAACTGGACGAAAAGACAGCCGAGCAGGCGCTCAAGCTCGTGGACACCCTGGAAGACCAGGACGACGTACAGAAGGTGCATGCGAACTTTGACATTCCCGAAGCGATTATGGAGAAGGTAGCCGCCGCGGGATGATCGCCTCGCTGACCGGCCGTCTCGCCTCCAAACACCCCGGAGGTGTGGTCATTGACGTGCAGGGCGTCGGCTACGATGTCCTCATTCCCCTCAGTACCTATTACCGCCTTCCCGATCCCGACCAATCCGTTTCCCTGACGATCCATACCCATGTCCGCGAGGATGCCATTCAGTTGTTCGGCTTTCTCACGGCGCGCGAGAAGGACGCCTTCCTGTTGCTTCTCACGGTCTCGGGGATCGGCCCGAAACTCGCCCTCAGCGTCATCTCGACCCTCAGCGTGGATGACCTGAGCGGTGCCATTCTGAACGATGATTATGCAGTCTTGGCGTCGGTGCCGGGGATAGGTAAAAAATCAGCGGGCCGATTAGCACTTGAATTGAAAGATAAGATAGAAAAGATCTCACTTGGTGCTGACATTTTGACTACAAAGCCGCGTGAGCCTTCAGATCGGCTGATGAATGACGCATTGTCTGCGCTGGTTAACCTGGGCTATAAGGCAGCGGACGTTAAGGACGTGTTGAAACAGGTGCTGGCAGCGCGCAATGGGGAGATGCCTTTGCAAGACCTTATCCGGGCAGCCCTTAAAGAGCTGGCGAAGTAACCATGGACGACCGGATCATCACGATGCAGAAGAGCGATGACGAACGGAGCTTCGAATCGGCGCTGCGGCCCCAGAGCCTCCACGAGTATGTGGGTCAAGCGAGGATGAAGGAGTCACTGCGTATCTGTATGGAAGCCGCCAAGCAGCGGGGAGAAGCCCTGGACCACTGCATCTTCTACGGGCCGCCGGGCGTGGGCAAAACCACTATCGCCAATATCATTGCCAAGGAAATGGGCGGAGCCCTGCGCGCCACCTCCGGCATTGTGTTGAACCATGCCGGCGATCTGGCCGCGATTCTCACTAACCTCCAGCATGGCGATGTCCTATTCATCGACGAAATTCACCGGCTCCCGGCGCCGGTTGAGGAAGCTTTGTATCCCGCGATGGAAGATTATCAACTGGATCTCATTATCGGGCAGGGGGCCTCGACCCGCACAATCAAGCTTGATCTGCCGCGCTTCACCTTGATCGGCGCCACGACCAGGGTCGCCTCATTGACCTCTCCGCTACGAGAGCGTTTTGGCCTCAACTATCGGCTGGATTTCTATACGCCTCAGGAATTAGAGGCCATTATTCTCAGGTCCGCCGGCATTCTTAAGATTCCGGTGGAAGCTTCCGGCGCCGCGGAAATCGCGCGACGCTCCCGCGGCACCCCCCGGATCGCCAACCGCCTGCTCCGGCGCGTGCGAGACTTCGCGCAGGTCAAACGCGACGGTGCGGTGACCAGTGAGGTCGCCGATGCGGCGCTTGCCTGGGTCGGGGTAGACAGCGCCGGTTTTGATGACATGGACCGCTTGCTCCTCCAGACGCTCATTGAGAAATTCGGAGGAGGGCCTGTAGGAGTCGAATCCCTGGCGACAGCGATTGGGGAAGAACGGGGGACTGTCGAAGACGTGTACGAACCGTACCTCATTCAGGCCGGCTACCTGGAACGGACCTCCCGTGGTCGTGTTGCCACCCGTCTCGCGTTTCAGCATTTTGGAAAACAAAAAGACCTTCTCGCGTAACCAAGCCTCTCCTCGGCAGTCCCGTTTAAGGGCTTTTCCCATTTACACCCGCCCACCCCAGGCGCGCCGAGACGCGCCCCTTCCCGTTGAAATTGCTTGCAAAATTAGCCTAATCTCGGATAAAGTTACAAACCTTCTGAAAAAGTAATTATGAAAGACCAATCGCTTCAGACTCCTCGGAAAGAAATCGACAAAATCGATGACGAGATCGTGCGATTACTCAACGAACGGGCCCAGTACGTCATCAAAATCGGCAAGCTGAAAAAAGCATCCGATACACAGGCGAATCTCCACACTCCTGCCCGGGAAGCCGAAATCATGGAACGGCTCTGCAAAGTAAATCCGGGCCCGTTTCCCAACGACGCTCTGCGAGCGGTTTACCGTGAGATCATGTCCGGTTCGTTGGCGCTGGAAGGACCGGTCAAGGTCGCCTATCTCGGCCCTCGCGCTACTTTTACGCATCTGGCCTGTATTCGAAAATTCGGCTCATCGGCCCAATACGTCCCGCAGACTTCAATCAAGGACGTATTCGACGAGGTGGAGAGAGGCCGGGCCGACTTCGGTGTCGTGCCGATCGAGAATTCAACTGAAGGGGTGGTGAACCACACCCTGGACATGTTTATCGACTCCAATCTGCAGATTTACGGGGAAGTGCTCCAGGAAGTCTCTCATCATTTGTTGTCCAAGAGTGACTCCCTGAAGGCGGTGAAAAAGATCTATTCGCATCCCCATGCGCTTGCCCAGTGCCGCCACTGGCTCGAGACAAACATGCCGGACGTGCCGCTCGCCGAGGTGCACAGCACGGCGCGGGCGGCCGAAATCTGCACGGAGGACCCCTCTGCCGCCGCCATCGCGTCTGAACTGGCCGGGCAGATCTACGCTTTGAAGGTTCTCAAGCCGCGCATTGAGGACAACATCAATAACTACACGCGCTTCCTAGTCCTGTCCTCCAAGACGCCGGAGCGCACCGGCAAAGACAAGACCTCCGTCATGCTGTCCGTCAAAGACAAGGTCGGTGCCTTGTACGATTTGCTTCGTCCGTTCGCATCCCACGGAACCAATCTCACCAAAATCGAATCCCGTCCCTCGCGCCGAAAGGCGTGGGAGTATATTTTCTTCATCGATCTGGAAGGTCATATCGAAGAGGACCGCGTGAAGCGGGCCCTGGCCGAGATCAAGTCCCGCTGCCTGTTCCTCAAGGTCCTTGGATCTTATCCGGCGCATATGTAGCTCGACCATGGCTATTCGAATCAATCCCAATATCGCCGGCATCACGCCATATTCTCCGGGAAAACCGATTGAGGAATTGGAGCGCGAGCTGGGCATTACGGGTTCCATTAAACTGGCGTCCAATGAAAATCCACGGGGGCCGTCTCCCCGGGCCCTCGCCGTCCTTGCGGGGACCGCGTCATCCCTACACCGCTATCCGGATGGCGGTGGCCATGCTCTTCGGCATGCCTTGGCGGAGCACTGGAAGGTGACGCCGGAGCAGGTGATCCTCGGCAACGGCTCGGATGAAATCATTGGGCTTCTCACCAAAGCGTTTTTGCAGCCGGGGGACGAGGCAGTGATCGCGGATCCCAGCTTCGTCGTTTACAAGATTGACGTTGCCGCAGCCCACGCCACGCCGGTTCTAGTGCCGTTAAAAGAGTACCGGCACGACCTCGCGGCCATGGCCAAAGCCATCAGCTCTAAGACACGGATGGTCTTTATCTGCAATCCGAATAACCCGACCGGCACCTATGTGACAGCAGCGGAAGTATCCGCTTTTCTTCGGTCGGTTCCTCCGGACGTCATCGTCGTTTTCGATGAAGCCTACTATGAATATGTAACCGCCACGGATTATCCCGATACCTTGGCGGTGCTGGCATCCAGCCGCAACGTCGTGGTACTCCGTACATTCTCTAAAATCTACGGGCTCGCAGGGTTGCGCATCGGCTATGGTGTGACGACTGGCGAGATTGTCGGGCATTTAAACCGGATCCGCCCGCCCTTCAATACCAACAGCCCCGCCCAGAAAGCGGCGCTTGCTGCCCTGGAAGATGAGAAGCACGTACAGGAAAGCCGGCGGGGGAATATCGAAGGCCGGCACTTTCTCATGGAGCGACTGCGCGCCTTGGGGTTCACCGTCGTTCCAAGCGAAGCGAACTTCCTGTACTTCGATGCCCGAAAGGACGGCAAGCCGCTGTTCGACGCGCTGCTGCGGCATGGAGTGATCGTGCGCCACTTGGGCGGTACCTGCTTGCGCGTCACCATTGGGCTGCCTCATGAGAACCAGCGTTTCATAGACGCACTGCAATCTGTCCTCAGCCAGGAACCTTGTAAGGAGAAAAGTCCACCATGATTATCGTGCTGAAACCTGACGCCACCGAAGCCATGATCGAGCATGTGATGGATCGCGTGCGGGAGCTCGGTCTGACCCCTCATCTGTCCAAGGGGCAAGAGCGAACGATCATCGGAGTGATTGGGGATGATCGCATTCTGGCCAACCAGCCGCTGCGGTCCATCGCCGGGGTCGAGGATGTGGTCGTGATCCTCGCGCCGTGGAAACTGGCGGGCCGAGAGTTTAAGAAAGACAACACCATCGTTGATGTCTGCGGCGTGAAGATCGGCGGCAAGCAGTTGGCGATTATGGCGGGGCCTTGCGCCGTGGAAAAGAAAGAACTGACCGTGGGCATTGCGCAGGAGGTGAAGGCCGCCGGCGCCAACATCCTCCGCGGCGGGGCCTACAAGCCACGCAGTTCACCCTATGCGTTTCAAGGGCTAGGGAACGAAGGTTTGGATTTTCTGGGGGCAGCGAAGAAGCTCACAGGCCTGCCGATCGTCAGTGAAATTCTGGATCCCCGCGACATCGAGCTGTTCCTCGAAAAGACGGACATCATTCAGATCGGCGCCCGCAACATGCAGAACTTTGAGCTTCTCAAGGAAGTGGGCGGCTACGATAAGCCGGTGCTGCTGAAACGAGGGTTATCGGCGACGATCAAGGAATGGCTGCTTTCGGCGGAATATATCATGTCGCGAGGGAACAAGAACGTTATGCTCTGCGAACGCGGAATTCGGACCTTCGAGTCGCATTACCGCAATACGCTGGATCTCTCCGCAGTCCCCGCCCTGAAAGCGCTTACGCACCTGCCGGTCATTGTTGATCCCAGCCATGCGACGGGGAAATGGGAGCTGGTCGCCCCTATGGCCAAAGCGGCCGTCGCGGCCGGCGCCGACGGCTTGTTGATCGAGGTCCATTCCAATCCGGAATGCGCGCTGTGTGACGGCGAGGAGTCGCTGAAGCCGGCGCGCTTTAAAGACTTGATGAAGGACTTGCGGCGGATTGCCGAAGCGGTCGACCGAGAGATTGAATGAATGCTTGCAACAGTTTCCCCGACGCGCCCTCCTCCCATGTTCAAGCAGATGACGATCGTCGGGGTCGGCCTCCTCGGAGGCTCCCTCGGCATGATTTGCAAGCAGCAGGGACTGGTCGAGACAGTCATCGGCGCGGGGCGACGAGCCGAAAATCTGAAAAAAGCGGTCGCGCTCAAGGCGATCGACCGTTACTCCACCAACCTTGCGGAAGCCGCCTCTGGTTCGGATCTCCTTGTGCTCGCCACTCCTGTCGATACCTTTGAGGACGCCCTGAAAACCTGCGCGCCACGGCTTTCCCGAGGCGCAGTGGTCACCGATGTCGGAAGCGTGAAAGGGCGCCTGGTCACGCGAATGGAGGCGCTCGTCTCTGATGACATTGCTGTCGTCGGCGGCCATCCGATCGCCGGGAAGGAAAAAAGCGGCGTCGAGGCGGCGGCGTTGGACCTGTTCCGCGGCGCCCGCTGCATACTGACGCCGACGGCCCGCACCCCGCCTGACGCGCTTGCCAAAATACGACGACTGTGGGAGCACACGGGCGCGCAGGTAACGGAGATGGATCCGGATCTGCACGATCGGGTTCTGGGCGCCATCAGTCACCTGCCGCACATCGTGGCTTATGCGCTGGTGAACGCGATTGAGTCGATCCAAGAGTCCCAGACGCCGGATTTGGATCTTCAGGCCTTCTCCGGTGGAGGCTATCGGGATACCACCCGCATTGCGGCCTCTTCTGCGGAGATGTGGCGGGACATTTGCCTCTGGAATCGCGACAATCTCGTCGCCCAACTCGATCAATACATGTCCTGTTTGGAAGCTCTCAAGGCGCTCATTAAGTCCGGCGACGGCGAGGGGCTGCTTCGGGAAATGGAGCGCGCCAAACGCGTGCGGGAACGGCTCATGTAATGACAGGAATGGAACTTTTGACTCGGCCCAGCGGGCCGCTGCGCGGCACCCTCACTGTTCCAGGCGACAAGTCCATCACCCATAGGGCCGTTATCCTGAGCGCCCTCGCGGAGGGCGAGAGCACGATCGACAACTACTGCCGGGGCGCTGACTGCGTACACACGGTTCAGGCTTTTCAGGCACTAGGGGTGCCGGTCGAGATCCACGCGGATCGATTGCGGGTCGGGGGCAAGGGCCTGGAGGGGCTTCGAGAGCCCGAACAGATCCTGGACTGCGGAAATAGCGGTACCGGCATTCGCCTGCTCGCCGGTGTGCTGGCCGGCCAGTCGTTTTTCTCGATTCTGACGGGGGACGAATCTGTCAGAAGACGGCCCATGGGGCGGATCGTCGGACCGCTGCGGCAGATGGGGGCAACCATTACGGGGCGCCGTGGGGGAGATCTGGCTCCTCTCGCCATCACCGGCACGCGGCTTCGGGGCATCAACCACCTGTCCCCGATCGCCAGTGCACAGGTCAAATCCTCGGTGCTGCTGGCGGGACTCTTTGCCGAAGGCGCCACAAGCGTGACCGAACCGAGCTCATCTCGGGACCATACCGAACGGATGTTCGCATACCTCGGCATCTCCCTATCGCGCGAGGGTCACCGTGTCACGGTTCGCGGTCAGTCCGCTCATAAGGCGAAAGATATTGTTGTGGCCGGCGACATCTCCGCGGCCGCATTCTTTCTCGTGGCAGCTTCAATCGTACCGGACTCAGATGTGACAATCTCAAGCGTGGGCATTAATCCTACACGCACAGGCGTCCTGACATGCTTGCGGGAGATGGGCGCGCACATCGAGCTGCTGAATCAACGCGACCAGGCAGGAGAACCTGTCGCGGACCTTCGCGTCCGCCATGCGCCGCTCCACGGTATTCGCATCGGGCCTGAGCAGATTCCTGAAACGATCGATGAGCTTCCCGTCCTATGTTTGGCTGCGGCCTGCGCCGAGGGCGAGACCGTCATCTCAGGAGCGGCAGAGCTACGGGTCAAGGAAAGCGATCGAATTGTGACGGTGGCAACCGAGTTGCGGCGCCTGGGAGCGGAAGTGGAAGAACGGCCGGACGGCCTGCGCATCGCCGGGGCACGCCCCCTGCGAGGGGCCGTTTGCCAAAGCTATGGCGACCATCGCGTGGCCATGACGATGGCCATCGCCGGGCTCGTAGCACAAGGTGAAACACGAGTGGAAGACGTGGCCTGCATTTCGACCTCATTTCCCGATTTTGATAAGTATTTGAGGCGGTTATTGACAGCTTCAGGGTAAGGGTGAATAATACCCTGTTCATTTCGCGAGGATTTCTTCCACCCGGCTGCTGCTTGTGATTTTGGCATGATCGTGACGATCGACGGCCCGGCCGGGGCGGGGAAGAGCACTGTCGCCAGAGCAATAGCGGCAAAGCTCGGATACATCTATTTGGACACGGGCGCGCTCTACCGGGCGATCGCCTGGAAAGCGCTCGCCACGGGGACCGATCCGACCGTGCCGGCCGCAATGAAGCGCTTGAGCCGGAACATCCGGCTTCAAATCGTGCATACGCCCGACGGCGCGATGGAGGTGGAAGTGGACGGCAGACGCCTGACCGGCGAGATTAGGACCCCTGAGGTCACGCGCGCAGCGGCGCAGGTCGCGGCGCTTCCGGATATTCGGGAAGAGTTGCGGCCGATCCAGCAGGCCTTCGGACGGCGCAGCGACTTGGCCGGAGTCGTGGCCGAAGGACGGGATCTGGGCACGAAGATTTTCCCGGAGGCGCAAGCCAAATTCTTTTTTCAGGCGGATGCCGCCGAGAGAGCGCGCCGGCGCCATGCGGAGTTGCCGGTGTCGGACAAGGCTCTAGGGCTGGAGGAAACGCGTCGCGCGCTCGATGCCCGCGACGACCGGGATCAGACCCGCGAGATCGCGCCGCTGGCAGCGGCGAAAGACGCGGTCGTGATTGATACGACGCAGTTGTCGGTAGACGACGTCGTCGAACGCATGTTGAGAGTGATTGAACACAAGGCGGCCGATCGCCGCTGAACATGGTGCTCTACTGGACGGTATGGATCATTGTCAGGGCCGGCGCGCGACTGTTATTCCGCCTGCAGGTTTCGGGCCAAGATCATATCCCCAGAACAGGCGGCGTGTTGATTGCAGCGAACCATACCAGTTATCTCGATATTCCGATTCTGGGGTGTGCCCTGCCGCGGCAGGCATCGTTCATCGGCCGCATGGATCTTTTTTCGGGTATCGCGGGCACCATCCTACGGTACCTGGGATGGATTCCAATCCGTCGGGAGCGGGTAGACCGCAAAGCTTTTGACGAAGCCGTCGCCCGGCTCAAGGCTGGTCGCGTCGTGGTGATTTATCCGGAGGGAACCCGCTCCCCGGACGGGCGGCTTCAGCCCGGCAAACCCGGGATCGGTATGATAGCGGCGGCGGCGGGCTGTCCGGTAGTGCCTGCTCTCCTCGAAGGAACGTACGAAGCACTTCCTCCGGGAGCGAGCTGGATCCGAGTCCGACCGATCAGGGTAATCTTTGGGCAACCCATGGATTTTTCCGCGGAACTCGAGATAGAGAGCGAGGACACGAAGAAGGTCGTATACCAACAAATGAGTCAAGAAGTCATGGACAGGATTGCAGAACTTCGTCGGGAAATGAGTTCCCACGTGACTCCTTGTCCCGAAACGGAAAGTAAGAAGCATCAGCAGTTAACCCTTTAACCCTGTTTTTTCAGGCGGTGGAGCTGGAGGAGTCAGAAACGGTATATGGAAACACTTGAGAAGATGAAGTTGGGATCGCCCGAGAAGGCCGAAATGGCCTCGCTGTACGAACAGACCTTTCAGAATTTTGAGGAAGGCTCTGTAATCGAAGGCACGGTCATTTTGGTGAAAAAGGACAAGGTGATCGTGGACATCGGTTACAAATCGGAAGGCATCATTCCTGCCGAAGAATTCGATCCGCAGGAACTGAGCACGCTCACCCCTGGGACCCGGCTTCCGGTGTATATCGAGGAACGGGAGGACAGCGAGGGCAACCTCATTTTGTCCAAGGAAAAAGCGGATAAAATGAAGGTCTGGGAAGAACTTGAACGGAACTTCAAGGACGAGAAGGTTGTCGAAGGCCGTGTCCTCAGCCGCATCAAGGGCGGAATGATGGTGGACATCGGAGTGAAGGCGTTCCTCCCCGGCTCTCAGATTGATCTTCATCCTGTTCGCGATCCCGAACAGCTCATCGGCAAGAGCTTCCCGATGAAGATCATCAAGATCAATCACCGGCGAGGCAATGTCGTGGTCTCCCGCCGACTGTTGCTCGAGGAGTCCCGCGATCAGCGCCGGCAGCGAACGCTCTCGAATCTGACGGAAGGCCAAATCGTCAACGGAACTGTCAAGAACATCACCGAGTACGGCGCGTTTGTGGACCTGGGCGGAATCGATGGGCTGCTGCATATTACCGACATGTCCTGGGGCCGAATCGGGCATCCTTCGGAAATGTTTATGGTCGGGGATCGCGTGGAAGTTATGGTTCTTCGCTACGATCGCGACTCGGGACGGGTATCGTTGGGCTTGAAGCAGAAAGGGTCGGATCCCTGGACCGGGATCGCCGCGAAGCACCCCGTGAACTCAAGGATCAAGGGGCGCGTCGTGAGCCTGACCGATTACGGCGCATTCATTGAACTTGAACCCGGCGTCGAAGGTCTCGTCCATGTCTCCGAGATGTCTTGGACGCATGAAGTCCGCCATCCCTCCAAAATTGTCGCGGTCGGCGATCAAGTGGAAGCCCAAGTGCTGAATGTCGATGAGACGGCTCGCAAGATCTCTCTCGGCATGAAACAGGTCGCGCCGAACCCATGGGATTTGATCGAAACCAAGTACCCGCTGGGAACCAAGATCGAAGGTAAGATCAAAAGCCTGACCGATTTCGGTGCCTTCGTGGGCCTGGATGAGGGTATTGATGGGCTTATCCATATCTCCGATATGTCCTGGACCAAGCACGTCAAGCATCCTTCGGAAATCTTTAAGAAGGGTCAGCAGGTGGAAGCCATTGTCCTCAAGATCGATAAGGAGAAGGAACGGCTGTCATTGGGATACAAGCAGCTGACATCCGATCCCTGGGAAGACGCGATTCCAAAAGCACATCAGGTGGGCAATCTGGCGCGCGGCAAAATTAACAAGATCACCGACTTCGGCATCTTTGTGGAACTGGACAGCGGCGTCGAGGGTCTCATCCACGTCAGCGAGTTAGGGTTGGAGCAAAACACGCGGATGGAGGATAAATTCAAGATCGGTGAGGACATCGAGGCCAAGGTGATCAAGGTCGATAAGGAAGAACGGAAAATCGCTCTCAGTCTTCGGGAGCAACACCGGGATACCGAACGCCAGCAGATGCAGGACTTCCATGCCGGTCAGGACAAGGTGGATCAGTCACTGGGGCGCGCGGCCAAGAAGAACAAGCGACGGGACGACAACGACCCGGAGGAGTAGTCCTGTCCGGAGCTCATGAGCGACGAAATCACGAGTCCTCGGCCCAAACGGCGGCCGGTCCGTACTGCGCTCACGATCGTAGCGCTGATCGGAATAGGGTTCATCGCCTTGTCTCTGCTCGGCAATTTCCTGTCTGAAGGCGGGTGGATCGGCGGCGACAAAGTGGCGGTGATCCGGATCGAAGGGGTCATTCTCGATTCACGTGAGACTATCGAGGAGTTGCGCCATTACCGGGACAATCCGAGCGTCAAAGCCATCGTACTTCGCATCGACAGTCCTGGCGGCGCTGTCGTCCCGTCCCAGGAAATTTTCGCGGAAGTTCGCAAGACCCGGGCCGAAGGGAAAATCAAGCTGGTCACGTCCATGGGGAATGTGGCAGCCTCCGGGGGCTACTATATTGCAGCGGCAACCGACAGAATTGTCGCGAATCCAGGAACGCTGACGGGCAGCATCGGCGTGATCATGGAACTTGCGAACGTCAAGGGGCTGCTGGAAAAGGTCGGTGTGCAAAGTGTCGTCATTAAGAGCGGCCGTCATAAAGACATGGCCTCTCCCCTCCGGGCAATGACCCCGGAAGATCGCGCGTTGTTGCAAACCGTGCTGGATGACGTCCACGCCCAGTTTATTGACGCCGTAGCTACCGGCCGCTCGCTCCAGCTGGAACAGGTCAAGACTCTCGCGGACGGCCGCATTTTTACCGGAAAGCAGGCACAAACCGTCAACCTTGTGGATGAACTCGGCGACCTGCATGATGCGATACAGCTTGCCGCGCGGCTGGTCGGAATCAGCGGCGAGCCTCGGGTGATCGAAACTCACAAGCGCTTCTCCTGGCGAGACCTTCTGCAGGGACTCTACTCGGGAAGTATAGCGCCGCTCGTGCCGTCTAACATCAGCTTGAAATATCTGCTAGCGCTCTAAATATCTGCTAGCGCTCTAAGGAGAGGAGTCTATGACAAAAGCAGAGCTTATTGAAAAGTTGTCGGAACAAGTCACCACCCTCACGAAACGCCAGGCTGAAGTGGTGGTCAATACGATCTTCAACGGCATCCGCACGGCCCTGGCGCGAGGCGACAAAATTGAGATCCGGGGGTTTGGAAGCTTTCGGCTGCGCAATCGCCGGATGAAGGAAGGTCGCAATCCGAAGACGGGCGCGACCGTCGCGGTCCCGGCGAAACGGGTGCCGTTCTTTAAAGCGGGAAAAGAACTCCGGGAGATCGTCAACAAGTAACGTCCCGACCGCCACAGAGGAAACAACCGTGCCGGACATTGAGCAACAGATTAATGAACCTGAGATCGTGTGGACCGCTGAAGCGCTGAAGCGCATGGAGCGGGCTCCCGTCTTTCTCCGTGGCATGGTCAAGCGGCTAGCGGAGAAAAAAGCCCGCGAGCTGGGTTACAGCGAGATCACTGAGGAAATCCTCACCCAGTTCAAAGGACAGATGATGGGCAAGATGGGTGGCCAGGCGGGCTTTGAGGAGGCCGCGGGCGCCATGGCCGCCGGCCGGTTGCCGTGGACGGCCGAGGCCAAAGCCCGACTGGAGACGGTCCCCGAGTTCATGCGCTCCATGATCAAACAGATCGCCGAGGAAGCGGCCCGCGAGCGCGGCCACATGGAAGTCAACGTCGAGCTGTTCAAAAAGGTCGAGACATTGGGCGATGAGAAATCTCCGGACACCGTTCCCCTGCCGTGGACAGAGGGCGCCCAAGCCCGGCTTCAGCAGAAAATTGCGAGTGCGCCGGCGATCGCGATGGACTTCGTCACCGATATGCTCAAGCGCGACACCGAAGAGCTGGCGCGCGAGCAAGGCCGCACGGTGATCGATGAAGAGGCGCTGAAGGCGATTTGGGATGCGCCGCAGACGACGATCACATGGAGTGATGAGGCCTGGAAGCGGCTTCTGACCTCTCCGGATTTCGTCCGCAGTGGCATTCGCAAAGCAGCCGAGCGCCGTGCCCGAAAACTGGGATTGAAGGAAATCGACTCTGATCATCTCACCACCTTCCGCAACGAGGCCATGATGAAGGCGGTGAAGCGCATCCGCGCCTTCGGCTACCAGGAGTTAACGTTCGACGCGTTCGAGACCGCATTGCAGAAAACGAAGCGCCTGCAGGGAAACGAGCAGGCGGAAAAGCGCCTGCAGGAAATCCGCCAGCACTTCAAGGACCCCCACACCAAGCCCGAAGGCGGCACGCTCGGCGCCGAGCTGATGGGAAGATTTAGACGGTATCTCAAGGGCGAAGAAAAGCTCTAACTTTTTCCAGGCGGGTCCTGTCTCCGAACAGCCCAGACGTGCTCGCTCCCGAAGCCCAAGTCGCTGCGCTCCGCCTGGGCGCCCGCTCGGCGCCACCTAGACCCACCCGCGAGTGTTGTATGATCGAAGCGTGCCCAAATTAACCGCGACAATTCTCGTCGGACTTCTCTTCACGTTCTGTTGCGGTGTGTTTGCCAAAGACACACCAGCATCGCAGCTTTTGCCCATTGCCAAAACGCAGGATATCCAAACGTTTCTACCCAAAGGCACACACCTGCTCCACGATCCTGTTGCGATTGAAAAGTTCTTCGAGGCATTGGACGGGGCACCTCCGGATTGGGCTGAGCTTCACGGCAGCCATGGAGACCGCCACGAGGAGCGTCTGTTTGCCCTGAACCGGGAGCGGGATCTGTCGCGCGCAGGCCGGCCGGCGCTCTCGCAGCGGATCACATTCATCTGGGAGGGAGTGCTTTCAAACTACGTCTCGGATAAGGGCGGGTTTTTGGTCGCGATCGGCCCGGAAGTGATTGCCACCAGATGGGGTCAGGTGCGCTTCAAGCCAGAGAGTTTCCCCACCGAGTTACTGGCGGTGCCGCTCCCCGACCTCAAAGAATCCCTCCGCGCCAGGGTCGCGCGCGGAGAGAGCATAAAGACCCTGGTGGCGATGACCGGGCGGCTCGTTCCGAACGAAGCGCTTATTTACGACTTCGCCCACGAAGACCCAAGTCAGGGCATGATTATGCCGATGGTGCGGGTGGAGCGGATCGACTACTTCCTAATGTCCCCTTGACAGCCGTTTTTATAGGGTAAGGTTGATAAGACTCCTCGCCAAGAAGCCATGCGTTACCTATTGATACAGTCGCTGCGATGATGTGACCTTGATCGTCTTCTCCACTCCCGTAGGCGTATGTCCCGTATCGACGAGCTTCAGGCTGATTACATGTGCCCCAGGATTGAGTCTTGGCAGGACGTAGCTCCCTTTGGAGATGTATATTCCAGGACCTCTTTGCCCATCCACCCACACATGGAAGTGATTGCCCTCCGCTCCCCAGTTTACTTCATAGGACAAGGCGTATTCTTCATCGGCACTGACAAGAGCGTTTTCGGCCGGTGAAACAATCTTAATGCTGGCGCTACCCGAACGGGTTGCAATAGAATGCCCCACAGAGAACGCCGCGACCAGCACCAAGATTGGTACGAGTGTGAATACCGTAACGAAAAGTAAGATGCGCAAGTGTGTCATGGTCATTCTCTCCAGCCAACTCCGGTGGTCCGTCCTGTTTCTCCCGTAGCTCATAAAAACCAGCGCAGAAAGGCAGCCGCTGTCAGTGCTGTTCCCGCCAGTGCCAGCATGCCTTGCCATACCCTCACGCGAGTGGCGACGGACCACCGGGAGGCCGTCTTCAAGTAGAGGATCCCAACAGCAAAGCCGCATGTGACGCACGCCATCTTTGCGACTAGAGCAATAAGGGCGACGCCAGAGATTTCTGGAAGCTGGCCTTTGAAGAAGTAGCTTGTCATGCCGAATCCGGCTCCGCTCGCACCCTGTACCGCCCACCCTATGATCAGGAGCCAGGCGAGCCGGCCTTGGGCAGCAGGATTATCGCGTGCGAGCCACCAGGCCGCTGCGGGGCTGCCGACTACGGCGACAGCCCCGAAGTTGTGGAGGATTTGCACCCCGGTATAGACCAGATTCAGCATGACGTAGCCTACTGGGCGTTGAGCTTGATCGACTTCTGCGGTCCCGTCGGGATGTGCCCTTTGTCTACCACCTTAATCGTGACATCATGTTCCCCGACGGTGCTGAACTTAGGTAGTGTATAGACGCCTTTTGAGTCATGGATCCCAGGACCTCGTTGACCATCCACCCACACATGGAAATGATCGCCTCCCGGCCCCGGCGTCACCTCATAGGCCAACTGATACTCTTCACCGCGCTCGACCCGCTCGTTATCGGCGGGTGACACAATATTGATGCGTGCATTCTCGGCGCTGGCAACAGCGGCCTGAAGGCTGAACGCAGCCACGAGTGTTAAGATGCGGGCGACTTTCATAGTAGTTCCTCCTTTTGTGTTGAAGTTGTTGTCTCTTGCTCTCAACACATAGAACTCGGCTTTCGGGGAAATATTCCCGCATTCTTTTGATGCCGCTTCCGGGAATAAAATCATTCGCGAAGGAGTCTCAATAGACTTATGGTTGCGCTGAGGGTTAGGAAGGCAGGATTCAGGTGAATGCGATCAGAGAAGGTAGACGGTGAATCAGTTCAGAGTCTTCTCACGGAACAGATGCTAATGCCAGCGAAAGGAGCGGGAGGCGTTGTCGTTACGAAGAGGCTTGCACGAATCGTGCAAATTCTTGCAACTCGGTGTCGTTAAGATCAGAGATGGCCCAATACATCATGCCTGCCTTGGACCAATGAACCAGATGATAGCCTTGGCGCGCTAAGGCTTTCGTCCTCATATGTGTGTCATCTGATGAGGGCCAGATAAAGAGATTGATAACGTGATTCCGGCGCTGGTACACCAAGGCGGCTACAGGTCTGTTTTCGAGATAATCAAGGCGTCCTCCAACGAGAGGGAAGCCCTCTTTGGACAGGTCTTTGACGGCGGGTGAGAAATCCAGCTTCCCGGTAAACCATGGTTTGACCGTATGTTGGTCAGAGGACATGACGTCGACCACATGGGCGACCATAAGGGACCGCACGTGACTGGAGACAACCTCCTGTGCCACGAGTTGTTCGGCGTCAAGACCGCGGGGGATCAGAGCCCAAGCTAAGATGACGACAAAGACCACTGATGCCGCGACAGCTAACCATCGCCATGGCATCACCGGAAGGGTCCGTTGACTCTTTCCAACTTGACGAATAGAAGACTGAATGCGTTTCCGGAGATGCGCCGGAGCGCGATAATACTGAGAGCCCGTTTTTATTGCCCTCTGAAGGCTTTGATCAGCATTGTACGTTTGTGAGCAGACCGCACAATGTTGCAGGTGCTGTTCGATCTCGAGGTTTCTCACGGCATCCAATTCGCCGTCTAGATAACCATGGATGGCAGCCTGGATATCTGTGCAGGTCAAATTAACGCTCCTTGTTAACCAGGTTGGTCAGGTGTTGCTTCAGTCGACTGCGGGCGCGGGCCAAGCGTGACATGACGGTACCTGGTGGGATGCCTGCAATCACGGCAATTTCCTTGTACGACAACCCTTCGAGCTCGCGCAGGATCAACACCTCACGGAACTCCATAGGGAGGTCTTCAAGGGCTTGTTTGAGTAGCTGGGCGCTCTCGCTTTGCAATAACAGCTTTTCTGGATCGAAGGGATCGGCCTCTGTGCTGTGTATGTTTTCGTCGAATGATGTGGTGAGTTCCTGGGGCCGGTTTTCTCGAAACCAGGTGTAACAGGTATTGCGGACAATCGTGAGGAGCCAGCTGCGGGCATTGGTGCCGTGGAAGCTTCCAAAGAACTTGAAGGCACGCAGATACGCTTCCTGCGCAAGATCTTCGGCATTATGGTCATTGCGCGTCAACCAGCGAGCCAAATTGTATGCCGCATCCATATGAGGTAAGACCGCCTCCTCGAACTGCCGCACTCGGCTTTGTTCGGACACATCCCTTTCATCCCACATAAGGAGACTGATTTCCCTGCTTTTTTATTCCACGCAGCTAGGACCGGGTTGGAGTACTCCGACGCGATGGTAGCCTACTCAAAAGAGTGCGACAAGGTAATTTTCCGTGGTCCTTGGGAATATAGTTTTGGAAAAAACGGTATAGGTTGCTGAAGACAGGAATCGAACGGAATGTGAGAAGGAGGAAGCTATGAATTGTCCACGGTGTAGAGGATTGCTGGTATTGGATACTTTTTACGATCTTCGGGATGACACGGGGCATCTCAGCTTCAACGGCTGGCGGTGCGTCTGCTGTGGAAACGTCTTGGACCCTTTGATCCTGAGAAACCAACGGGTCGGCATGAAATTGTAGCGATTCTAACCAAAAGGAGGTCTTCCCATGAACAGCACGACGATCAAATATCTGCTCGCGGCAGTTCCACTCGCGATCTTTATCTCGGCCTGCGCTGGCGTGCCTGAGGCCTACCCGCCTCCCGCCAATCCATTCCTCTCCGGAGCGACTCCATTGCAGAGCGTCACGCTTGCTCGGCCAGCGAAGTTCGGCCTGGTCTGGCTCGCGCCGGCCGGATCGGCAGCACCCACGCAGGAAGCGCAACGCAAATTAGCTGAGAAGATCAACGCTCAGTTTACGGATGGAAAGCGACTGGAAATTATTGGCACGACGATCCTTCCTGCCTCCAGCGGTGACCTGCTAAGCGATATTCGCAAGGCAAGTGCTCCGCTGAACGTCCCGCAGGTCCTGGTCGTCATGCCCGCAGGGGTCGAGGTTGTCAGCCCGGTGTGGCTCTACTTCGGCCGGAGCGGGAATGCCACTGGCAACCGGACCGACAGCTACTTCACTGTCACTCTCGTCGGCCTCGATCTAGCTAGCGGCAAGAGCCTGTTCTCGGTCGTGAGCAAAGGAGAGGCCCAGCTTCTGGCAACCGACTACGAGGATGCGCGGCCGTTCTACCCGAGCATCTCGCCCGGACGAAGCAGCGCCTTCATCTACCCTGACAAAGCGACCTTCCCCCCGGGAGAGGTCCATGCCGTCGCCCTTGAGCAAGCGGTGAACGATTTGATCTACCAACTGGACCGTGCGCTCGGCAGTTGAGCACGCAGCGCCACAGCCAGAAAGACCTGGACCAGGTTGGGCCGAAGCGGGATGCGGTGACGAGCAATAATCCTATCTCTCCTTCCACTGCGGGGGATGAACAAGGAGTATATACAGGTCGTTGACATTGGTGGCGGTAAGGCCGGTCATAATGTGGCCGCCTACGCGTTTGAAGAAAAGATAACTGTCATTTCTGGCGAGATATTTGGGGGCATCGTAGCCTTTTCGTTTTCCGCGAGCGACGATGTCCCCATCCACCACCGCGCCGGCCGCATCCGTCGGTCCATCGCGGCCATCGGTTCCGGCGCCCGCCAGCCAGGCGTCGGAAGTCCCCTGCAATGACAGGGCTCCCGCCAATGCAAACTCCTGTGCCCGCCCCCCTCGTCCATTGCCTTTAACAGTTACGGTCAGCTCTCCACCAGCAATGACGGCTAAGCGTCTTCGAAGATTGGCCTGCTGAAGCGCCAGTCCCAGTTTGCCCATCCACTGTCCCACCTGCGCCGCTTCGCCGGTAAGAAACCGATTGATCATCACGACTTCATAGCCGAGCCGGTGAGCAGCGTCTGCCGCGGCCTGGACAGCCGTGCGGTTATTGCCGATCACGACATGGTTGACCCGCCTGAAAATTCGGCTTCGTGCTTTCGGCGTTTCGTCCTGCCATCCCGCCAAGCCTTCCACCAGATGAACGCGCGCCCGAACCGGCATCCGCTGCCACAGCCCATAACGACGTACAATCCTGACCGCGTCTGGAAATGTCGTGGGATCGGGCGCCGTGGGCCCGGAGCCGATGGTGCCAAGATCGTCCCCACCGACATCTGACAGGAGGAGGGTCAGGACCTTTGCACGAGTGGCTTGCGCCAATCTCCCGCCCTTCACCGCCGACAAATGTTTGCGAACAGTATTCATGTCGCCTATCGTCGCCCCCGAGCGAAGCAACAAGCTCGTGGTCCTCTGCTTATCAACAAGCGTCAGGCCTTCAGCCGGCAGCGGAAGAAGACTGGAGGCGCCGCCCGAAAGCAAAACAATCAAGAGATCGTTCTCCGCCAGCGACTCGGCGATATCCAGGACGCGCCGCGCGACGCCAAGGCCGCGTCGATCCGGAATCGGATGGCCCGCGGTGAACACCTGAATCTTTGACACAGCGCGGGGCGCTGTATTGCCCGGCGTCGCGACGAGGCCGCTATCGACTCTCCGTCCAAGGATCTTCACCAGCGCCCTCGCCATCGGGACTGCCGCTTTGCCGCCCCCGACCACCACGATGCGCCCTAACGTGCGAAGGTCATAGACCCGCCGACCGGCGTGCAGCCTATGCCCTTGGAGTGAGATATTGGAGATGACTGCCGCGTAGGGATCGACTGCGATTAGGGCGGACTGGAGAATGCGCCGAAGATCCGAGCGAACTGGTGAGGCAGGAAGAATCAGTGGGATGATTTGTCTGCTTTGAGGCACACCGTTGGGCAATCCTCCTGCCGGCGAGGAATCTTGATCCGATGGGTTCCTCGCGGGAGGTAATCCTTGCGGATTTCCGGATTGAGTAGCTTGAGTTCCAGGAAGTAGGTGCCGTACTGCTCGGCGACGAGCGCCAAATGGCGCTGCCTCTCGGCGATAGTAATCGTGACGACCTCGGTGTTCAGTGGCGAGTAGAGATCAGCCTTGACCATACCCAGATATTTCTCGGGCTGCGAGAAGATCTCCTTCACGGCAATCACGCGCGGCACATACCGCATTGTTTCGTTGGCGGAATGCAAGCGCCAATAGTCCTTGATGTGCTGCTCGCGCATCGCCTTCATGATGTGGGCTTCTCCCGCATTATAGGCGGCCATGGCGAGGCTCCAATCCCCCAACATGTCGTGGAGTTTCTTGAGGTACTTGATGGCCGCTTCCGTGGACAACTCCAAGTTGCGGCGATCGTCCTTCCAAATATTGTTCTCGAGCGAGAATAACCTCCCCGTCCTCGGAATAAATTGCCACGGACCGGAGGCCTTGGCTTTCGAATAGGCGGCGGAGATACATTTGCTTTCCACCAGAAGGATGTATTTCAGGTCATCGGGCATTCCTGCCTCTGCCAACTGACGCTCGGCCGGAGGGAAGCAACGCCCCGTCCGCTTCGCCAGGATAATACTGTCGCCTTCGTCTTCCAGGAAACGGTAGAACTCGTACTCGATCCGCTCCCGAACCTGCCACATCTGAATGGGCACAGGGTCTTTGGCGAACGTCATCGTGTCCGGCAAACGGTAGCTACTGAGGAACGGACGCATCCGAGGAGGTGCAACAATGGCCGGCAACTCGGGAGGGAGTTGCGCCGGGGGAGGCGTGCCGGCAGCCTCCGGTGCGAGCGAAGGCGAAGGGGTCGATTCCGCGCCCAAGGATGCCGCGCCGAGGAGCACGACGCTCAGCAGAGCGAAAGCGCCTAGTGAGAACAGCCACGTTCTATGAAGACGGTCTTCGTGCATATCAGGTAATTCTACCAAGCGTTGATCGGATCAGCAAGGTTAATCCCTCAGTCATTCTGGTACAATTTTGTCGATGAACCGCCTACGAGTCCTCCAACAGACCATTATCGGTTGCCGGCAGTGCCCTCGGTTAGTGGCTTATCGGCAGGAAGTGTCGCGCACTAAGGTGCGCCGATTCCAGGAATGGGACTATTGGGCCAAGCCGCTTCCAGGATTCGGGGATCCCCATGGACGACTGTTGATTGTCGGACTGGCCCCTGCCGCGCACGGAGGGAATCGCACCGGGCGGGTCTTCACCGGAGACCGCAGCGGCGATTGGTTGTATGGCGCGCTCTACCGATTCGGCTTTGCGAATCATCCCGAGTCGATCTCGCGAGAGGATGGCATGCGCCTGAAGGATTGCTTTATTACGGCGGCCGTCAAATGTGCGCCTCCTGGAAATAAGCCGTTACTGGAGGAATTTCGTCGCTGCCGGCCGTATCTGGTGCAGGAACTGAAACTGCTGAAACAGGTTCGGGTGGTCGTGGCGCTGGGAAAGATCGCGCTGGAGAGTTATCTCAACGCCTGCCGGGAGCTTGGCCGGTCGATCCCAAAGCCGCGTCCCGCTTTCGGCCACGGCCGCATCCATGAGCTTCCCTGGGGCGTGACTCTGATCGCCTCATACCATCCGTCCCAGCAGAACACCTTTACCCGCAAGCTGACTGGGCCGATGTTCGACGCGATCTTTGCAAAAGCGCGAGATGCTCTGTCACTGTGAGGTATGGATCGGGGCTTCGACCCCTCCCCACGCTGGCGCCAGGCCTTGACGTGATTGGGCCAGTCGCTCACGGAGAGTCTGGTTTGCCGCAGGTACCGCTGCCTCGGCTTCCGCGAGAGCCGCTTGGGCTTCTTGATAACGACCGGTTCGCGTATAGATGTGTGCCAAGGTGTCCAGCGCATAAGGGCGAAATGAGTCACCTTGCGCCGATGCTTTCAGCGCCAGGCGCTCGGCCTCGTCGAGTCGGTCACCACGCTTCAGATAGACCATCGCCAGATTGTTGTTTGCGCCTGGATGATCCGGGTGGGAGGCCAGCGCGCGGCGATAATACTCTTCCGCTTCATCAAGCGCGCCTGAGTCGAAGGCAAGATTGCCGAGAGCGACCAGCGCGGGAGCATAATCAGCGCGGTCGGTCATCGCGGCACGGTATTCACGTGCCGCGAGATCCTGTGCGCCTTGCGCTTCATAGGTCGTCCCCAGCGCCATATGCTCTTCAGCCGTCAAGGGATCATGGAGGACGACCACACGTGGCATGCCGGAACAGGCCTGAAGCCCGCTCAACCCGCCAAGAAGGAGCAGAGGCAACACGAGGCTGACAAGGCCTTGTGCTCTCATGAGCGCGCCTTCGGAGAGTCGCTGGCGGGAAAGATCTTCAGCGTCCATCGGCTTGTCTTGTCCCAGCTCCGAAGAAACCGCGGGTACGGAAGAAACTCGTCCCGATCCAGGCCGGAGTGGACATAGACTCCCTGACGAGCATCATCATAACCGGTGATCACCACGTAGTGGCCCTGGGGAAAGAACTCGTAACCCAAGTTCAGAAAAGCCACCAAGGGATGCCCTGCCTCCAACTCCGCTTTCACGCCTTCGAGACTTCCTCGGAAGCTCTCAGCGTGAAGGCCGTACGCCTGCGCAGCCAACAGCAAATCGATAGGCAAGCTCCCTTTCAGCTTTGGCAGGTACACCTGCTGCTTAAGAAGCTGCGGGTTCGTTGGCTCTCCCCAAAAGCTTATGACGCTCGCCAAGGTGGCTGGTCCGCATTGGTCTGTATCGTCCGGGAAAAACGGGACCAGCAGGCGGTGCGCCCGCGCGTCTGTCCGCGCACTCTCGCCGGCTTGATCCTCTCGTAGCGACCACGAGCCTGTACAGCCAAACAGCAACACCGCGCATATCATCGGAACAGCGATTCCCAGATGCTTTGGAATCGCGTGGTTCATCATGCGCATAGACTGCTCAGCCCTCAATTCTTCTTGACTTCGATACGGTGACCTAGGAGGTAGATTAAAACGACCGCCAGGATGGCGATGACTAAGAGCGCGACTACGATTCCAAGGCCCCCGTCGCCGCCCGGCATCAGGGCATCAAGTTGGTTCGCCATCTGGTGGAGTTGAGCGTCCGAGAGGCGTGCGAGACGACCTTGAATCTCATCCGCTGTCAGCCCCACGTCCTCCAACCGCTGCTGTACCATCTTGCTTTCCAGCACCCGCTGGACTTTCTGCAAATCTTCAAGTCGATTCAGGCCGACGTCAGTGCCGTAGACCCCTGAGACCGCAGGGGCCAGCATCGCTGTACTCTCCGGCGGGAACCAGCCCATGATAAAAGTGGTGAAAACCAACGTCCAGACCACCGCCTGCGTCAATATGGATACTGGCCTCATCTTTCGCATGGTCGCTCCTCCATTTCTGGATATCGTTGCTCTACCACCTAATTATAATATATGGCTGTAATAATATTAAGAACAATCAGGTATAAATCACTGCCTCTTGGTATTACGAATTTATTGCTAACTCGTCAGAGGCCACCAGGAAAAAGGCGGGGGGAAGTGCCTGAGTTAGGGTCTGGAGCTACGGAAGGAGGGCTTTTAACGCCGCGTCATAGTGCGCCGCAAGGTCGTCAGAGCCGTTGGCTTTAGCCAGCCGGCTTAGGCGCTTTAACATCTCAGCCGCCTTTGGAGTCTGCTTCAGCGCGACGTATGATGCATAAGCGCGCTCATAGTATCCGGTTGCCTCTTCCAGCCGGTTTTGTAGTTCGGCAATCCCACCCAGGCGGCGAAGGTCTATGGCAACGGCTTCAGGGTCCCCGAGTTCTTTATCGAGGTCGAGCGCCTGCTCAAAATATCCTCGCGCTTCGCTCAACTGCTTGCTCTCCTCAAGCACGGAACCGAGATTCGCCAAATTACTCGCCAACGAGCGCCCCTCCGACAGTTCCTTATTGAGAGTCATGGCCTGCCGGAAGCTCTGTTGAGCATCTTCATGTTGCCCTTGCCGCAACTGGATCAGCCCAAGATTATTCAGCACAATCGCCTCCAGTTTGCGGTCCTTTAGTTCTCTCGCCAGGAGCAATGCTTGGCGATAAAATCCCACGGCCTCATCAGAATTACCGAGAAGTTGAGCGGCTTGCCCCAGGTAGCCTAAACTTGCCGCCTTCAGCGCCTTATCATCGAGGTCATGGGCAATCCCGAGTGCCTTTTGATGAAGTACGAGCGCGTCTGCAGGATGTCCCTGTCGGTCCGCAATGCCGCCCAAATCATTCAGCGTTTCCGCGACCAATCGGCGATCGTCAAGGCCCTCCGCGACTCGACGGACCTCTTCGAAGATCGTGCCAGCCCGAGCGACATCCCCTAGCGTGAGCGCTCGATGGCCTTTTTCCTGAAGCTGCTGGGCCTGCAGGCTGAGCGGGGACTGCGGCGGGCTGTGATCCGCCGCCTTTCCGGAGCAGCCGAAGGCGAAGGCCAGGAAGAGGAGGCCCCACGTGGCTCGTCTCATTCCTTCGTCGGCTCGTCCGCCCGCAAGCTCCGAAGGCCTGAGGTTGCGCCGGCCGCATTGTCTTCTACCCGTGCGGCCCGTCCCTTGGCGGCAAATATACTGATGGGAAAGGTTTTCTTGGCCCCTACCAAAATCTCGTTCACATCATCCATCGTACCCTGCACGGAATGAACCAAAGGAGGCACGTCGTTGTGGGTGAGACCTCTTACATCCTCCGTGGTGGCCTTCACGTTCTCAAGTATGGCAGGCAGTTTCTCCGTGGATGACTTCACGTCCTCCATGACGTCACCCACTCGATTCAGGCTTTTCCGGGCGCTCGCGGCCAGCGCCGGCACTTCTTTGGCGATGTTCTGCGACGCATTCTTGATGGTCGTGGTCGTCTCTTTGATTGTCGCGGTCGTCTCTTTGACATTGCCCATCACTTCCGGGAGCCCGGCCGTTGCCTCCTCGACATGAACGAGCGCGGCATGCCCGGTCTTGACCGTGGCTTGCACCTCTTCAACGATCCCGTCGACCTTTACCAGCGTCTTCCCCGTAGAATCCAGCATTGTTCTCACCGTCGCCATCAGATCGAACGGCTCGTCGGATTCGATGTGGCCGCCATCGGCGATCACAGGGAGATTCTTATTCCCCGGGGTAATTTCGATCTGCGGATCCCCAAGAAGGCCTCCGGATTTCCCGATCTTGGCGACGGAATTAGCGCGAATCTTTTCCTGATACTTTTGCAAAATGGTCAGGGTAAACCGCGTATTATTCTGCTCCGTAAACTCGATCTTCCCGACCCGGCCGACCTCGAGCCCCAACAGGATCACGGGATAGCCTACTTTCAGGCCGAAGCCTTCGCTGAAGACTGTCGTGATGTGATACTTTTTTTCGAACAGGTTCTCGTTTTGTCCCACGACGACCAGGACGCCCACGAGAACCAGGACCGGAACCAGCACAAACCATCCGACGATCTGGTGAATTCGAGCTTGAGAGAGATTATGGGTGTAATGCATCATGGCACCTCATGAGATGACGTCCTATTAGACACTAAACAACTCGAGCACACCTGGCTCCTGGGTCTTGCGCACCTCGGCCGGGCTCCCTTCAGCTAGCAGGCGGCCGTTCCGAAAGAAAATTACACGGTCCAGGAGGTCGAATAGCCTCGTTGGCGCGCCGGCGGATGTGACCAGAGTCAGTCCTCTTTTACTGCGTAACCTCTCGAAAAATTTGAGAAGCTTCGATAAGCCGGCTGCATCTAAGCCTACCAGCATGTCATCGAGAAAGAGAATTTCGGGCTCGAGGATTTGCGCGCGCGCAATTGCCACCAGCCGCGCGTCTCCCAACATCAATTGAGCGGGGAACCGGTCGCGCAGACCCTCAACGCCCCATTCGGAAAGTGCAGCGATCACTTTGGCTTCAATATCCGAATCGGAAAGAACCGTATGATAGCGCAGGGGCAACGCCACGTTATTAAAGACACTCATATTGCTGATCAACGCCGGTTGATCGAATATGAAGCCAACCCGGCGGCGAAGATCAAGATAGGCCGGCTCTCCAACGCGCGCCGGGTTGACGCCCAAGAGCCGGACCGTGCCTTCAAGGGGCGCCTCCAGCCCGGCGGCCAGCCGCAGGGCGAGCCCCTTGCCAGAGCTGTTGCTGCCGACAAAAGCCACCAGTTCCCCATGCTGCACCAGCAAGCTCACATCATCCACGCTCTGCCCTTCCCGAAGGAAGGCGGAAACGTGCTCAAGCTGAAGCACCGGCCCCGCCTTTATCATCAGTAAAACCCTACAGTCACGATAATGTCCAGCACCAAACAGATCGTCACGGTATTGAGCATCGCGCGAGTCGTTTGCTGTGGCACTTCGGTCGTGGCGGCCTGCACAGACAGGCCATGATGGCTGCAGATCAAGGCGATGGTAAAGCCGAACAGTACCGCCTTGATGACGGTGATCAGCAGATCTGCCGGGGCCAGCGCGTTCCCGATGTCATTCACGTACACGGACAAAGGGATAGTGAGCTTGGTTTTCGCGACAAAAAAGCCGCCGATCACCGCAACAATGTCAAAGTAAACGGTCAGACAGATCATGGATATCACGGCCCCGACCAGGCGGGGCATGACGATGAAACGGGTAAGGCTGATGCCCATCGATTCGAGGGCGGTGATTTCCTGTCCCACCCGCATATTGCCGAGTTCCGTAGCAATGGCGGTCCCTGAGCGCCATATCAGGATGAAGGCAGTGATGAGCGGACCGAGCTGCCGCACAATGGTGAGAACAATGATGTTCGCAAGAAGCGCCCCGGCCCCGAAGCGCGGGAGCGTCGTCCCGGCTTGGATGATCACGAGCAGTCCGATCAGCAGCGCGATAAAGCTGACCGCCGGGAGGGCGTCCACCCCGGTGAAAATCACCTGGCGGACAATGACCCGGTAGGCTTCACCCCGGCCGTGCAGCGCCGGGGAAAAAAGCTCCTTTAATGAAAGATAGCCCAGGTAGAAGACGTCTGCGGCGTAGGCGACGCCGTTGGAAACCTTTCTTCCAATCCAGGAGACCACTGAGCATCGCGCCGTGAACTACGCTCTACGCCTTAGGGACATTCTGTTTGTCCCAGTCAGCCAGGAATTTCTTCAGCCCGATGTCCGTGAGCGGATGCTGAACGAGCTGCCTGAATACCGTGATGGGCATCGTGCAAATGTCTCCACCGATCTTCGCGGCCTCCACGACATGCTGCGGATGCCTGACGCTGGCGACCAACACTTTCGTCTTGTACTGGTAGTTGCGGAAAATAGTGACGATGTCTCGGATCAGCTCCATCCCGTTGTGGCTGATATCGTCCAGGCGGCCGATGAACGGGCTGACGCACCATGCGCCCGCTTTCGCGGCAAGCAGAGCCTGATTCGGTGAGAAGCAAAGGGTGACATTGACGCGGATTCCCTGAGACGTCAAGGCCTTGCATGCCTTCAACCCTTCCGGGATCAACGGCACTTTGACGACGATGTTCTTATGGACCGCCGCAAGGTCCTTGCCTTCCTTCACCATGGCATCCGCTTCGACGCTTACGACTTCGGCGCTGATGGGGCCATCAACGATTGAACAGATTTCTTTTAGCAGGTCCTTAAAGCTACGGCCTTCTTTGGCGACTAATGAAGGATTGGTGGTAATCCCATCAAGTACCCCCCAACTGGCCGCTTCTTTAATCTCTTTCGTGTTTCCGGTGTCTAAGAAGATCATCATGGTGTCACCTCCAAATGGGGAGCCGAGCTTGAAACCAGACCTTTCTTATTCTACAAGTATTTGTGTGATTTTCAAAGTAACCTCACGATTCAGGTTCCGTAGCAGTGCAGTCTTGACTGCGCTGCGTTTTGGGTTCCGTAGCAGTGCAGTCTTGGCTGCGCTGCGTTTTGGGTTCCGTAGCAGTGCAGTCTTGGCTGCGCTGCGTTTTGGGTTCCGTAGCAGTGCAGTCTTGGCTGCGCTGCGTTTTGAAGGAGGTACTATGCGTCGCGCCGCAGCGCTCCTGCTTCTCGTGTTGACGACGGCCTGTAGCAGTAACCCATACCTGGAGCAATCCCTCAAGCCAGCCGCCCAACGGCACGAAAACAAGGAATGGTTTGAAAAGGAGTGGGGCAAACCCTCAGGGAGCTCCCCGCGGTTTTGGGGAGGCGAAGAGTGGACCTATTATCGGATCGCGGGAGGAACCGAACGGTTCTTGGGGGGGATCAATCCCCACGATTGCGAAATCAAGCTCTATTTTGATAAGCACGGACAGTTGGACGACTACAGCTACTCGGGCTGTTGACTCGCATACAAAATTACCTCCCCTTTGTAAGGGGAGGCCAGGTGGGGTAGAGTGAGCAAAGCTTAACCTCTACCTCCCCTTCCCCTCCTTACAAAGGAGGGGTGACCGTTAAGATTGGCGCTTACTCTACACAGAACTGAGCTTCTTTTCATAGCTCGCCCGGCAAGATTCACTGCAGAAAAAGTGTGTCCGATCGGCGTTGCGGATGAAATAGGCTCCCTCTTTGGAGACAAACATTCCGCAGATCGGATCCTGTACCAGCTCGGATAATGGTCCGGTCGATCCGGCGCGAGAGACTTCCTGCCTTTTCCCCAAGAACCCACGCACGGCGCTTCGCACCAGGAAGTAGATGATGATCAACAGAACCGCGAGCACGATCAGTCGCCACATGAAAAAAGCCTAACAGAACCGAGGAAGAGGGGTCAAATGGTTACCCAGCATTACCGCCGAGCATGCAGAGAAAGCAGGATCCTTGTAGTGCACCTGACAAGAAAAGCGTAAGCGCGCACGCTAATCCTTCCCATCATCCCGCCCGATACTAAACACAGTTAGGTTGATCCCACAATTGACAGGTCGAATCTTCACTCATTGAGAAGCTCAACACCGCAATCCACAGACCGAGAAGCGACGCGTTCGCTTTAAAGTGGACCACCGCACAATAGGAGATCATACATATGGACGCTACAACTTCCTCGAAGATGCCCTGGGCTATGGGGTTTTTCGCGGCCTTCCTGTTATGGCCCTCTGTCAACTTTGCCCAGGTGGCCACTTCCTTTAGCGGTGACGCCCTCGCAGCGAAAGGGACAATCGGCGGAGTGCCTTTCGATGTTGACCATATCACCCTCCCGAGTACCGGGGGCAGTCTCAGCCTATCGGAGCCTGTACCTCAAACCCTTCCCGGTGGTGGATGCGTCGGCGCCTGCGGGGAGATTGGGCCGGGGATCGTTCTCTCAACGGCCGGGAGCGGATTCTCGACTTTATCGACCGCGGATGTTGATCAGCTTATTGTGACGGTCGGCAGCCACACGATCATAGCGAGCGGTTTTTCCAACACTGCTTCCGCAAGCTGTCCTGCGACGTTAGGAGATAAAGCCCTGGTGTCGTCGACGAATTATGTGGGATCGGTGAACATTGACCAACAGTTTTTGTTCAGCAACTTAATTGATTCTCAGACCATCCCGCTAGCAGACGGAACGATGGTGAACGTAAATAACATCCCCGGCAGTACGGCGACCGCGACCGGAGGGGATATTGTAATCAATGCGCTGCAGATCCTCACGCCGAGCGGCGATGAGATCGTGGTGGCCTCTTCCCATGCCGGCGTTACGTGCCCGAAGGCGACAGGCGGGGGCGGAAGTGGCGGCTGTCCAGGCAAGGTCACCGGCGGCGGCGTCTTCATGCTGAACAACCAGCGCCAGACGTTCGGATTTATCGCGGGTACCAAGAAAGACGGGACAGCGTTCGGGAACTTCAACTATGTGAATCACGGCACCGGCGCGCATCTGCAGGGAAGCGTGGAGAGTGTCATCATCGATAACATCGCTATCCCCCCAATGGCAACGGTCACCGGCACGCTGAAGACCGGCGGGGCCTATATTCTCGTGGTGGTGGATGCCGGCGAGCCAGGCCGGGCCGACACCGTTAACCTTAGCTCGGGACCGGTGAACACCGGCGGCCCAATTGCATTGGACCCTCGGGGCGGCAACATCCAGATCCATAAAGGGTGTGGCGTCGGGTCATCCCACTAAAGACTGGCGCGCGGGTAGATCGGAAATTGATCTGCCCGCGCAGTCTCAGGATGGGTTTCTTGAAGCTCGCTAGGGCTTTTCCTGCTCCTGACCGCTTTGCGGTTGCATACCACCCCGCTCACGCTCGAGTCGCTCGCGCATTTCTTTGTGGAATTTAACGCTGTACATGAGGAACTTCACCTGCTGCTCCGGAGTCAACAGGTCACGGGCGACCTGCCATCGGTCGCGGCGAAGCCCCGCCATCGCCTCTTCGACCGTATAGATCCGATCGAGAGCGGTTTTTAACGCGCCTTGGTCCACACCAACGGTAGGCTTGTCCGCATTGGGAGCCCTGCGGTCTCCTCTGCTCCGTAGTCCCTTCGCCTGCTCCCGGAGCGCCGAGAAAGCTTCCCGGCGCTGCCGTCTGAGATCTTCTGCTTTCTGATCCAATTGTTCCATGCGTTGCAACAGTTTTCCCCGTGTGGCTTCGTCGAGCTGCAGCATCTGAATCAACCGTTCCCGCTTCTTCGCTTGAAAATGCCTGCCGCTGTCCTGCTGCGCGCTACCCGCCGGCGGCGACTCGGTCATGCGATCCAATTCCTGCATGACAGGAGGGTTTGCCGAAGACGCTCCTTCCCGGCCCGGTGGGTCCGCCCATGCGGGTAAGGTCATGAGCCCTGCGACAAAGACAACCATTCCCTGAAGTATGTGTTTTTGGTTCATGCTCCCTCTAGTCTCTGCCGGTTAGATATCCTTAAACAAGCGATCGAGGATACGAGGGTCGAGCCTCGCTGCCATATCCACCAGCACCATATCCTGATCATCATCATCCCAAGCTCTTTCCCAGTCCACTTCCGCGACGTCCGATAAATCGGGGCCATGTCCATTGTTGGTCGCTTCAATTTTCGGCGCGCCCTCTCCTCTGGTGAACATGTCACCAGGAGACTTTCCGAAAAATTGACCGCCTATAAGCAGCCAGGCGCCGAGCAATAAGCTCACCGACGCGGCCAGAGCCCACGACCACCGGGGCAACGACACTGGAGAGAAAAAGTGTTGCGCCCTGGACGTTGGTTCCTTCGCGTCAGTCCTCGCCTGAAGCAGCCGGACCCGGACCCGACCCGGAAATTCGCGCCAGAAGGGCTCTGCCGGATCCGGAACCACCCGCCCCTTCAATCGGACCAGTACCTGTCGAACCGCTTCCATTTCGTTCCGACAGGCAAGGCACATCTCAAGATGCGTCGTCACCTGATGCACCCGGTTCGGATCCAGATCCAATTCCAGGTACGACACCGTCAGGTTCTGAATTTCATTGCAAGTCATACCTCTCCCTCGCCTCCCACCAATACCTTTCGAAGTTTATTCACAGCATGGTGGTAATTGGCCTTTGCCGTGCCTTCGGAACAACTCATGATAGATCCGATTTCGGCGAAGGCGTGATTGTGATATACGCGCAGAACTAAGGCTTCCCGCTGGCGCTCAGGCAGTTGGCGAATGGCCGAACCCAAGCGGTCCCGCACTTCCGCCTCGGCAGTCGCCTTAAAGATGTCCGAAGAGGCCGCCAAGGGCAAGTCCTCCACATTCTCATGCGTCGTCCTGGCCCGGTCTCGAATGGCGTTACGGCAAAGATTGAGCCCGATCTGAAACAACCACGTCCGGAAGCTTGACTCCCGTCGGAAGGAGCCCACATGGAGGAAGGCCTGGACAAAGGTCCGTTGTGCCAGATCGGCGGCGTCGGCGTGATTTTCCAACATTCGATATGCCAAGTCATAAATTGTTCGCTGATGGCGCCTTACCAGTTCCTCAAATGCTGACTCTTCTCCCCTGGCATACCTATCCAGTAACTGGTTATCAGATTCTTCCATCAGATACCGGATGGTTTCTCGACTCGCCTGTTAATGAGACACCGGCCTTGGTGAAAAGGTTAAACATCTTAGACAATAAAATTCACCGGATGCCTCGGTCCTTTGCCATCACTACTTACATATTTTACAGTTGAGTTTTGATCTAGGACTGGCTATGATGCACCTCTGTGTCTTTTTTTAAATGAAGAGGAGAAGTGGCAATCATGATTGTACGCCGGAGCACGAAATCAAGACAATCTGACGGCGCGAGCGACCCAAAGAGCACCCGCCGGGTCATCCCGCGTTTAACAAGCCGCGAACGCCAGGTTTTGAATCTCGTGGCGAACGGATATACCAGCCGCCAGATCGGCGAAAAACTCGGAATCAGCCCTCGCACTGCTGAAACCCATCGCGTGAACATCGGGCGCCGTTTAGGCATCCGCAATGTTGCTCAAATGGTGCGCTATGCCATCGAGAACGATCTTTCCCCTGTTCCCAGACGTTCTCGGTAAATCTTTATTCCGAGCGGCTAATCCCATAAACGGACTACGCTTCTTGGAGAACCTGGCCGGTCGAGGACGTCTTCACCGAAGCTATATCCTCAGGCGTGCCGGCGGCCACTAATTCCCCGCCGCGATCGCCGCCTTCCGGGCCTAAGTCGATAATCCAGTCGGCATTTCGGATCACGTCAAGATTGTGCTCAATGATCAATACCGTATTGCCGGACTCTACCAGGCGATTCAGGACGTCCAGCAGCTTTTGAATGTCCGCGAAATGCAGGCCGGTCGTCGGTTCATCCAGAATATAGAGGGTACGGCCGGTGGCCCGCTTGGAAAGCTCCCGCGACAGCTTGACCCGCTGCGCCTCTCCACCCGACAATGTCGTGGCGGACTGGCCGAGTTTGATATAGCCCAGGCCGACGTCGTAGAGCGTGGTCAATTTGCCGCTGATCGCGGGCAGGTGCTTGAAGAATCCCAGAGCCTCCTCGACCGTCATGTCCAAAATATCCGCTATACTCTTGTCCTTGTAGAGGACGTCGAGCGTTTCGCGATTGTACCGGCGGCCTTTGCACACCTCACACGTCACATAGACATCCGGCAGAAAATGCATTTCGATCTTGATCAAGCCATCGCCTTGGCAGGCCTCACATCGTCCACCTTTGACATTGAATGAATAGCGCCCGACCTTGTAGCCTCGCACCCGGGACTCCGGCAGATTTGAAAACAGATCGCGAATCGCGGTGAACAGGCCCGTGTAGGTCGCCGGGTTGGAGCGCGGGGTCCGGCCGATCGGCGATTGGTCGATATTGATGACCTTGTTGATCTGCTCGACCCCCTTGATGTCGGTGCAGCCAACCAGCCAGGAGCGATTTTCGACGCGCCGCAGCCAGTATTTTCCAGTGGTCGACGTGGGAGGCGCTGTCCGTTCCTTCCCACCATAGAGAAGCTGATGGAGACTTCGGTAGAGAACATCGAAGACCAGGGTGCTCTTGCCTGAGCCCGATACGCCGGTGACACATGTAAGCAAGCCCAGCGGAATCTTCACCGTGATGTTTTTCAGGTTGTGCTCGCGGGCTCCGACGACCGACACATAGCGCATCGGCATCCGCAGCCGGTGCGGAAGCGCCACGCGCATGTCCCCCCGCAAGTAGCGACCGGTCAGCGACGCCTTATTCGCCATCACCTCAGCGGGAGTGCCCTTTGCGACAATGGCGCCCCCATGTATCCCGGGTCCGGGCCCGAGATCCAGCAGGTAATCGGCGCGGCGCATGGTTTCGGCATCGTGTTCCACGACGATGACAGTGTTGCCGAGGTCCCGCAGTCGCAAGAGGGTAGCGAGCAAGCGCTGGTTGTCCCGCTGGTGAAGGCCGATGGATGGTTCGTCCAGGATGTACAGAACACCGACCAGTCCCGAGCCGATCTGCGTCGCGAGCCGAATCCGCTGGCCTTCCCCGCCCGACAGGGTCCCTGCCGCGCGATCCAGGGTGAGGTAGTCCAATCCTACATTGATCAGGAATCCCAGGCGCTCCCGGATTTCCTTCAGAATACGGGGCGCGATCATCTGCTCGCGCTCAGTCAGCCGCAGCCGCTCAAAGAATTCCGCTGCCGCCCGTATAGACAACCGTGTTACGTCAGAAATGGATTTTCGATGGATCGAGATCGACAGGCTTTCCGGCTTCAGACGGTTGCCTTTGCACACCTGGCAGGTAACCAATACGGCAAAATCCGTCTCCTCATAGTCGCCCTCACCCTGCGAAGAGTAGCCTGCCAGCGGCTCGTGCCCCAGTCCATCGCACGCGGGACACGCGCCATGCGGGCTATTGAATGAAAACAGGCGCGGCGTGAGCTCCGGATAGCTGATTCCACAACGCACGCAGGCGAGTTTCTCACTGTAGATCCGGTCTTTGCCGCCCTCTGTCGCGATGCCGACGAGGCCGCCGGCTTGTTTCAGCGCGACCTCCAGGGAGTCCGCCAGCCGGCGCGTGGTCGGATCGTCGTGCTTGAGAACGACGCGGTCCACCACGATTTCGATCGTGTGCTTCTTCTGCTTATCCAGAGGAACCTCATCGCCCAGGTCGTGCAACGTCCCGTCGATCCGTACGCGGATAAACCCTGCCCTCCGCGCGTCCAGAAGCTCCTTGCGGTATTCGCCTTTGCGGTCTCTGACGATCGGCGCCAGCAGCATCAGTTTCGTCCCGGCAGGCAGGGTCATCAGCGCATCGACCATTTGCTGCACGGTCTGAGCCGTGATCGGCTCGCCACATTGCGGGCAGTGCGGCTGGCCGATGCGCGCAAAGAGCAGCCGCAGATAATCATAAATCTCGGTCACGGTGCCGACTGTGGATCGAGGATTGCGCGACGTTGTTTTCTGCTCGATGGAGATCGCCGGCGAAAGCCCCTCGATGGAGTCCACATCCGGCTTGTCCATCTGCTCGAGGAACTGCCGGGCATACGCGGAGAGCGACTCCACATAGCGGCGCTGCCCCTCGGCATAGATGGTATCGAAGGCCAATGAGGATTTGCCGGACCCGGAGAGACCGGTGATCACGATGAGTTTGTCCCGCGGGAGAACCAGATCCAGGTTCTTGAGATTGTGCTCGCGGGCGCCCTTGATGATGATGGAACGGGAATCAGGCATAGTCGTTTATTGTAACCGTCGCAACCGAAGCTCACAAGCCCCGCACATCACTCGCGGGTCCTGCCGCCGAACAGCCCGGACGTGCTCGCGCTCCGCGAAGCGCAAACAAGTCGCGCTGCGCTCCGCCCGGGCGCCCGTTCGCCGCCACCCGCTCGCGATCACTATCATCATCCCGAGCGAAAGCGAACGCCTGTCATCCTGAACAAAGCGAAGGATCTAATTTTTCCTCGCCCATGTTTCAGGGGAGAAGAAAGGGTGAGGGGACCCTAGAGTTCTGGAAAAGAGTAATATAGAGCCAGACTCGATTTTCCATTGCTTTACGGTATCCTGGTCCATGATCAAAGAAGGCCTCTTAGCCTCCTAGCGCCTCGCATGAGAACCGTATGCCGAAAGACGTTCCGACGCCACATAGCTTTGGTCACATTGAAGCGCTCCTCAAGCGTGAACTCCATTTGCTAGAGCTCTTATTTGACGACTCTGGTCTCACCTCGTTAAGGAGACATGCGCCTCTTCATCCCGCCGTAAAGCGATACGACGCCATCACCGCATTCATAACAAACAAATTGGAAGTCCGCTTTGAGGACGCTGACGTAGTCCTTCAGGTAGGAAGTATGCTTTTGGACGGCTTGGCGATTGATCCAACTGGATTACCACTAGATCCTCCAGTGACTGCAGACACCGTTTTTAAACTTATTGAGGACCCGGAGGTGTTTTTACAGCTTCGTACTAGAGTGTCGGACACCCAACAATTTACTGATCAGATGACCTCGCTGGCTTGCTGGGCTATGTTACGACGAAAAGGTTTTGCCGCAAAACTTGTTGAGAGAATGGGACTACCGGACATCTTAGTCCCGCTTGTGGGGAAACCAAACGAGTGGATCGAGGTAAAGCGGATTCGGATGGGATCAAAGCCCGGGCGTGCGCGCGAGGTAATTAAGAAGGCTAACCGTCAAATTAAACGCGCTGATCCCAATGGCGTCGGAGCACTATACCTATCCATTGAACGTCCGCAACAGCGAGTCGCTTTCGATGATACCTCGCCTCCTGAGGTCCAAGCCTATATCGATGAAGTGGACAGGGAGTTATGCAGCGGGCATTCGCGGAGTGTTGGCTTCGTAATCGTGGCTTGGGATGACCACATGGTGCGGGCCAGTTCCCCGGAGCGAACGTATTATTTCTTGCGGCGCCGCTCAGTCTTGCGGGAGCACCAAGCGCCTCGCTGCTCGGCCAGTCTACCCAGGAATGCCCTTGACCTAGGAGAGACCGTGATGTTACCGCTCCTCGGTCCTAGAGCCATGCTAAAGGTACCAATGACTTGGACTCGACCAACACCAAATAGCACGGACTTGGCATCGATTCCCACGGGCGGCGTGACCGTAACGGATTTGTTTCGTCGAGTATGCGAAGAGACCGGGGATGTCCGCTCAGTCCACGCCGTTCAGGCGTTGCGGCAACCAAGTGCCGTTGCAAGCTATGAGCTCGCCCAGGTCAGAATTCTGCTTGTAACGCGGCGAGTAACGTCCAGCAAGCATCCTTATACCCTATTGCTTATTGCATCGGTACGAAATGGAGACCAGACCGAGATTCTCCTGGGCTTTCACATCTATGACGACGCTGTGGTCCTTTCGGAAGAAACGCTTCCTTTCGACGTTTTCGCGGTGCTGCTAGAACGGTATGGAGTACCCATTGAGGTCGGCGGTCTTCGTGCGTTGTTCATCCCCAGAGCAACTGTGGAATTACCGGAGCTTCTACCGGGTGAGACTTCAGAGGATCGAATGCGAATGGCCGCTAAGGCGATTTTGCCTGTTGCATTGCCACAGGAGGAACCGTTCTTATACGCACATACAAAATTTCGTGATAAAACCATGAGAACGATGGATGTGGCCTGGGCATTCGCGATTCTCATCGAACGGTACCGATGCGACATTCGGAGACACAGACGCTAGTTTACAGCTTCATAACGTTTTCCTGAGCTCCAACTATGCCAAGAGGTCGAGCAAAGGGGACATTCTGAATTTGCTCGGGGTGACCGCTCGATTTTCAGAAACATCCCATTATGTTATCTGAGACCACCAAGAGATTGGAGGGCATGATGAAAAAGGAAATAAAACTGCCCCGGTCCGTTGAAACTTACATCCGAGCAGTCAATACCGGAGATACTGATGCGTTTCAGTCCAGCTTCACGCATGATGCGGTCGTGAAAGATGTGGGGCGGGAGTTTCGCGGCGTCGCTGCGATCAAGGAATGGGGCGATCGCGAAATCTTCGCCGTCAACGTCACACTGGAGGTCATGAAGGTAGTCGAGCGTGAGGGCCAGACCATTGTGACCGTGAAGATTGACGGCACGTTTGATCGGACCGGCCTGCCCGATCCGCTTGTGATGGATCTTTGTTTTACAATCGCCGGCGGCAAGATCGCTGCTTTGACGTGTCGGTTGACTGAGAGTAATTAAGGATCAGCCTCGATTTTCTGAGGGTCCGGGGATGGGGATGCCGT
>Ga0207684_10000492_pt1 | contig 50090 bp, 50 predicted proteins | sample KBSK5501metaG_FD_184342 | JGI IMG/M metagenome (GOLD analysis project Ga0207684, IMG submission 184342) | Corn, switchgrass and miscanthus rhizosphere microbial communities from Kellogg Biological Station, Michigan, USA - KBS K5-50-1 metaG... | ecosystem: Host-associated > Plants > Roots >... | reverse complement strand
CATCGAAGTGCACAAGTACTTTTTGTAAGGAGTCGTCGAACATCTCAGGCGTGGCCACTCTTTCATGGTGGTTAGTGCGAAAGTGCTCGGCGACCTCCCTCGCAAGATGGCGCTCGTCGAATGCGCGCTGCGCAAATCCGATGGTGAATGTCTCGACAGGAAGCGAACTCTGCGCCGACATCGCCGCCACGATACTTGCTGAATCTAACCCGCCGCTGAGGAACGCACCGTACGGGACGTCGCTCCGCATTCTCAATTTGACCGCATCAAGAAAGCATTCCTCAAATTCAGCGTAGATACGTTTCGCATCGGAGCGCATGTCGGACTCGGTTATTTCAGGGAGGTCCCAGTACACACGATCCTGGACGCGACCATCTCTTACGACCAGGTAGTGCCCTGGCTGCAATCGAGATATGCCACTAAAGAACGTGTATGGTGCCGGCACGTATCCGAGAGAGAGATAGAGATTAAGGAGTTCCGTAGCCGGCTTGTAATCTGACCTGTAGACGAGCAGGCTCTTGATCTCGGAGCCGAACACAAATGTCCCGTCGTGGACCGAGTAGTGAAGCGGCTTCTCGCCGATACGATCCCGCGACAGGAACAGCTGCTTTCGCCGGGAATCCCAGAGGGCAAAAGCCCACATGCCGTTGAACTTCTGTTGGCAGTCGAAGCCCCACTGTTTGTATGCAGCTATGATTACTTCGGTGTCCGACGCAGTCACGAAGTCGTGTCCGAGGTTCCTCAGCTCCGCTCTGAGCTCCAGGTAGTTATAGATCTCGCCGTTAAACACAAGCACCACGTTTCCATCCGCGCTGCACATCGGCTGACTTCCCGTCGCGAGATCAATGATGGCCAAACGTCGATGTCCGAGGCCTATGTTTCCCTTCTCGTAATAGCCCTCGCCGTCAGGCCCGCGATGAGACAGGGCGCCCGTCATACGGCGGAGCGTATCACTATCGACTCGTCGAGTCGGGTCCCGATGTAGGATTCCAGCGATTCCGCACATAGTCGCAGAGTGTCGGGCCGATATTGAGGCCCAATATGTCGCGTTTACGAGAATTCTGTTGCCGTTGTTTGTTGCGATCGTTGAGAGCGCGGCACGGATTCGTCTATCCGGCTGTAGCAGTGGTCAGGGCTGAGGGCGCGCTAGACCTGCTAGGGGTCATGGACAAAGTGCTGCTGGAGCCGGTGAGCGCAAATGAACTCGGATTCAGACCACGGAGCGAAATTGCCTGCGGCAGCCCCGTACGTAAGGAGTCGAGAATGGCAAACGTCACCACGTTGGTCAGGGCAAGTGAGTCTAGGGGAATCGGGGATGGCCTTCCGTGACAGATGGCGTGCAGGAACGCCTCGACCTCCTCTTCGTGTCCTTTTCCTGGCAGTTTGACTGTGCGACGGGAAGCGCCGGCATAGTGTTCACCCAGCCTGAAATCATCGATGACGAAGCTTTGCCCGCCGCCATAGATTTCGATCCGCTCCTTGCTAAGCAAGTTGGCGCCGCACGCAACATAGCCTATCTGGCCTACGGACCCATTCTGAAAGCGGAGCGAGATGACGACATTGTCCTGGTCGGGCATCTGGCAATTGTCAGCGGCGATGGTCAGCGCATAGACAACTACCGGCTCCGAACCGGTGAGAAATTGCATCAGGTCCACGAAGTGACACACTTCACCCAGGATTCGTCCGCCGCCCTGTTCCGTCTGCGTCCAGTGCTCTTTTGGCAGGAATCCCGCGTTTACTCGGTAGTTGATGAGCAGCGGCCCGGACACGCGCTGGAAAACCTCTCTGGCGTGGCGAGCGAGTGGCGAGAAACGGCGGTTGTACCCAACCATAAGGCGGCAGTCGGCGCGTCGGCTAGCAACTTCCAGGACTTGCGCGAGCTCGTCTTCACGAAGTGCGAGAGGCTTCTCGACGAACACGTTCTTGCCCGCTTCGAGCGCGGCCGCCGCGAACGCGGCATGCGTGTCGTGCCGAGTGGCAATGAACACCGTGTTGACCGCCGGGTGCGTGAGAACGTCGTGCACGTCGGTCGAGTGGCAACGGAAGCGGAATTTCTCGCCCACGCTCTTCGCAGTGACGCCGCGCGAGGTCACCACGGAAATTAGGTTACCGCCCTGCCGCGCGAAAGGGATAAGGAATTTCTGCGCGAAACTGCCGGCTCCGATGAAGCCAATGCCCGGTCTGTCGCGGGAGCCAGAAGCCGACTGCGGCGTCGCTGCAACTGGATGGGTCTCGTGCGCCTCGGAGTATTTGAGAAGGATCCCCAGGTGACGTTCCGAAATCTTCCCGGTGACGATGTCGTACGCCTTTTCTGCCTGCTCGAGCTCAAAGACATGCGTGACGAGTGGCTGCACATCCACGCTTCGGTTGTCTAGCAGCTTGACGAAAGCTTCCATGTTCCGGTTCTCCGTCCACCGCACGTAGCCATACGGGTAATCGTGACCTTCCTCCTCGTAAGTGGGGTCGTAACGTCCCGGCCCATAAGAACAGGAGATCTTTAGTTCCAGCTCCTTCTTGTAGAAATGCGGTTCCCTGGGGACGTTCATGGGCACGGCGCCCACGATGACGATGACGCCCTTTTTCCGCAGGATAGCGGCGGCCAGTTCCACAGGGTCGGTGGATTGCGTGGCCGCTGTAATTATTACCGCGTCGAAACCATGCCCTCCTGTGAAAGCGGCAAAGGCGCACTCCAGATCCGTATCCGACCGCATACGTGCGGCCTGACAACTGGTTTTGGCAGCAAGGGCGGCCATGGAATCCGCAGTGTCCACACCAAAGACCTGGCATCCGTTCGCCCGCAGGACTTGCGCGGTTATCTGCCCAAGAAGCCCCAGGCCGATCACGCATACAAACTCGCCAAGCCGGGGGTTGGCCTGCCGGACGCCCTGCATGGCGATCGCTCCGAGCGTAGTAAAAGCGGCGGCGTCCAGACCGACTGTCTCGGGCACTTTGACGACCAGGTTTTGCGGCACAGTAACAATGCCAGCGTGCGAGGCATAGCCGCCTCCACCGCAAGCCACCCGGTCGTCGCGTTTGAACCGTCCCTGGGTATCCATGGAGGCGAGGATCGTGCCCGCGGAACTGTAGCCCAGTTCTCTGAGGGTTTCGAGCTTGGTGCGCACCCGCTTAAGCGTTTCGGTGAATCCGTCCTTGCGGAAGCTGTCAAGTACCTGCTTGACGAGATCCGGCCGCTGCCGGGCCTTGCCCAGAAGCGATGCCTGAGCGGTGGAAACGATTGACCGTTCGGTCCCGGCGCTGATGAGCGAGAAGTGGTTGCGCACCAGCACAAATCCCCGGGCCAAGGCGGGCGGCGGGACTTGGGCTACCGAGAGTTCACCGGTTTTGAAGTTTTGAATGACTTGTTTCATAAAGAATGGTGTGGCTCGGCCACCTTGTGAGAGTGTCCGCTCTGTGGCGGGTCGGTGACGCGGGTGGCAATGGACAACACGCCCCGGCGGCGATCAGCAATTTCTGCCCAAGCGCGATTCACACACGTCGCGATCCGCTCGATATCGGTGGCTTTGATCGCGTGATTACAGGGAATTACAAGTACCGTCTTGGCGATGCGTTCGGCTTGAGGGCAATCACCCGAGTAATCATAGTGTGTCGCCGCGATCGCGGCGATGTCTTTGTACGGTCTGGCCGTACTGATCTGCTTCTCCCGCAAGCACTCGGCCAGTCGGTCACATTCCGCGGAGGTCGGAAAGAGGAGCGGGTAATGAAGACGGTTAAAGAATGCGCCACGTGTTTCCGAACAAAGCATGTCGGCATCAACGGTCAAATTCCGGGAGTAGTAATCGGCGTTCCATCGTTGTCTCTCAATCAGCGACGCAAGGCCCGACAGACGTCGGATGGTCATGTCCCGGTCGGTTTCATAGACCTGTCCCTGCATGATTGACGCCTGGGACGTGTAACTGACCTTCTCGCTATAGGCGCACCACAATCGACTCCCTATTAGTCCCCATAGCGGTTTGGTGCGAAGCAGTGACCGCAAGTATGTCGTCACAACGTGAACGACTTCGTCGGCGCGGCTTGGGACAGGAAGTCCGCTGATGAGTTCCAAAAGTCGAGAGTCGAGATCCGTTTTGCTGCAGTAAACCGCTCCACCCTCGCCGACCGAAAGGTATTTGCCCGAGCGAAAACTGAAGGCAGCGATTTCGCCAAAAGAGCCCGCAAGCCGGCCGTCGAGGCGGGAACCCAACGCCTGCGCACAATCTTCGATAAATGGTTTACCAGGTGCGGCCTCTCGCACGACAGGCATATCACAAACATTTCCGAACATGTGGACGGCTATAACGGCATCCACGTCTGAGCTCTTCGCGGCAAGGTCGGCCGCCGAGAGGCAATAGGTACCCGGATCGACGTCAATAAAGCGAGCACGGCAACCGGCGGCCTTAATCGCGCTGAAAACAACCGGGCAGCAATACAGAGGGACACCAACAGACGCATCTGGGGGTAATGCAAGGGCCTTAAGGGCTAGAACAATCGCAGCTCTGGCTGATCTGACTGGAAAACACGGACCTAACCCGGGTATGCGAATGTGCGACTGGCTGCCCGAATGTCGGGACGACAAAGCCGTCAGTAATCCCCGGATCATGTCCGTGGGACTATAGTCCCAGTGTTCGGTGGGAATGAGACTTAACATAATGCGCGCCTGGAGCCGTATGTCTTCGGATTAAGATCCACATACTCAGGTCAGCACTCGTGAATCACACGGCATCAGCTTCCAAGCTTGGTGCTGTGATCTTTCAACTTGTGCGCTTCCTGGTCCACGAGGTCTCCGCCCCTGAGTACGCGAACGCCTATCGAATATAGCGACGCGCGCCACGGCCGCAGAGAGTACTTCCACACGTAGCCCTCTGATAGAGTGGCCCCGAGATGTTTTTTCATCAGATTGATGCCTTCCTGTTTCGACCCCTTCTGTGGGTTGATTCTGGCTCCGAAAAAGTCAAACTTACGGACACCAAGGTTCCGGAAAAGGCGGATTGCCTCCCATTGGAGCAGTTTCATTGCCCCTTGGTGCTGATGATGGATGTTACCGCCATAAATCCAATAAGCGCGTGGTGTACTAAAGGCAAACAAAGAATAGCTCTGCGCAACACCCTGATACTCCGCCACGAGGAGCTTGCCGTTCTCACCAAACGAAAGCGCGAATCGCTTGAAAGAGTCACGGTCCATGAACGCGAGCTTTGAGCGGCGAAAGGTCTCACGAATTAGGTCGTACGCTGGATCCAGAAAGTCTAACCCCTCCCGAATAGAGACACCGCCCGTTCGCGCAGTTCCAATATTGTGTCGAGTGGTCTTTGAAACATTTCGCCAGAGGACGTCCTCCGGCTGTTGCAAATCAATCACATAATTGCCGTAGGGAGCTGGGTTGGCGCCGTCCGGGTAAGTGCGGAATAGCGTGTTGTTAGTCGGCGGAATAATCACATCTGCACCGGCGATTCGGAAATGCTGAACCACGCTGTTCAAGAAGGACTTTTCCGCGAGAACATCAATACCGGCGCCGCAGGGAATCGTTTCAACCCGGAATCTCACCATTCGCAATCCAGCTTTCCGCGTAATGGTGAATGGTAGGACACATCGCAACTTTCCCGTTTCATCAATCCCACCCAACCAGCCGTACTCGTCACCTACTGCACTGAGGAATTCCTCTTTGGCGAAGACTGGCAGGCTCGGGTCCCATTGAATCTTGATGGGTTCTGCCCTGATCGCACAGCGCGCCATGAGGGGAGCCGAGACACGATTCGAAACAGACTGTATAGCCGGCTTCAAATTAAGGCTCCTGTCTCCTGACAAAGCAGGCGCGAGAAAGTCGTCACGTGAACAGATTGTTCTTGGAGAAACGTGAGAAAACGCCGGATGGCCTCGGAATCGACGAAATCTTTGGAATGCCCGATCGCCACCACAAGGCTATGTTCTCCCCGCCGTACGTGCCGTTCTTTGAGAACTCCCTGGATAGCCTCACGCATTTCTTGAAAGGTCATCCGGCAGAAGTCCAACTTCCGGGGATAGCGGAAACGGAGGAAGTCGCGCCAGCGCCGCGGCAGCGGAGTGCGCTGACCGGCGCTGCGCATTTTGTTTTGCAGCTTCAGGCGCTTGCGGCCCAGCATTTGCCAAAACGGCACTATCTGCGTATGGATCGGGATTTCCCAAAGCGTGCCATGAGGGTCTGGCACGTTGACATCACTGCTAAACCGCCAGAAGCCATCGTTTCCAAGCGCTGGGCGATAGTCCAGCCCCAGGTCGTGAATTCGGCCGCCCTTGAACACTGAAGAGTCCACCCGGACGCCGTGCCGCGCCAGCACGTTCGCAATCACCGGTGTCGGCTGCATCGCCCAGAGGCCGCTGCGAAAGGATAGCGGCGTGAAACTTGGATCGGCCAAACCATCGCGCAGGTAACGGATCGCCCCTGAGACAATGGCTTCGACCCGGTCCAGTTCCAACGTACAGATGCTTCGTTCGCTCCAATCGAAGCGCCAGCGCCCATCCTCATACCGCGCATTGGCCCACCAGGGATGAAGGTGGAGGGCGATTTCGTGGCCAGCTCTACGCAGCTGGCACAGTTGAGCCCGCACGCCGGCAGTGTCGGGATCGGACTGGGTCTCCTCCATCCTCGCAAATTCCACCGCCTCGGCGAAAACGACAAAGGGCGCGCCAAACTCGTGGAAGAGCTCCGCCAGCCGTCGGGTTGGATCAAGCACCAAATCCCGCAATGCACCTTCGCCGTTGCCGTAGATCTCGTAATCCAGCGTGAAAACACAGTCAATCATGCAACCGTCGAGCAACCACCGCTTAACTTTCGGTCCGCTTCGTCGACACCGTCACACCTGGAAACGCCTAGAAGCGTGGCCATGGCCAGGAGCATCCACGCTTGGGACCATCTCATGTAAGAAACCCGGTTGGTACACGATCTCAGGACCCGATAGTAGAAGAAGCCCCGATCATCCCACAGGTGAGTCAACGCCCATTGCAACACGGATTGCGCCAGCGGGAGGTTGCCGGGGTCCATTTCTGTGAGCGCTAGGAGAGTGATAATGCTTTGCGCGACGCAGTGGATATCGATCGGATATTTCCTGTCATGGAAGTAGCTGACCGAGCCGTCCTCCCTAAAGAAATGAATGCGGTAAAACTCGAAACCTCGTCGAAGGACCGCGTCGAACTCCGTTGTCGCAGCATATCGAGAAATGGCCTTCAACGCACACAGATTGTAGCCGGTGTGAAAGTTATCAATCCACCGTTGTGATGGGGCCTCTCCATAATGCCAGGAGCCATCCGGGTGTTGCTTTGTTGCAGAATAGCGGGCAACCTGGAGGGCGGGAAGAAGGAATTTTTCATCACTGGTGTGTCTGTATGCACGGCACAACAAGGCGGCCGCAAGGAAGTTCGCATTGTGGACCTGGCCACGGAGCGACGGGACGGGATAGCTGAAGCCAACGGCACCGCCTTCAACCCAGTAGAGCTCGTTGAGAATGTACTCTACCGCACTCAAAGCCAAATTCAGGCACCGAGAATCCCGGCAGTGGTCAGAAGCATCGAATAGCGCGTTGGCGACGAACGACGTGCAGACTAAGTTGGGCGCTTCCGAGGGGACCACAATGGTGCGCGTTTGCCAGGGAAAGCCGTATCCCCAGCACGAGTAATCCGTGCCAGCGGATCGCAGATCACCTAAGCGCTCGATCATGAGGTTGATGTCGCCGTTGTGGCAACCCGCATTAACTCTTTCGAGTGTCACGAACGCGGAAAGAAAGAGAGCGATGGCTTTGGGATTCTGGGTCTTGGGAATGTGGAGCAAGCGTCGAAAGTTGACCGGGCTCCGCTTTAACGCCTGCGTACAGACAAGCCGCGGAAGGCGGTAATCCAGGAAGGGCAGGGTGCGGAAAATTGGGCTGTTGAGAGCGTCGTAGGGATCGTAGCCAGCCCAGTCGTTCGCACGAGAATAAGCGATGAGTTTGAAAATCGTGGCCTCAACGTCCATTTCCATCGCTGCTGAAGGGAGCTGGGGCATGAGTTGATCCGTATCCATCATACGTTCGCCAGAATTGCTACCTTCAGGAGAACGACGCTTTTACGCTCCGCCAAGACCTCACAGCAAAGCGCGGATGACCGCTAGCGTCTCGATTTCGCAATCACGGCAATATGGTCCACAATGGCGACGAGAGTGTTGCGTTTCTCCCCAGGGCTTCGAGTGCCAACGTCGCGACGGAGCAGCTTCAGTTTCGCGCGCACCTCGTCTGCACTTTGCAACAGAACGAGCCGTCCGCTGTTCGCCAGGTATTCATCGACCGCGCCCGTCTTGCCGCGAAAAATGCTGTATACGGGGACGCCAAGCGCCGCAGCCTCGCGGTTCATCGTCCCACCGCCGCTAATGACGACATCGGAGAACCAGATCAGATCAAGGCCATCTATCACCTGCTCCGGAACGGTCACTTTTCCCGAGTCGAATAACCTAGGCCACTTTGTCCGCAGCTCCGCTTTCTGTTTCGCGGTACGCGGCAATAGGACGACCTTGATATTGGGAGTTTGCGAAATCATCTCAAAAACCGCATCGAGCAGGACTTCGCTCTCCGGGTTATGGTAGTGAGCCTCGGTCGCGGGAGGACGCAGAGTAACCACCAGTTCCTGATTGGTGATGCCGAGGATGTGCTTGATTGCTGGATTAGGCCGGAAGGATGGTGCGTAAACATCCTCTTTGATGCCGGGGTATTTTAGGATTCGGTCCTTTCGCATCTTCAGCGCGGTCCCCGGAATCACGTCGGGCAGCATGGCCCATGCGTTCCCTAAGAACCACGCCCACCGTGCGTGTTCGTAATCCATGATGGTGATGGTGGGAATGCGCAGCATGGACGCGAGCGCAAACATAGAGCGTGATCCGTGCGATACAGCCAGTTGCGGCCGCTGCCGCAATACGTAAGGAAGGAGTTGCAGCGCGCGAACGACGATACCCGCCAGCTTCGCTACCGTATGTTTGCCATAGTGATGTCCGATGGAGCGATAATTCAGTTTCATCAGGTCCGCGAGCTCTCGCACCTGAAAGCAATCGCGGGCAGTAAAGACGACGGAGTATCCTCGACGCTCCAATTCCTCGGCAATGGGCTTGAAGAACGGCACGTGCGGCGAATTATCGAGATCGATCCAGATTTTTTTCCGGACGATTGTACTCGCGGCAGAGGAGGGGCTGTGGCGGTTCGGCGCTGTGCGGGCCGACCCCACTGATGCCGCGCTCTCACGATCCACAGCTGCCTCTTGTAACGTCGACATTTCAGTGCCTCATAACCGGCGCAGCCGAACTCTCGGCCACAGAAGCGCGATTGTGGCGCAAGGGCATTAACGAAGCGAGCACCTCAACAATGCGTCCGGCCGCTTTGCCATCCCACATTTCCGGCATTTGCGTGCTCTGTTTGCGAACGAGTTGCTGTCGAACAGCTCGCTGAATACCTTCGCGTCGCACTCCGCCGAGTACGTTCATGCCCGCCGCCAGAGTAATCGGCCTCTCGGTATTCTCGCGCAGGGTAACGCAAGGAACACCCAGGCATATGCTCTCTTCTTGGATCCCGCCCGAGTCGGTGACGATCAGGCGCGCGTTCTTCATGAGGCATACGAAATCAAGATAGCCTTTAGGGTTGATCAGCCGGATGCCGCTCTCACGGTGCGAATCCTGCTGGGATTCGAAGCGGAAGTAAGGCTCGAGACCATGCTCATGAATTCTCCTCTGGGTTCGTGGGTGCGCCGGGAAGATAATCTCGTGCGATTTTGCCAGCTCCTGAAGCCCTTCAATGATGTCCAGGAGTGGCTCACGCTCGTCCACGTTCGCTGGCCGGTGCAGGGTTAGCAGTGCATAGCGCCGCAGCGCCGGACGGTCTCCGTTCCTCTGGTAACACTCGCAGAGTCCGAGGGTGTTCAACACGTGTGAACTATCCGCCTTGCTGACGAAGGCCAGGAGGGTGTCAATCATTGTGTTGCCCACGAAAAAGACTCGCTCCGCAGGAATGCCTTCCCTGCTGAGATTCGTCATCCCGCTTGGCTCGGTTACAAACAACAAGTCCGAGAGATGATCGGTCACAACCCGGTTGGATTCTTCGGGCATATGCCGGTCAAACGACCGCAGTCCCGCTTCAACGTGGGCGATCATGGGCCGCGGGTTCAATTTGGCCGCAACCAAAGCACAGGCAAGGGTGGAGTTCACGTCCCCCACGACGACCATAACGTCGGGCGTATTTTCCAGCAGTACCTGCTCAAACCGGCGCATGATTTCCGCCGTCTGCACGGCATGCGATCCCGATCCCACGCCCAGGAAGATATCGGGCTTGGGCAGGTCAAGGTCGGTGAAGAAGGCGTCCGACATCATGGCATCGTAGTGTTGGCCGGTATGAACCAGGATAGGCTGCAGGGCGCGACAGGAGCCTTGCGCCGCAACCGAATTGTAGGCCGTAATGGCCCGCAAAACCGGTCCGACTTTCATGAAGTTCGGCCGGGCGCCTGCTACGATCATGATTTTCATAAGTGGTGGCTTGTTCGGATGAGGGGAGGTCAATGAGACTCGCCAAGTCGCTCCGCTTCAACCCACGAGCCAGAAGGGTGAAGGCGCACAGTCATGTCGCTGAACACTCACGGGCTTCCGCTTGCCGTATCGACCCAACACCGCGCGTGTTGCCGCGGGCACGTCCTTCAGCAAGCATTCGACGCAAATTCCAATTTTTCCAGAGCCGGGTTAACAAACGACCGGGCAACGTTGAGCTTGGCCTCCATGATCCGGCCATGTTGTGTACGCCATAGTCGCCGAACTGATACCAACTGCCGCAGTTGCAGACATCATCTGGAAACAGGATGTCGATATTGCCGGCAAGTTGCGGATTCTCAGCAAGAGTACGCGACAACATTCCAGGCCCCGTCGTGTTGAGAACGTAGACGTCGTTCCTTAATATGCGTGGGACACCTTCCATCATTGGCTTCACCCAAGCAGGCATCCGCTTGGCTCGAAGGCAATTCTCAATGACCGCCGCCAAGAATGGATGGCCCGGTTCTGCACCGAAGGCATAATTTCCGATTTGCCAATCCATCTGAAAGTGCTTCCAGAAATACCGCCTCGCCGCCAGTTCCTCAAAGGGGAAGACACACTGTGACCCAAGAAGTGGCGTTAGGTTCCGAGCCAGAAACATGTCAGTATCCAGATAAAAGCCACCAAATTGGTATACAGCCAAATAACGGAAGAAGTCGTATCTCTGAATCCGAAACGGGAACGATCGGTACTCTCCCCTGTAGTCGGGGAAGTAAACCGCCAAAAACGTATCGATCATCGCTTCATCATAGAATCGATGCTCGAAGTGCGGATGGAGAAGCTTTACATTTACGACGGCGGCCTGTAGGAGGAGCGGAAGCTTCGGCGGTCCAGTTTGGATGATGAGCTTCGGAATCATGACAATTAGAAAACCATTATTAGGGTTCCCCACGCGGCGATGCCGCACCTGCCTATATGCAAAGACTTCAGCGCCCTGAATACCTCTGCCCGCCAAAATCGCGCCCGCAATCCGGATCGTTGAATAAGAAGCTTCAGGAACAATCCGCCGCCCTACGGCCAGCGAGACACCCTCGTACTAGCGCCGTGATTCCATGACGCCTTGCGAAGGCCTTCACGCAGCCCCACCAATGCTCAGCCAGATCACGAGATCTCTCCTCCGCAGTTCTCGCGAATTGTGTACGGTTTCGAAAACTATCGTAGAATACTTCATCCACACTAAGACTGGCGGCGAGCCACGGCTTGCCTCTCCCGGCATAATGAATAATTGAGGGTCTTTGTTCCGGCCGCATTTTATAGAATCCATCTGCGGGGTGGTGGAGACAGTTCCATCGAGAATCGAGTCTCTTCCATCGTCCTTCGCAACCTATATTTAGTGCGTCTTGGTCCGCTAAAAGCGATCGCGGATTAGCAATCAAGTAATTCATCGCCCTTTCCGAGACCTGTTCTTGCTGCCATTTCTGTAAATCAACCAGAAGAACTCCCGCGTTGAAGTACTCTGCCGTCACTCGTGCTGATTCCTTAATGTCTGTAGTCAATCCAAGACGTTTCGCGTTGATGCAGGAATGACTGTCTACCACTGCACCGAAGGCGTTTCCCTCTAAATCGGTCTCCCACAGGGCCGATAAATCCCCTAGTACCAAAATGTCCGCATCTAGGTACAACAATCTTGAGACACTTTTGGGAAAGCAATACGGAAGGAGGAGACGTGCAAAGGTGATTTTCGAAATATGTGGTAGCGTGGAGAAATCTCCGAACCAATCAAGCTCCACATTTAACCATTGTACTTGCGCTGAGCCCGGTGGCAAGGAATTTACAACCTTTTCCTTCATCCGCAGACCGAACTTTGAGCAAAGGACGAACGTCTCCAGACTCTGACCGCTTCGGTTAGCCTCAACCAGTGATCGAAGAGTTGTCGCGAGCGGCATCGCATAATCTTCGTCACAGACCAGTACGATAGGACGACTGTTGCATCCGAATTCCGCTTCGCCAATGCGACCACGAGGTCCGAGCAATGCGCGATGCGCCTTAATCTCGTCGATGCGCGTTGCATGTTTAATCATGTGGCTGTTATGTAGTTATGGCCCGGAGTAAGCGCGTCCGTGGGCCTCAGAAGATTCCGCGCTAGCGCACGATTAAGAAATCGCCCCACTCACCATTTCGTTCGTAGGCAACTTTTCTTCGTTCATTCTTCGATAGCTGCACTGGCTCACTTCGAGTGTCGCTGCAGGCGGACGAGATGCCCTCGACGCTTTACGAAGTGGCACGCGAGCAATCGACAAAGGAGAATCGTCTCATACATGCGTTCACTTCCTGTGCGATGTGGTTCACGATGGCACAGTTTCGTCGAGGCGGAAAGCCGGGAACGCTGATCACCGCTGACACTCTTGGCACCCTTGTGTTCTAGAGGAGCGGGAATAACTCCGGAATTCAAATCCGCACAGCCTGCAATGCACGCCAGATTCTGAGCCCCAAACCACGCTTGCACACCAACTTTGCCCAGGACAGCGATCGAGTGACGCTCGGACATACATGAACCGCAAATGAAGAAAGCTGCTGGGATAAATCCAGTTTGTCGTCGTTGAAGGCTGCACTGGCGTGGCCAACTGCATCGCGGCCAAGCAGGTAAAGCAGTCTGCCACGAAGTCGACTCGATTCTGGCACAACATGTCCACATGTTCGGAAGAAGCAATCGAGAGCAGCTTTTCTTTGCTTCAGATCGGGCAACCACCCTTGGGTTGTATAAGCCAGGGACATATTACCGGCATGGCGACGGTAAACTGCTTGAGGCGCTTCGATGAAACCCACTGAGCCGTGTGCGGCCAGCCGCAACCACATTTCCATATCGCCACTGTGCGGAAGTTCCAGTAGGTATCCGCCAAGTCGCTTCTGGAGTTCTGCTCGGACAACAGCAGTAGGCGTAGGAACGATGTTTCGCGCTCCGATATGAGTCATGAACACAGGCCCGGAAAGAATTCGTGCATCACTCTTGCACTTGATGCTATTGGTGAGTTGTTGCCTGCCCTGTTCGTCCATCGTAATGGCATTTCCGAACGTGAAGCCTACTTCGGGGTGGCCATCCATAAGTTTGACGGCACGATTGAGAGACCCAGGAAGAAGATAGTCATCCGCGGACAGAAGCAACAAGTAATCTGCATCAACCCAAGCAATCCCCTCGTTGTACGTTGCAATGTGGCCTTTATTCGAAGTATGCCGCAGCAGGATGACTCTCAAATCATGCTTTGCCAATTCTGCCGCGACCTCCGCGGTATTGTCGGGCGACGCGTCATCGATGATCAGAACACGGACGGTCGGCCCAGACTGTTTCAGAACACTCTCCACACACTCCTTGAGAAGGTGCCCGTAACGATAACAAGGCACAATCACGTCTACACTGCTCATTAAAGAAGATCTCCGATAGACGAATCAGCCGCGCCAAACGAAATGGATGTACCAGTCAGTTTTGGAATGCGAAACTGTAGGGCCATCAGCAACCGTCTTATAGTACGGTTCCCGAGATCTACGCTTTCCGATTGCATTTTTACGACTTTCAAAGTTAATGGGGACGCGCGCCCGCGGAACAACCCGCATCATCTCCGGACCATTATTACCAGATAATTTATTGCCGATCCGTTGGGGGCCAGATGGGAAGACCGTTTCGAGGATCCAGCAGATGCGACGGGCCGGTCCAGCGTGGGTATGTCTCTTTAAGACACATCATATGATCCACGAATCTGGGTTCCCCAGATATTTCTCGCAAGTAGTCTCGGAGTTCGGACCTGACTAGAACCGAGTGATCCTCCTCGGTGAGCTTGACGAATGGCATTTCGACGAAGGCATTCTTACGCAATAACTGACTCACCTCGTACCAGTCGATATCTGCGAGTGCATCCCAGCTATTGAGTCCGAATTGATATTGACCCCGTACGGCGTCGATCCACAAAATGTGCTTGCCGTAGCCTTGCAGGCAGTCGGTTGCCACGCGTATTTCTCGTCGTTGATCTCTCCTCCTGCAAATCACTGCGACTTCCGCTTTAAGGTCGGGCAGGAGTATGCAAGAAAGGATCGCACTCCCTTCTGAGAAAATCAGCCGCTTGGCTTGGACATACAGGGCCAGTTGCTCAAAAAGGGTGTGCTGCTGAGGATAGAAAACTTGGTATCCCTCACGCGCGAGATATTCTTCGAAGACCTTTTCACCGATTTGCGCTCCTCGCCTTCGAAGATCAGACCTCGAAACGTAAATGCGTTCTGCTTGCTCCATGCCTTGAGGAACCTTGTGCTCAAATTCAAAACGTTTGACAAAATCAATGAATGCCTGGTCCGGCCGGTGCAAAAATCCAAAGCCGTACTTCTGTGCTGGAATAATTACTTCTCTAACGATCGCCGTGCGCTCAATGAAGATCAGCCTATCAATCGGTATTCCAAATCCGGAGAGGATTTGGTTTGCGAAGTTCCTCCATTCCAGGTACCTTGGCAGCCCCCATGGGGCGTAAAACAACACGTACGGATCCACCTGCCGAAACATCGGATACGCATACAACCGGCAGATAGACTCCGAAACAAAATGGCCGAAATGATTGAACAGGATCCCACCATATAGAAGGGGTTGTCTGATTTCCAGGCAATCGTCAAGCGGGTGCTGTTCGATGTAGGAGAGCGGAAGCGACTGAGAGTAGGCTACTCCGTTGTAGTGAATCGCCTCGTGAATCAGAGTTCGCGTTGTCGCGTCTGCGAGCCCTCCGAAGAAGTAATCGCCCAGGCGGTTTTCACTGCTGGCTTGCACCAGCGGATAGGAGATGACATTCTCGTAAGTCGATGTCTCACTGTGGCATCCAACATCTCTGCCCACCGAAACCGCGAGAGTGTCCTGGCCTGCTGGTTTGCGGCAAGCGGCCTGCAATGCCTTGGCCGGCGAAAATAGAATTAATCCATATCGCCTTGTGCAAATGCGACGGAGACACTCATATAACACCCGGAGCCATCGCTTGCAAAGCGAATATAGTTGGATGTTCTGGTCGAGAAACCATTGGCGATTGACGTGAGGCACGGTGACAACCTGGTAAAGCCAGCTGGGGTGAAACGCCGAATCCGTATGGTTAGTCACATTCTCAGGTACCATCTGGCCGTCCGTATTCTAGGGGCCAATACGCCACAGGAGTGCCGACCTCGTCGATAACGCTGCAACTTGAACCCACCATTCCAACTTGCGCGTGTTTATCGAGGAACGCAACCTGATATTCAAGTCTAGTGGGCAGGGAAACGTCGTCGTGATCCGCGTGCAACCGCAATACCGTCTGATTGAGGATGCTTTCGATGGCGGGGCGGAGGAATCTTTCACCATTGTAGGCTCCCATGACGAAAGACACGCGCGGCGCAGTCATGCTACACGGGCGTTGTTCAGACCTACATGTGGACGATGCCGATTCCGTAGCCATCCTGTTGCCCATCCTCGATGATTTCGGTGGTCTTCTGATGTTGTTTAATTTCCCTCCAGAACCTCGGTACTTCGCCAGTGTCGTTATCAGTTGGAGTTCCAAACTGGGTGCGGAAATCCGGAACAATATCATGAAAGACCGTGAAACCTCCTTCCCGCACAAGCGGGCTGTAATTGTTGAAATCAGCTTTGACCCCATCGTAGGAGTGGTCGCCATCAATGAATAGAAGGTCGAGCTTGTGCCCGCGTAAGAGTGAGCGAACGCGGCAGATCGTCCGTGGAGCACCGGAGTCCGCACGAATTGAAACAAGTTGCTGCTGTCCATTTCCGATGTGCGAATGAACCACCGACCGTTCGAACGTTAGGCCTAGATCGATGCTGACGATGAGCGCATCGGAGCGGCAAACGTTCGCAAACAGGAACAGCGTGCCGCCAGAAGCACTTCCGATCTCGCAGACATAATGGGGGGGGTGCTTTTGTAAAATACGCAGTAGACTTACGATTTCGGCCTGTTTTTGATTACTACCGAAGCTGCTATTCGAACGTACCGCCCCAACTACTTCGTCGAGTGATGTGGCATGTGAGCAGGAGTTTCGTAAGTCTGCCAATGCGAGCTGTAATTTCCTATACTCAGCCACACGCCTGAAGAACTCACCGAAGGCGAACCTGGGCAGTTCCTGTGCGCCTAAGCCAATAGGATGGCGGTCAAGTACGGAGCCGATCTTTTGAACGGTAGACATTTTCAACGGTTTAGTGGACGCACGAACTCACAGATTTTCCAGTCGGCGGGGACGAGCATGACTCCCAGCTCAGAAGGCGGCACTCGGCCTGTGCCGAAATAATCAGCGGCGTCAACATCAAAAGACGCAGCATTGAAGATCGCGTCCATCCACGGTTCGTACACCGTGCCGACGCAAATACTGATCGAGTATTTTCCTGGAACCAGCCGGAGGTCGGGGACAACGCAGCGAATGACGGAAGGTCTGTCCAATACCGGCCAATGGACACCTGAGTAGGACGTACCAATACTAAAGATGCGTCGGCCCATGAAGTCGTCAAAGCCGATGTGGACGGCGGGCTGCTTAATCACCAACGGTGGATCCAACGCAAAATCAAAGACCAAGTCATCCCCAGGGAGGAAAGTGCTAGTGACCTCGCCCTTTCCATTCCTTATCTCTAGCGACGAAAAAATTGTCGATTTACCTGCCCTAGGAATCGCAGGCGAGCGGAGATCCACGACTCCGCTACCCCTCTCGTCAAAGGTGCTGAGGTAATCGCGAACAATGTCAGCAGTCGCCCCGTCTCGAACGCTGTGCCCCTGCTCTAACAAAATGCTGCGAGAGCAAAGTGACTGGATAGAAGCCATATTGTGACTGACCAACAGCACGGTGCGTCCCTGTTTCGCAACGGTGCCCATCTTGCCCAGGCACTTCTTCTGAAACTGGGCATCCCCGACCGCCAGCACCTCGTCGACCAGCAGGGTTTCGGTCTCCATGTAGGCGGCGACGGCGAAGGCCAGGCGCACGTACATGCCGCTGGAGTAGCGCTTGACGGGGGTGTCGATGAATTTCTCCACTTCGGCAAAGGCTACGATTTCGTCGAACTTACGAATGATCTCGGCTCTCCTCATGCCCAGGATGGCGCCATTTAGGAAGATGTTATCGCGCCCGGTCAGTTCGGGATGGAAGCCGGTACCGACCTCCAGGAGCGAGCCGACGCGTCCCCAGATGTCGGCATGGCCGTGGGTCGGCTCCGTAATGCGGGAGAGGATTTTGAGCAGCGTGCTCTTCCCTGCCCCGTTGCGGCCGATGATACCGATCACTTCTCCGCGCTTGATCTGGAAAGAGACGTCTTTCAGTGCCCAGATGTTGGGCTTCTCGCTCCAGGCGCTGTCATTCGAGGAATGCCGCAGAGCGGACCGCAGGCGGCGAAAGGGCGAAGCGAAGGCGTCCGTGATGACATCACGGAGCGCCTTGTAAGACTCCCGTTCCCCGATCCGGTACTGCTTTGCGAGTCCCTCGCAACGAATGGCTACATCAGTCATTGGTTTCGTTAAACCACATCCGCGAAGGTCTTCTCCATGCGACGATAGTAATACAGACCGCCGACAAGGACGACAGCTACGACCACCACCGAGACCCCCAGCATCGTGCCGGGTGCCTGCCCCTTGCTCAACAGCGCCCAACGGAAACCTTCGATGACGCCCGCCATTGGGTTGAGACCATAAAAGGGCCGCCACCGCACCGGAACGAGCGTGCTGGAGTAGGCAACCGGCGAAGCAAACAGCCAAAACTGTACGATAAAAGTCAAAGTGTAGCGGACATCGCGGTACTGCACGTTCAGGGCAGAGAGCCACAAGCCCACTCCGAAGGCAGTGGCCATGGTAAGAATCACGAAAAACGGCAGGGTTAAGACCGCCCAGGTGGGCCTCACCCCATACCAAACCATCATGCCGATGACCAAGGTAAAGGCGATGGCAAAATCGACCAAGCCCGCGAAGATGCTGGCGAGTGGAACGACTAGCCTGGGAAAATAAACCTTTGTGATGAGACGCTCGTTAGCTACAACGCTGTTGCTAGATTCCGTTAGCGCATAGGCGAATAATTGCCAAGGCAGAAGAGCAGTGTAGCTGAACAATGAATAAGGAATTCCGTCGGACGGGACCTTTGCCAGCCGTCCAAAAAAGAGCGTAAACACCAGCATGGTAAACAGAGGCTGAATAACCGCCCAGGCGGCCCCTAAGGCCGTCTGTTTATAACGAACCTTGATATCGCGCCAGGTTAAGAAAAACAGCAGCTCTCGATATTGCCACAGGTCCTTGAGGCCAAGCGAGATCCAGGCTTTGCTCGGTTCAATCCTAGTATGAGGTAGTTCAGACCGTTCCACAGATGGAGCCGACACCGCGCGCGAGGGAATTGCCTCTGCGAAGGTCATGTCAGACATGTAGGAGTTCCCCGACAAAAGAACTCTGCAGAGCCGTGGGGCGCTGAAATGTAGGTGTTGCTGCAGTCTGTATCCAAGGCATGCGGCGCATTGCCGATCTCGCGAAGATGAGCGTCCTGGGGGCCCTCTTCGGAATGTGCACCAGCATTCCCCTGGTGTATTTCTTCCATGCTGCGCCCAGCAATCCAAGTACAATCGATCTGCGTCGAAGCACGGCCGTAGTTTGGCCGATCCGCACCTTGTCACCTGACCCCGCCGCTTCGGCAATCTGGCGGACGCCGCTGCCGTTGACGCCCATGCCAGCGATGCTCTGCGTAAGGTTTGCGATCGATCCATAGAGACCAAACAATCCGAATCCAGCTGGGCCCAGTAGCATTGCCATGGCCTTGGTGCGAACGATGCCAATTGCGATATTCAGCACCGAAGAACCGCCAACTAATGCCGAGGACTTCAGAATTTGACCGTAGGTGTGCTTTTCTGCCCCGCTAGCCAACGCAGATTGTGGCAGGGCTTCTGGGAGAGGGACGAGCATCGAATCGTTGCAGATGCTTGACTGCAATTCGCAAACTGCAGAGCTCGCCAACGCCGGAGTTGTTTCTGTTGTGCTTGCGGTTTGCATGTTCGGGAATCGCGCGCAGGTCAGTTCCTTTCTTTAGCTGGCCAGCAGCACAGATTCGCGCTCGCGTGTGACGAATTCCTGCAACTTTGCTACGACTCGATTTTGCTGTTCGAGCGTGAGATTGGGATACATCGGCAGAGAGACGATTTGTTTTGAGAGTCGCTCGGCAACCGGGAAATCCCCTTGCTTACGCCCCAGGTGGCGATAGGCGTTCTGAAGGTGAAGAGGAACTGGATAGTGTATTCCGGTCCCGATACCATCCTGCGCGAGTTTGGCAATCAGTTCATCCCGGTCTTCCACACAAACTACGTACAGGTGGTAAACCGCCTTGGCCCAGGGAGCCTCATTGCGAACGACCACATCTTCGGCAAGAGGCAAGAGCAAGCTGTGGTAGGTCTGCGCCCGCTCCCGGCGCTGCTGGTTCCATGTAGCCAGATAACTGAGCTTCACCTGCAGGAACCCGGCCTGAATGGCATCGAGTCTGCCGTTGTACCCTTCTACCTCGTGGTGATACTTCCGTGACTGCCCATGATCGCGCAGCATTCGAATGCGATTGGCAACCGTTTCGTCGTTGGTGGTTACTGCACCTGCTTCACCACAGGCGCCTAGGTTTTTCCCTGGATAAAAGCTGAAGGCGGCAGCGCGCCCCATCGAGCCAGATTTTCTCCAGCGATTTTCTCTTTGCGAGAAGTACTCGGCACCGTGCGCCTGGCAGGCATCTTCGACCACGATCAAGCCGTAGCGTTCCGCCAGTTCCAAAATCGGATCCATATCAGCCGTTTGGCCGTACAGATGGACAGGAACAACTGCCGCGACGCGTCGCTTTTCCTTCCGGGTGACCAGCCGAGCGTTAGCGGGCTCGATGCGGCACTGCATTTCCAGAAACACACGTAGTTTCTCCGGATCCATGTTGTAGGTGTGGTCATCGACGTCCACGAATTCAATCTGCGCACCGGCCTGGGAGATGGCTTCCGTGGTGGCGATGAACGTATTGGGGACGGTAATCACGACATCTCCGGGATCCACGCCGGCGGCTGTCAGAGCAAAGCGCAGGGCATCCGTACCACTGCTCACTCCGACGCAATATTCTGCCTCGCAATAATCAGCGAACGATTTTTCGAAGTTCTCGACCATAGAACCACCAATAAATGCGGCGGTGCACAGCGCTTTCTTAAACGTGGAGATCAGTTCCTCTCCCAGTTGCAGATGGGGCGTCACCAGATCGAGAAACGGCACCGAGTGATTGTGACCGTTTGCTCCATGGTTGTGTTTCAACCCATGACTGTGGTCGTTGCCATTGGCTCCGTTGCCATCGGCTCCGTTTTCATTGGCTCCGTTTCCATTGGCTCCGTTTCCATTGGCTCCGTTTCCATTGGCTCCGTTTCCATTCCCGGCATGATGGAGGTTGCCTCGCCCGTTTAAGTTGTGGCCATTGTTGCCGTTTGTCGCTGTCATGTTGTGCGCCTTTTTTCGCGAAGTGTCGCTGGTCGGGTCGAATCGCCCAGCGCAATTTTTCACCAGGCCCCGCCGGAGATGGATCGCAAATCACGCAGACTGGCTGGGTAGTTCCTGGTTAAGACCATCGTAGTGACTTGTACTTCCGGGAGGAGGTAGGCAGCGCTAATACGCGCCTTCGCCCAAGAAGACGGCTTTGGGAGTAAGCATCAAAATTCTGAGGTCGAGCCAGATGGATTTCGCCATGGCATAGCGCACATCGAGCCGAACCATCTCATCAAATTTTATCCGGCTTCGACCGGTTACCTGCCACAATCCGGTAATGCCAGGCTTGGCCTCGAGGACACGGCGACGGTGCCAGGTCTGATACGCCTGAACTTCGTAAGGAATTGCAGGACGAGGCCCGACCAGAGACATTTCCCCTCGCAGCACGTTTATCAATTGGGGAAGCTCATCCAGGCTGGTGCGTCGCAGGAAAGAGCCCACCGGGGTAACTCGCGGATCGCACGTTATCTTGTACACACCTTGTCCGTTCCCGTTGAAGAAATCCGGCTCGGCGTGGCCGGCAATCAATTTCTTGACGTAGAGTTCGTGGAGCTTGGGGTCGCTGCCATCCACCATGGACCTGAATTTCAGGAAAGTGAATGGCCCGCCGTACTGTCCGATTCGCTTCTGGCGAAAGAATACCGGGCCTTTGGATGAGAGTTTGACCGCCAATGCAATACCCAAAAAAAGGGGCGAGCAGAGCATCAACCCTAAGGCGCTCCCCACAATATCAATACTTCTTTTCAAGAACGAAAAAGGTGTTTTTCCGTCTGCCCGTTTTGACAGGTCCGGGTAAAGATTGGGATGGCTGGGACGCTGAGGGGGATCGTGGTCCCACTCCTCCGGAAAAATATAGTAAGAAATGGCTAGCTGGTTGAACTGCTCGAAGCTCAGCTGGCGATACAGGATGCCATTGACGCGAGCCAGCATCGTGCTCCCTATAGACTTCCCTGCCCCGCTCGTAATCTCGTTGAACATGATTCCCAGCACAGAGTTGTTCGTGTACCAGCCCGCCACGTCGGTCTCACGGATGGACAACGAGAGAGCGTGCAGAATCTCCGCCGCAAGTTTGCGGTGCTTGTCCGCGCTTGGAACGATACCCAGGTCTAGAAGCATCAACAGAAACGGTCTGCCGGAGCGCTCAGTTCTCTTTCTTTCTGAAGAGATTACCGCGTGAAACTGTTGCTCATTCATCAGGGTGCGTTTCACACCCGAGATCATGGCTAGGGTGGTATTCATGGTGTCGCTTACGGTTGCGCTTTTCGGAGTGTGTTCAAATATGAGGTTTCGCACCAAACTATTTCGAACCTATGCTCCTGATCCAGGCGCTCTTCAGCGCGGGCCACAGGAAAGATAATGCACGCGCACTGGCCAAGTGAGAGATAGGATTTGGCTTACTTGACTCGAGAATGGCAGGTTTGGTCAATAATGTTGCGTCAAATGTATCTCGTGAAGGGTTGAGCGGTGAACCGAGCAGACGTGCTTTCCGGTTCAATGAACGTTCGACTTGCGGGCTCAGGTATTCGCTGACAATGCCTGCGATTAGCTCCAGATCCATAACATCAGCAGTTGAAAAGGAGTGCATCTCTTGGAATATGAATTCCATAGCCCCTGCGACTTCTCGACCGTGAAATATCGGCACGATGATTAGAGACCTGATACCTTCTCGACGACAACTGTCGCCCACAACGGGATCATTTTGGGCGTCCGGTAACTGCAACGTCTCACCTTTCGCAAGGCAAGACTGAAAAAGGTTCGCGCTGAAATGGGGTCCCATTCCTGTAACGGCGATTCCTACTCGAGCCGGATACACTACTCTACCTTGCTTCAGCATTCCGACAGACAACCCACTGCATCGGGTTATTTCCCAAGTGCGGCCGACAACCAAGTCTATCGCCGACTGGAGATCAAGGCCCTGCTCTCTAACCCGGCCTTGGATTTCTACGATGGCAACCAGCGCTTCTCCCGAGTTTTCGAAAATACGACCTTCGAAGTTTTCTTCGCCAGCATATTCGCCATTCGCGAAGGAGTCCCGCGATTCAGACGTAGCTTTAGGGATGTCTCGACTGACGGTTTCGGTTGCCACCAGATGCAGGTCGCCAGAATGGGCATCACTCATCTTCTGGTCATCGGGAAGCGGAGGGAGATTGATTGGTGGAGCAGGGGTGATGCGGTTAAATCCGGAATTTGCCGACGGCATTTTGTTTGGGGTTTTTTCGTTCTGGCATCCGCGAAGCGATATCATCCGTGGATTTCCGTGGCGCAAACAGGCCTCTACGCCTAAAGAACGGAGTATTTGCATGTGGGACTCTATGTGGGCATAGAGCGCACGCGAAGAGTGGGGCCACACGTCGCCGCAAACATCAACTCTAGTTTTTACCGCGGCAAGCAATTCACCCGCAGTTCCAGACCAGACACCCCCGCGTAGGGCGAACCATCCCACCAACTCCTGGTCAAATCGAATGTCTGATTGTGGCAGCAATATTGCGCTCGGCTGCTCGGTCGTTACATTCTGCGGGCTCATCAATCACTCTCCATTGATCAGACCTGTGCGCCGTTTTTGGCAAACTGATCGAGTAGCTGTAGAAACGGGCACGCTGCGCGCTACCAGGGAAAAAGAATGCTTGCTGGCACAGCCAGAATTCGGCTCGAGCGAATCCTGCGTTTTCACCGGGCATGGCCAGTGTCATGGCCAACGTTTGGCGGGCGACTCAGACTCGTCCTTCAAGGATAGACTCGCCACCGGAATAGCGGTCTTTTTGGGTATCGCTTCATACTCGGTTTTCAGTGCTGAGCGAAGTTCCTCTATTAGCTTCTTTGGAAGTTCATGAACGTTTTGTACGAGTCTTTTGGCAGCAAGTATGTTCTCAAAGCATTCTCTCACTTCTTCATCGCCGACCGAGGCAAGATCGTCTTCAACTTTTAATACCTCAATCAACGTTAGAAATCCGCCGCCTTGTTCTATGGCTTCCGCAATCTCGGCAAGCGTGTTGTCCTTAAGGTCGAAATTTGTCCACCCCTTAATTTGGAAGCTAAAGTATTTCTGGCTCTGTTCATAGGTCTGGTTTTTTATTGGCGCTGTCAGTATTTCAGGCATTGGAACGATCTCCTTTAGAGTTAGGGTGGCGACTTTAAAACTTGGCAGTGTCGGTTGGCTGGATGGAACAATAAGGTAAGTGATTCGTGATTAAGTTGACTGTGGCCGTGCTCTCATACCTGTGACTGTATTGCGGGCGCGCCGTAGCGCTGATAATAGTTGCTATGACCGCTGGGAGTGCAGCTGTTGAGCACGACGCCGAGCAACTTTGATCCCTCGAGAGCCTGCAACCCGTGTTCTAATCGTCGCTTCTCGGTGGTTCCTTCGCGTGCCACCAGCAGAACACCATCCGACAGTCGGGCCCAAACACTGGCATCCGCGAGAGGCAGCACCGGGGGAGAATCAATCAGGATCCAATCGAACCACGCCGCCAGTTGATGCAATAGCCAAGAAAGCCGTCCTGACTGCATTAATTCGAGCGGGTTTGCTGGAGGCTTTCCTGCAGGTAAGAACCAGAATCCCGGACCTTCAAGATAATGAATGTTGGTGATCTGTGCGGTATTACTTTCTAGCCATTCACGGAGTCCTCCAAGTCCCTGAAGGCCGAGGCGCGCGGCCAACACCGGACGCCTGAGATCGCCTTCAAGCAGGAGAACCTTTTGCTGCTTTTTCCGGGAAAGGGTCACGGCTAGGTTGCCCGAAACCATGCTCTTGCCTTCTTCGGGAATGGTACTCGTGATCAGCACTGTTTTAAGTCCGCGTGTCTGCTGCAGTTGCCGCAAACGGACTCCCAAAAACCGAAACTTCTCAGCTCCTAGGCTTTCCGGTTGTGTAATACATATGAAGTTTCCCCCAGGCGGCACAGAAGCGGATACTGAGGGGAACTGACTCAAATCGCTATCATCCGGAATGCACTCTTCCTTAGCCGGTTGGTGAATCAGCTCAGCGACTGCTGCCTTCTCTGGCAATGGAAATTCGAAACCAGACCCATCTAATTCTGACCTCTGTAATGCCTCAAACAATCGGCTCATGTTTACGTACCCCGGATGTAGCGATCAAGGGTGTCTCCTGTTCTCGTGGTGAGCTTTTCAGATGGTCCCGGAATTGTAGCAGCGTCTTGACAGCGTTCCGTACTTCGTTGTCTTCGTTGTAACTACTCTTTTCGGTTTTTGACTTAGCCACGACGTTGAGGCGGAAGTCGCTACCGACTTCCTGAATGATCTCGGGCGATATGCTTCCCGATTGGCGTGCATAACCAGCAATTAACGCATTCTCGCAGATTGTATTAATAAGCCTAGGAATGCCCCGCGAATAACGCTGAACTTCTGCCACCGTCTCCTGGGGAAAGATTTCCCCAATGGGATGGCTTGCTCCCGCTCGTTGCAAGCGGCACTGAATATATCCACTCGTCTCTTGCATATCCAGCGGTGCCAAGTGGGAACGCAAAGCGATTCTCTGTTTCAGTTGCCGGAGCTCGACAGAATCGAGTTTTTCGTCCAATTCGGGCTGCCCTACCAGCAAAATTTGCAACAGTTTTCCGTTCGCTGTCTCAAGGTTCGTAAGTAGTCGGATCTCTTCAAGAACCTCCTCTGAAAGATGATGGGCTTCGTCGGCCACGAGTACGGTCGTTAACTTCTTCTGGTGCCGATTCACCAGAAATGTTCCCAGTTCGAGCAGAAGGTCAGCTTTCCCCTTGCCCGACGTCTGCAATCCGAAATCTGCTGCCGTATATTGCAGGAACTCGAGTGAGGACAAATGGCTGTTGAACAAATACGCATACGTGACGCCGGTTCCTCTTAGCAGTTGGAGAAGACAACGAACCAGCAAGGTCTTACCAGTTCCCACTTCGCCTGTGAGCACCACAAAGCCTTTATGCCGCCGAACTCCGTAGTAAAGCGCTGCCAAGGCTTCGTTGTGTCTGTGAGTCGGAAACAGGAACGAAGGATCGGGGCTTATCTCAAACGGGTTTCGGCTCAGCTTGTAAAACTTTTTATACATTAGAGTGGGGCTTACCCGCGGAAGTAGCTGATGGCGGTGCCGGCGAGAATGGAGATGAATACGAAGCCGGCCGCAGCCCGGCCCAGCCATATTTCCTTGTTTTGTGCCCTCTCGTCTCGAAGCGTTACTATATCCGGAATCTGTGAAATTATCGCGACCGGCAGCAGTTTCTTAATTTCTTCCTCGCTGTGAAGTCGATCATCGATGAACTCTGATCCAGCAACTCCCACGGCGCCCAAAACCAGTCCAATGAGCAAACCGATGCCGCTCAACTTAACCCGATTCGGTGAATAAGGTTTTACCGGCAAGCTGGGAGGATCCAGAATACGGAAATGCTGGCCCTGTTGCCGCCGCTCCAGGCTGGTCGCAAGCTCGGAGTCATTTTTCTTTTTCAGGAGTGAGTCGTAGTTCGCTCGCGATTGGTCGTAATTCCGAGTGAGATCCGCGAGTTGCTGTTCTCGAACCGGCTCCCGATTCAAGCGAGCCTGGTACTCACCAATCTTTGCTTGTAGCTCCTGAATTGCACGCTCCCGATTTCCTACTTCAATGTGGTTCACTTTCAACTGGCTTTCGAGCTCAACCATAGGAGACATTTCTCTGATGTCTCCGGCATTCCTGGGAGCGGTCGCAAAAGCCCCTTTCGCCTTCGGATCATCCGTTGAGCTGGATTCTGGATCGGCGGCGATCTGCTGTTTCATTCTCTCCGTCTTGGCAATCTGCTCCTTTATTTTTCGAACGTCCGGATGGCGGTCCGTGTAGTGTGAACTAATATCTGCCAGTTGGGCCTTTAGCTTATCCAGTTCCTGGTCTAGGACTGGCAGTCCGACGGTATCGTTAGCCCCCGTGGTCGACCTCTGAATTGTCCGGTACTGCCCCAATAGGGATTCCAAGTAAACTCTCTGTTGCTTGGCTCGGTTCAAGCCGTCCTGTTCAGAACCGAGTTGAGTCTGAAGTCCGCTCAAGATCTGAAGATTACTCTGCAACTGGCCTGGCAAGTCGCCGAGATGCTGGTCTTTGAACTCCCGTATCTTCGCTTCTTGTGCAGCCAGAGAGGTTCTGGCTTCTTCCAGTTGGCTCTGCAGGAATTGAGTCGTATTTTCGGACTGTTCCTGTCGCGCCTCCAGGTTTTCGCTGATGAAGAGGTTAGTTACCTCACTTGTGACTTGTTGCGCGACGCGTGCATCCCGCGAAGCGTAGTAAACGTTGAAGGCTGTTAGTTGATCGGTACCAGGGGAACGCACTAACTCAATCTCGATATCCTTTCGCATACGCTCCACGACTTCGTCTGGCGTAAACCGCTTGCGATCCGACGTGTAAAGTTTTTGTGACTCAATGATGCGCAACAGCCGGGTTCTGCTCAGGATCTGCTGGCTAATGCTCTGCAATCGATCTTGCAAATTGTCAGTAACATTTGGAACCACATATTGTGATGGCACTGTCGGCTGCTCGACGAGTATGAGGGTGCCTGACCGAAAGGTGGACGGTAACATCCAGCTGATTCCCCAAATAGTTATCCAGCCTGCAAAGAGCGGAATCAAGAAATACCAACTGCGGCGTTGAACTAAGGCCAGATAATGCCGCCAGTCGAAGGTCTCCGCCGATTTCTCTTCAAGTACGTCGTCTGACATGTTTACCTTCCGAGCGGTCTCTGGAATTGGTAAGAAATCGAGGCCCCAACGCGATTTCGGTCAGGAGCAATCGAGATTTCCGAAATATTGCTGTAGCTCTGATGAAGGTGGGTGTACGCGATCTCGACGCCAATGCGCTCGCCTAATGTGCGATGCAGGGATACGCTACCCGACACCGCGTGTCCCCCAGAACGCGACGACAACAAAGTATTGTTAATCGCGTAGCTAGCCCCAAAGCCTGCCGTGAGCGACTTGGCCAATTGCCAACGGATGGAAACATCAGAGCTATTGGAACGAACGGCTTCCGACAAACCACCCCCCTCGCTAATTCTTCGTGAGTAGCTGGCTGTAATGTTGGTATGCGCGCTCTGCCAGCCAACACTGGCACCTGCAACCGGCGTCCACATACGGAGGGGCAGTGCGGTACCACCTTGAGTATCCGAGTATTGCGGCCCGGCGTAGAAGGAAAAGGAAAGGGCAGGTTGGAGATAGAGTGTGTAGAACAAGAGTCCGCTGTGGGTTTGGGTTTCAACTGTGCTGGGATGAGCGAACAATCGCTGGAATTGATACGTTGCTCCGACGTAATGCCTTCCCGAGAGGCGGTGAGTATAGAAGCCTTCCCCTGCTTGCGCGCTCGAGTCAAACAGTCCGAGAAAATTCGCTCGATTCGGGTACCACAAACCGGACAGCGTTCCTTTGGCGCCCACCATCGCGTTCTGGGCAAATTGATAAGTCAATTCTGCGTTGCCGAAGTTGCTGATCCGATCAGTGACTGGCGGCACAATAGAAACGTTCGGTGTCTGCATGACGCCGGAATCGGAACTAAGGTTTTCAGCAGACAGGCTCAGAGGGTTGGATGTTTTTTGAAACGAGTCTTTCAGGCTAAAGGTCACGTGCTGAGTAACGCGATACTCAAATACAGCCTCAAAATTGTGCTCAGCTTGATTCGACGATGAGTTGCGCTGATAAAACGTAAATCCGGGACTGTAGGTCAGATCCCAACGAAGTCTGGACCTGGACTGATCGATTGAAATACTAGGCAAGACGGAGTAGCTGACGTCACTAATCCCTCTACCACCAGAAGGCAAAATGTTGTCGTCATAGGCGCTCCCAAAAGTTAGCCCCCCACGCAGGTAATTTGTGCGCGGCGTTTCCGACGCAAAGCCCGAAGAATAACCCTCTACGCTCACCGGAGTGGGAGCGACCATGCTATCGTCTTCGACTGCCGGCGCTGGCATGGAATCGACTTGTGACCACAGTGGAATCGCAGCCAATACCAGAAAAGCCGCTAAGTGTTTTCGACTGCACATAGGCTCACGGGATTATGACGGTATCGCGTGGCTTGAGTTTTACATTCTGCTCAGGATTCTTGCCTTTGATGACTTCAGCGTAGTTGAACGAAAGACGCGACTGAGTACCATCACCATTCTGCCGCAGTACATATATGGACTTCTTCTTGGCAAAATCGCGGAAGCCACCGGCAAGTGCAATGGCGTCCAGAACGGTGGCAGAGTTGGTCACCAGATACGAACCGGGCTTCGCTATTTGACCAAGGATGTTGAACCGCTGACTCTTTACTTCCTGAACAATCACTGTTACTTCGGGCTCGGAGATGTAGCTCTGAAGTTTGCTGGCAATCTCCGTTTGCAATTCGCGAGGGGTGTGGCCTGCGGCCTGTAGCTCCCCCACGAGTGGTAGGGTAATTTTCCCATCGGAACGCACCGGGATTGACCGTGAAACGTCTGGCTCTTTCCACACATTGATCGCCAATACATCGTCCGAACCGATAACAAAAGAATCGTCGGTTGCCCTGCCAGAAGTCGATTGCGCCTGATGAACTGATTCGTCCTTAGCTGATCCACTCGCTGATGTTTGCTGAGCTTGCTCAGGCTTGTTCCCAGCATCTTGTGCCCAGGCAAGTCCGGCCAAAATCCCGAACGCCAAGATGGAAAGCCATATAGGGGAGTGGTGGTTGTACCGGTCTAAATTAAGGCTCGTCATATGTACTCACAATTACGCTTGTTTATGTTTGTCAGCTCACCTTACGGTGCAAAACTGACAGTTCGTCATCTGGCCATCGAGCTGACTTCTTCGAGGCCGTGTATGACGTAATCCTGTTCTTCTTCTCTCATTTCGTAAAACAGAGGAAGGATGATAGCGGTATCGGCAACCAGATCTGTTTCTGGCAGGCGGCCATCCCATCTCGCATCGTGATACGAACGTTCGCGGTGAATCGCCATAATTCCGCGTCGCGTGGAGACCCCCTGGTCGAGCAACTCCTGCATTAACTGGTCACGCGTGACGGGAGCATCACTGGTTAACCGAGCCATGTACGATTGAAAGTTGTGACGGCAATACGAAGGTTCCTGAGGAGGCCGAATCCAGCCAAGCGCTGAGAGCCGTTCAGAATAACGCTGCGCAAGTTCCCGGCGTCGACAAAGCATTTTGTCCAAGCGCTGCAGCTGCACAAGTCCAATAGCAGCTTGCAGGTCGGTCATACGGTAGTTGTATCCGATTTCGTCGTAGCTTTCGGTCACCACCCGCGTGGAGTTGTGGCGAGCCAAGTCCGAGATGGTCATGGCGTGCTGGCGCAGACGCCGAACTCTCGCCGCAAGTTCTGCATCATCGGTCGTGAGCATGCCGCCCTCACCTGTCGTAAGGATCTTTCGTGGGTGAAAGCTGAAGCAAGCTAGGGAGGTGTGCGGCCTTCCAATACGCTGACCTCGATATTCGGACCCGATGGCACAAGCAGCATCTTCAATCAGAATCAGGCCGTGACGAGAAGCAATTGATTGCATTTCGTCTATACGAGAAGGCAAACCAATCTGGTGAACCAGGAGGATGGCCTTGGTTCGCACAGTAATCGAGCTCTCGACAGATTCGGGATTAAGGTTGTAAGTCGCCCGATCAATATCGGCGAACACTGGGGTTGCTCCTGCATAAACAATGGCATTGGCAGTAGCGATAAATGAAAGGCTGGGGCAAATTACTTCGTCCCCAGGCTCCACCCCAGCAGCCAGGAGAGCCAAATGCAGCGCGGTCGTGCAAGACGAAACTGCAATGGCGTGAGCGGCTCCAACATATTCCGCAAAGCGGCGTTCGAATTCAGCAACGCGGGGTCCTTGACTTACCCAGCCGCTCCGGAGCACTTCAACAACTGCATCTTCCTCAGCCCGGCCAAAGGAAGGTCGAGCGATAGGAATCGTCATCTGTATTGTGTGACTCATGCGATCTCTGCGACCAAGACTGGCTTGACCAGTTCCCGCCAGCGAATTAACTTCCGCAGACCTTCTTCCAGATGAACAGTGGCCTTGAAACCTAACTTCTGCTCGGCCTTCTCTACCGCGGCCCGTCGCGACTGGACATTGGCGACCGTGCGCGCATCGCGATACTCCGGCTGCAAAGATGAACCAGTGAGGTACAAAAGAAGCTCGCAGAGTTCCTTGAGACTGGTTTGAATTCCAGTCCCGACATTGAACACTTGGTCGCTAACTTCGCTTTGCACAGCAAGTAAATTCGCCCTGGCCACATCATCGACGAACACAAAATCCATGGATTGGCTGCCGTCACCGAAAATGAGAGGAGGCTTCCCTGCTTCAATGGCCTCAAGCCAGCGAATTAGGACTTCGGTATACACCCCTACCATGTCCATCCGGGGACCGTAGACATTGAAATAACGAAAGGCCACGTAAGGCAAACCCGAAGTAGTGTAGTAAGCCCTTAACATCTGCTCGCAAGCGATCTTTCCGGCGCCATACATAGTTCGATTGTTGAAAGGATGTGTCTCGTCAATGGGCAGGTAAGAGGGTTCCCCGTACACCGAAGCGGAAGAGGCAGCCACAATCTTTTTTACGCGGTGGCGAACCGCGGATTCCAGAACGTTGAGCGTCCCATCAATGAGGACTGCCACCGCCTCGCGGGGGGCTTCCGCACAGCGAGTTATTCTTAACGCGGCCTGATGAAATACATAGTCGACTTGTTCAAGAAGGTGATCGACGAGGACTGGGTCACAGATATCTCCGTCAATTACGTTAACCTTGCCTTTTTCGCAAGCAGTCGCGAGATTACTTCGGCTGCCGCGAACAAAATTGTCGAGCACACGCACTTCGGCTGCTCCGGCATCCAACAACTGGTCAACGATCGCACTGCCAACAAATCCTGCGCCGCCTGTAACTAGACAAATGGCTCCCTGGACGTGGTTCATTCGGCTATCCATTCTCCCTGGAGTAGAGGATTCGCGCAGGAACCCCAGCGACGACGGCGTAGTCCGGTACATCTTGGGTGACGACTGCGCCTGCTCCAACAATTGCATGTCTGCCAATCCGGACGCCGGGCAGAATCGAAGCGTTCATGCCAATATCCGCTCCGTAACCAATTACCACCGGTTTAATTACGAGACTGGTTGTAATGATAGGAACGTCCGGTGGTTGGCCGGAGTGCGTTGAACCCAGTACTTTCGCTCCCGGACCCCAGCCGACGTAATCCTCCAATACCAGATCACGCGCGTCGAAGTAAGCTTGCGGACCTATCCAAACGTGATTTCCAATGCAACACGTACCATCAAAGCGTCCCTGGATCATAGCTTGGGCACCAATAAAGACACAGCTTCCAAATTCCATTGTCTCTGGGTGTTTTAGAACCACGTCGGGCCCCACCAACATACTTTCGCCCGTGGCCCGACACATGGTGTGCATCAGCACACGTCGCATCAGGACGCTGAGGCTGTCCTCGCCGCTTCGGTGCACGGCGAATAATTCCTGCAGTTGCGAGAAGCTAGTTGTCTCCTTCAGCCAAGACGAGAATTCTCGTTCCCAAGACGGGTCAGGCGTGACCTGTTTTGCGCCAAAGGTCTCCGGCACTTCCCTTCCTGCCAAAAGCGGTCCTAAGTTGGTAAGCACGTTGCTGAATTTGTCTTTATAGGGATATCTCGGGCTTTGTCCCGAGTTAATGTTTTATACAGCTACTTCACTGCGAACTGGCCTTGCAGGATTACCTACGACTGTGGTCCCGTCGGGGACATCATGGGTGACAACGCTGCCCGCTCCCACTACTGCGTTTTCCCCTATCGTAACTCCGCACAGAATCGTAGCGCTGGTCCCGATAGAGGCTCCGCGCTTAACTCGCGTCGGGATTACCTGCCAGTCAGCTTCAGACTGTGGCTTGCCGTTATCGTCTATCGCACGGGGATACTTATCATTGATGAAGGAAACGTTATGACCAATGAAGCAATTATCTTCGATCGCCACACCCTCGCAAATGAAAGTGTGACTCGAGACTTTTACGTTTTTCCCGACCTCGACATTCTTCTGAATCTCCACGAACGCCCCGATCCTGCTGTTATCGCCCACCGAACAACCATAAAGGTTGACGAAAGCATGAATCGAGACGTTATTACCCATTTTTACGTCGGAAGCGACCCTGCAGTATTCCCCCATGTACGCTCCTTATTCTTAGGCATAATTTCCGTAACCGGCAAAATGGCATTTGTGTGCGGGATCTCCGGAAGGCGCAACTCGATTGGACGCCCATTCTGCTCCATTGACTGCTGCGCTGCTTCGAGCAGTCGGACCACACGATAGCCGGAATACCCACCACTGATTGGGGCTCTCTTTTCACAGATCGAGCGCACAAACTCACCCGCCATCAAACGTAAAGCCTCAGTAGAATCAAGATTCGGAGCATGCATGTCACCATTTCGGTAGCCCGCAAGCAAACGCTCCCGGCGTTCGGGGTCATGGTTCATGCTGATGCCTTTGTCATAGACTTTCACTTTCTCAGTAGTTTCCATGTCGTCATAAACGATCATTTTCTTGCTGCCCCCAATCAGCGTCCTGCGGACTTTGACTGGCGCCAACCAGTTGAGATGGAAATGCGCGATCATGCTGCTTCCGAAATGTGCTGTAACGTAAGCGATATTTTCGAATGGGCAATTGAGATGCTTGATACCCAGCGCGGAGATCGCAACCGGCGCTTGTTTCAATAGGTAATCCATGATGGAAAAGTCATGAGGTCCCAAATCCCAGACTACGTTTATATCGCTCTGGACCAAGCCCAGACTAATGCGAATGGAGTCAAAATAGAGCAGGTCACCGATTTCTCCCGAGTCGATCAGAGATTTGAGATGCCGGACAGCCCCGGTGTAGAGGAAGGTATGGTCGACCATCAAAACCTTGTTCTGTTTATCCGCTAGTTCGATTAACTCCAGCACTTTAACTGAACTGGTCGCCAGAGGTTTTTCCACCAGAACGTGCTTCCCCGCCAGAAGGGCTTGGCGGGCAAAGGAGTAGTGAGTCGACACGGGCGTAGCAATGACGACCCCGCGGATTCGGGAATCAGAAAGGACCTCTTGGTAGTTTTGCTTCAAATCAACCGCTGGATGACGGCGCTTAATCCTGGCGAGCGCATTTAAATCGAAGTCACAGACCGCCGCGACTTCGACATCATCCAAATCGGAGAAATTCCGAATCAGGTTCTGTCCCCAATAGCCACAGCCGATAATGGCGACTTTAAGTTTGCTCATTGTGAAATTATCTTTTTAACCAAGTAATGGAATTAAGGAGGCGCTGGGGTCCATGCCCGTTGCGCGCACTTTACTGCACGGTCAGGGTGGCGCTCCGCGTTATACTTCGGTACGTACCCCAGATTGTTAACGAAATCTGGGAAGGAACTGTCACGGTTAACGTGGTGCTCTTTGCCCCGGGCGGGATTGTTGCCGTAGATGGCACGGTGGCGACTGACGTTCTGTTACTGAGTGAAACGGCAGCGCCAGCCGGAGGTGCGGCACCATTAAGCGTGAGGGTTGCGGTCGAGGAAGCGCCACCGATTACGGTAGCTGGATTCAAAGTAAGTAACGTCAAACATGCAACGCTCACAGTGAGAGTTGCTGTTTTCGTGATGCTTCCGTATGTCGCTGAGATGGTCACTGAGGTCGAGGAGGCAACGCCACTGGTGGTGATTGGGAATGTTGAGTTCGCAGCTCCTGCTGGAATAGTTACCGTCTGAGGCACTTGCGCTGCCGAGGTGTTACTGTCAAGGACCTAAACAAAGAGCCATGGGAGAGGCACTCATCGCACTTTCAACATGTCACTTCTGGTGGTACCGCGATAAGTACCGGAGATCTTGGCAGATGTCTGATGGACCCGACTCGTCGTTACCACAAAAGTGGTGCTGGTCTGCCCCGCCGGTATGGTGGCTGCCGTTGGTACCTGGGCGATAGTTGTTTTGCTGCTACTCAGCGATACAACTGCGCCAGATGGTGGCGCAGCACCATTCAGTGTCAAAATCCCGGTTGTCGATGTCCCGCCCGTAACCGTGTTTGGATTCAAGGTGAGGGATATCAATGACGCAGGGTTCACGTTGAGAGTAGCGTTCCGGGTAGTGGTCCCATACGTCCCGGAAATCACTGCCGAAGTACTGGCCGCCACCGGAGTTGTGGTTATGGTGAACGTGGCGGAAGTGCTGCCCGCTGGAATTGTGACAGTTCCGCTGGCAGGAACCTGAGCCACAGCAGTGTTATTGCTCTGAACACTGATAACTCCCCCACCTGCTGGCGCTTTTCCGCTGAGCGTTACAGTTCCCGTGGATTTCCCTCCTCCCACAAGGGTCGCCGGGCTCAGACTCAACCCCGAAAAGGTCGCCGCATTCACATTGAGCGTAGCAGTCTTCGTAATTCCGAACGTCGCTGAGATCACGGAAGAAGTATTGGCTGCGACTGGGGTCGTGCTGATGGTAAAGGTGGCGGAGGTGCTGCCACCGGCAACAGTCACGGTCGCAAGGACTTGCGCGGCTGATAGATTGCTGCTTTGCAGCGTGACGATCACTCCACTTGCAGGTGCTGCTCCACTCAGTGTCACAGTTCCGGTCGAGCTTGAGCCACCAACGACGGTCGCCGGACTTAGTGTCAGCGAAGAGAGTGTAGGTGGGTTAACGGTCAATATAACTGTCTGAGTCGTTCCATAGCTCGCTGAGATGGTAACCGGCGTGGAGCTTGCAACCGGGGTGGTCGTCACTCCGAAAGTCGCGCCTGTCGCTCCGGCTCCCACAGTCACGCTGGATCCGACCTGGGCTGACGGATCACTACTTGAGAGTGTCACCACGGCACCACCAGTCGGCGCCGCCCCGCTTAGCGTCACTGTTCCCGTCGAACCATTCCCCCCAGTTACGCTCGTCAGATTCAACGTAACCGATGCGAGCGTCACAGTTGTAGGATTCACGGTCAGAGTGGCTGTCCGGGTTGTTCCGAACGTGCCTGAGATCGTGGCTGGCGTGGAGGCCACCACTGCGCTCGTGGTAACGCTGAAAGTCGCGCTGGTCGCCCCGGCTGCCACAGTCACGCTGGATCCGACCTGGGCTGACGGGTCGCCACTTGAGAGAGTCACGCTGGCGCCACCAGTCGGCGCCGCCCCGCTAAGCGTCACTGTTCCCGTCGAACTATTCCCCCCAGTTACAATCGTCGGACTCAAGGTTAACGAAGACAGAGTTACAGGTCCACCGCTTGTTGCATATGTCGCCTGGTACGAGCCAACGCTGGCACGGAAGAAGGCGTATTGGACACCCTTAATGGTTTGAGTGGTGAAGGCAATTGGAGTTCCGTTAAGGCTGATGCTCGTCAGGAGACCAGCGCCAGAGGAGGTGGGCACCATCGCCTGTAGGTTCTTGGCGCCGGTCCCCACCGCGATCGTAAAGCTCAATGTACTGCCATTCCAGGACAAAGAACCAAACGACGAAGAGTTGCGACCATCGAGCCACGTCAGCATCTGCAATGCGGACACTACCGGAACTCCCCGTGCTTGGGCCGAAGCCACGATCTGATTGGCCCCCGGACCCGGGTACGTGCCACTGTCATTGTGCATATTGGCGGTGAACGCGCCGTAAAAGCCTGTCGCGCCCACTGCGTTGTCCAGCAGCGTGTCAATGTTGAACGGATATGTCTGGCCGGACTCATCCGTCATCTGAGTCGGCGCCTGGTAAACGTCGATGACATTACCATTGCGGTCGGTGTATCGCATTGGGAAGCCAGAGCCCGTGAACATCCCAGGTTGATTGTTCAACCAGCTTGGCGGCCAGTAATAATAAGTGGTGTCGAGACGTATACCGTGGTTAAGCTCGACATTTGGCTGGGAATCGTAATCGCTCCAGCTAACGCAGTGCATCCGGTGGGTTTGGGGGGCGGGCACGCTGGGGAACTGAGACGCAAAGGAAGACAGCTCGCTTACATAGAAACTATCCAGCTGCCCTGAGGTCGTCCAGTTCGAACAAGTGGGAGAGGAATCCCCGTGCAAGGCAATTTCAAATCCTTGCGTGATATAGCTCGCTGCCTGCGAATTCGTGAACGTAGTGCTTGCGAGATCCTGTGGGAACAGGTAAGAGGTGGCTCGGACACACTGCCAATCAGCAACCGAGCAACCTGCCGGACTATCCGCGATGAAATCGTTAAATCTCTGAGCGGTGGCACTTCCGCTATAAAACGATCCATGGTCATCGCCAGTCATCACGACAACAGCCTCGAATCCGCTCGGGAAATACCAGAAACGGGGTAGCGGCTTCTTCGCTGCATTCATCTGTAGGATCAGATTTGCCAGCAACCGCTGCTGCTCGTCGGCCTGAGGAATAGAAACCTTCGTGAGGTCAACCCAATCGAGTTGCGGGTCAAAACTCGCCGCCCCAAAGAACAAATCATCCGACCGGATGAGTGACTGGCCATCGCGAGCTTCGCCAGACCAGGCCGGGTTGCCTTGCCGGGTGTAGATAACCGACCGGGCCAGATCATAAGTAAAGGCCGCTGCTTGCCCTGCACCAAAACTGTTGACGGTGACGGCGGGATATGTTGTTGACGTCACGGCATCTGAGTACAGGCTTGCAATAGTGGAAGCGCCGTTCGTGCTGTACAGGTCCGCACTACCATGGAACTGCATCGTCTCTCCCACAATCCCGACTCCCGGGCCGGCGGTGGTCTGGACGAGAATGTAAGCATTGGATAGGGTGGACGAAAGTGGGATTAATCCCAACAAACCTGCCAACTGAGAGTCGGGATGCATGGCGATCAGGTTTCCGCCACCCACTACCCAATTGCTCAGCAATGAGACCTCGGAACTCGATAACGGCATGTCACCCAAAATGACAACATCGTAGTTTGCCAGAGTGGCTGAGGTCACTTGTGAGATATCCGTAATCGTATACTCGTTGAGTCCTTCGGTGGTTAGAATCTCGGAGAAGTACTGGGTGAAGGGATTAACAACATTTGAGATTACAAGAATGGGTCCACCCGGCCCACGATTAGGGGGTGCAGGCTGCGTTGTGAAGGACCAAGTATAGCTGCTCGACATTGCGTTCCCATTCGAGTCCAAGACTCCGGTAGGTCCGCCTTGCACATTCGCCGTATAGGTGCTTGCCCAGCCGAGGACGAGCGTGGGGGTGAACGTTGCCACCTGCGTAGCCGGGCTATAAGTCACGCTACCAGGGACTGGATTATTGGAAGAATCCAAAAGCTGGAACGTTGTTCCGTTGATCGTAGATGCGTTCATCGGCTGGGCGAAAACCACAGTAACGCTCGTGCCGATGCTGACACCAGTCGCGTTGTTTGCAGGCGATGAGGAAAACACGCTGGGTATCGACGTCGTGTTTTCGGGAACGAATACTGCATCCACCCAAAAGTTGCTCGACTGAAAGCCGTTCACCGGAAAAGCGTGCCCTAGGCTGTAGTTTCCGTTCAGGCCGTCCAAACCGTCTTGCAGAGCATGCAGTGGCGGATTGTTAAAACTGGCGGTCGCGAAGAAGTTACTGTCGAAGGAATAGTGTCCATTCGGGTCATAGTACGAGACAACGTATGTCGTGTTTGCCGAAATCAGAACTGGGACACTGAAATCTGCTTCCTGCCAGCCGGAACTTGACTCGCCTGCGAACGTCGCACTAGCCAGCAGGGTCCCGGTATTGGTCCACACACTTCCTATATGGTTTCCCGTGTTAGCCGCGCTCTTATAGAAACGCACCCCTGTGATGAAGCCAGCAACATCGGCGCGAATCCGGACCCCGACTTCGACGCTGTTTGGATCGCCTGGATCGACTGTCCCTGGCGTCGTCGATGGACTCCAGAGAGTACAAGGGCACGCCGCCGCGGCAGTCGAGGGGGGCACGATCGAATACAATACGGCAAACAAGATTAGATAGCGGCGCAAATTAATCATGGACGTTGACCTCAATCCTTTTGGTTTGCCTGGTACCTGCGTAGGAAATCTATCTGCGAGGCCCTTCGCATGAGGCGCGTCTTCGCCGATCTTCCTTCTAACTAAGGAAGATACGTTTAAGATGTACAAGAAAAGCACTTCTTGGTTAGATGAATTACGGTTCTCTATGCGATGAAATTCTCTAGGTAGTTGTCACTTGCCGAGCGCAAGGAGCATTCTCGGTCAAGAACCACTGAAGTAGCGTCCGCATTCCGCACCAACGGAAATCCTGAGTCCTACGTTCGACACTAGCGAGATCTGCTAAGAATAGACGTTGTTGCTTCTGGCCACCCAAGATCTGAAAGGTAGCGCTGATAAGAAGCTACATCGTAAGCTGCTCGCCGATGTTCAATCGTGCCATCTCCTAGATCAATAACGGCATAACTCGCCCCAGGATTGTAGTCACGGGGCTGTCCTACCGATCCCGGATTTACGACATAACCTTCACCGGCGTTCGTGACTAATGGGTGATGAGTGTGGCCACACAAGAAGTATGCATCACGTTCCAGCTGAATCTGGGACAAGGCCGGCGAGTCCGCGTAAAGATAAGTCTCCTCGTCCCAGGGGCTGGCATGCCGAACTTTAAACTCCTTCTGTCCGAGGCACAAATTCATCTCAACAGGCAGTATGCTTAACCATTGACAATGCTCTGGTTTCAGGCGCTTGCGCGTCCAAGCAGTTCGGTACAGTTCCATCTTTCCCGTGTCTGTTGGCAGTTGGCCTAGGACGTACGCATCGTGATTGCCCCGCACAACAGTGGCATTAATACCGATCAGAATCTCGCAGACTTCGTTGACGTCAGGGTAATATCCGACGACATCGCCCATACATATCCAGAAGTCAACCCGTGGAGCACTCTCGAGAACAGCTTCCAGTGCCGGTTTATTTCCGTGGATATCTGCTATGAGGCCAAGTTTCACCGCGACCTGCACAGTTCTGCCGCAGGCGCTACTGCTTGAGGCGTCGCAGCCATTTGCTCTAATGGCACGACCATGTTCGAAAACGCTCGGATTGCCGCCATATTTGCCTGGTAGGGCAATCGCGTAAATCGCTCATCGAGGTGGAAGTTTCTGATCAACACATCGGGCTCATTGAATCCAACGTCGGCCCGAAACGATGAGGTTCCCGAAAAGCGCGGGTGTACCTCAAATACAAAGAGCTTACCGTCATTTACTCGACATTGGATGTTCATCGGACCACGTGCGCCGATGCGCATCGCTAGGTGTTCGCATTCCGATTGAATAAATGAGTCCCTAATGATATAGCCTTGTGAGTAGCCGGTGGACAATGCATAGCGTTTGTTGACAACGATTCGCTCCACTCCCAGGGACATCCCTACTAGTTTTCTATGCATGACGATGGAGTCGATGAGCTCCCCTGACTTGGAGATCATTACGCCAACTGTGTATTCGCTTTCCGGTCCATCAATGTATTCTTGGAATACGACCTCGACATTCGGCGGTAGGGCTTGCACATATCTTGTTACCTCTTCCTCACTATTGAGTAAAGCTACCCCTTTTGATCCGCCTGTCATTGTGGTTGGCTTGGCAACTAACGGGAAACCACAGGTGGCCGCTAGCGAATTCCACGCCGATAGTGGAGCGGATTTCGGTACCCCGAACCCCTTTGCCGATAGCCACTCGTAAAGTGTGGCCTTATTACTGCACAACTGCACAACTGAACTAGGGTTAACAACGACAGTACAGCCCATCATTCCGAAATTGGACGTAGCACCTGCAAGGACAAGGACTTCAGGCTCAGTTCCCGGAAGAATAACGTCAACCTTCTCGCGCTCCACAATGGAGAGTAAGGCATCTAGATAACTCGGTGAGTCCGCGCGCGGTAATCGATACCTATCGGGGACTTCATAGAGTCCATAGGCGAAAGGGTCAGCATCGCATGCTACTACGCGATACTTTGATCCCAACAACAGTAATCCATGAAGAATTTGATGCCCGACAGATCGGCCACCGACACCTGTCACTAAGATAGATAATTGAGCCTGCATGACTCCTGGACCTCCGCCAACTTAGCAGTGTCTCGTTGGTAGTACTTCTCGTGCTCGACGTTCTTGTCCGCGAGCGTCATTTCTGCAAAAGTACGCCTACGATGGAGTGATCTCTGTACCACCCCGCAAGCTCGGTTTCCCGGGTAGACGCGGAGAACACGGGCTGGGGCATCTTGGTCGAAGGCTGGATCGTGGTTATTAGTCGCGCGCCGTTCCCACGGTAATAACTCATAAGGAAGGGTTCATTTTGTATTTCTCGGTTTTATAGAGAAGAGTTCTTGTGGCCTTGGGGTACTGCTCTCGACTGCGAAGGTGCTACCAATCCGTACTCTCTTATCTTGTAAAGCAAACCGCGATAACTGATTTCGAGGAGTAAAGCCGCTTTCCTACGATTCCAGCCGGTCTGTTCCAGAGCGTTTCTGATCGCGTTGATTTCAGTTTCGCCCTTCAAATTACGTACCAGCGACTTTAGACCCGCGGGCGAGTCGCTACCACTAACCGCCAGTGACGCATGCGGGGTCTGTTTCACCTGCATCCCCAGCTGGGGTGAGACGGGGAACAAGCCATTAGATCTCGCATGTAAACCGCGCAACGTCAGCGAGTCATTTCCCATGATCAGATAGCGCTGTACCAAGTTCTCGAGCTCTCGCAGATTGCCGGGCCATTCGTAGTCCTGACATACCTCGACGAGGGCTGTTGAAAAAGGTTTTGGCGCGCGCCCGTGCTGTGCCGCGAGCCGGTCCATATATCGCGCGAGCAGCAGTGGAATATCCTCTTTACGTTCACGCAATGGGGGCAGTTCAATGGTGAAGGCGCCAAGTACGAAGAACAGGTCCTCGCGCAGTTTTCTATCGCGAATTGCTTGCTCAATGTCCACATGATTGGTCGCCATCATGCGAACGTCGACAGCGATTTTCGAACTGCCGCCTTTCCGGAAGAATTCTCCGCTCTGCACCACGTGCAGAATCTTTGCCTGCAATCCCAGCGGCATCCGACTTATCTCTTCCAACAGGACGGTCCCGTTCGCGCTGCCTTCGAACTTTCCCTTCGCTATATGGGGAATTTTGCCATTCCCGTTTTCAATGTGGCCGAACAACTCGCTATCCAGCAGTTCTTCCGGAAATCCCTCGCAGGTTATCTTTTCGAAGCTGTACTTGGAACGAGACGACAACTCGTGTATGAGCCGCGCCACGGTCTCTCTGCCTGTACCGTGCTCTCCCAAGATCAAAACCGGAACATCGAGCTGCGCTACCGATTCGATCTGCCGCCTAATCTTCTGCATGGCTCGGGACGTGCTGACAAATGCATGCCCCGAAATCTTCTCTCCTCCGGAGTGCTTCTCCTTTATGGAGGATATGTGCCCCAGATCGCGTTCTAGTACTGTATCCAATTTCGCTGGTTTGATTGGTCTGGTGATGTAATCCACGATCGCAGCCTTTGCGCTTCCCTTAATTGCTCGTGGTCGCTAACCTTGCGAGGGCGATTATTGATGTTCGGTTTCGACTACCTACAACGCAAAACTTAGAAACGTCTGCTTTGGCATATAGAGCACAGAAGGGGATAGTTAAGAGACCAATTGGAAATAGCCACAAGGTGTTCGGTGGTTTTAAACAACGTCAACGTGATAGCCTTCGATTCGAACAGCTAACGATCTCTGGATGCGGTCGATGGCTACCACCAGCCCTTTGTGTCCGTTGAAAGCGGTAAGAATACCTTCGACTCCATCGAGAGAGCCTCCGCGGACCCGCACTCGCTGACCGATCCTCAGAAAAGGATGAGCTATGCAAGGAATATCGTTCGCAAGCAGTTTTTGAACATTTTCGATTTGCTCATCTGGAATCGAAATGGGCTCGCCCCTCATTGTGATAAAGCCCGCAACTCCTCGCGCGAAGAGAACAGCTCTTCGCAGTTGGGAGGACATGGCGGCGCGTACAAACAGGTATCCAGGAAATAATGGGACCTCCACCTTGCGGCGTCGATCACTCCAGCGGTGGATTTCGGTAACAGAAGGGAGAAAGCTGGTCACCCCTTGACATTCGAGCTCGTGGGCAACGAATCTCTCGTGCCGGGACATGGTTTTTACTGCGTACCAGTTTATGACTGCTCGCAAGGCGGATGGTCTTGCCAGATCGGGAATTTGTATTGCAGTGCTCACAGCTTCGCCCTCTGAGTCACACCCACGAGGAGTGTGCTTTTGAATTCGTCACCGCAATGCTCACTGGATCGAGCCGAAAAATCGCTCAAGGGGGAGTTGAGCAAGCAGAGAGTATTGGAGTTTGCAATGCGGTGCAAGAAACCGAACTTCCTGGTGAACTTAGGACCTAGCCGTCTGCGGAACTCTGACCTCACGATTAAGGATGGAGGCTCTGAGAATAATGGATCATTACGCCAGAGAAGAACTTCTCCAGCAGGGGACGATGGTGCGAGGTCATTCGTCTTTCTCGAACAGCAAAATACAATTCCTTCTGAATCGAGGAACCCTTAACCTTCTGATTCGCAAGCATGGTAATCAGACTGAACAGAAGTGCACAGCGAAGACGTCCTATTGCTGCCGCAAGCCAACCCCAAAGTAGAATTTGCGGAAGATAACAGCGACTTTTGCTTTCGCCGATTGAGGGGTTCGCATTATTTTAATTCGGATCATCTGTGAAGGACTTTGCATGCAACATCTCTCATACTCGAACATCTCCTACATCGTGGCGGTAAAGTCGTGGTAGCCCAGTCACTCGCTGTCACGCCCCAGAAGGCAGTAGAGCAGTTCTACGCTGAGTTTGACTCCCACAAGTGCCGTCCCAGAGAGACAGAACGGGAGGCAATCCGGGCAGATGCGGCGTAAATGCTTGGCTCCTTTGCGAGTGTTCCACTGGCGTCATTCTGGCATAGCCGACAAGTAGTCTTCCGTCGGCGCTACTCGCGAAACGAATCGCTGGCAGACCGGCTATTTCAATCTCACAATCCAAACGTCTGAGCGCGGCTTGCCATCGACGTCGATCCCCAGCTGTGCATCCCAGTCCGACGTAAACAAGAAAAAACGCCCATCCCGGGAGATGTTGCCCAGAGGCTGTGTATTGAAGTAGGGAGCGATGTATCTCGCGCGATTATGGGCGAAGCGCCAGACGGTGGAGGCAAGCCCATCGGTTTCAACACAGAATATTTCTCCTGCAAACGGCTGATCGATGTACGAGTCGCCATCGTAGCTATACGTGGAACCGCAAACCGGAGTGCTATCGTTAATGTCTACATTGCTCCAGGTGAAGTGTTGAGGCTGACCCCAGTTATGAGGCGCAGGAAGGGGATAAACCAATTGGGTGATTTGAGCAATGTTGTTCAGAGGCCGCTTCGCTACTTGCATGTCGTCGACAACCCCGGGACCACTTACGTAACTGTTGTATCCCACTACCCCGTAGCCCCCGCATTGCAGGTCCGTTCCGTATTTGCAAGGTGTTACCTTCAGCGTCGCTAGGTCCCACACGTAGAATCCCACCCAATTCACCAAGATCCGGACATATCTCCCATTCCGGGATAAATACGCATGACGGATCAAAAAACGGTCGTTAGTCGAAGCGGTGCCCGCGGTACCCCATTTCCCACCGATTTCTCCGGTTTCCGTGTTGTACCATCGACAACCAAGTTTCTTGTCATAGACGACAACAAACATATGCTTGCTCTGCTGCGATCCACCCAGGGAGATCGACATGCGGCTATCATTAAGTGAAAGGGTCACGTCATCATCGCTCACCACTCCGGGACCAGCAACAAGCGGCGGATTGGTGCCACATGTTCTCGTGTCAATGATGGGAGTAGCTACCCCGCTTGGGAAGGCATAGCTGGTGATGGTCAAGGGCGTTTTGTTGGTGGTTCCATAAATGAGATCCGGGCTGACGAAACTGAACGTACCAGAGCGGAGCGGCAGAAGAAGCGGTTTTCCTGGGATTGCATGTGCCGGAGAGCTGATCCTCATTGCGGCAGGGTCAAAATTGAAAACTAACATCCGGCTGCCCTTTCCCAAGACATAAAACTTCCTGGTGTCCATACTCCAGGCATTCGACTGTCCGCTTCCTTCAGTCTGCAAGAATGTACCGGGATAGATGAAGTTAGTCGTCTCGTCAGTTGCGCGAATCATGGACGATCCAAAATCAGGATCGGTGAACACTACATTCCGGTGAGGAGGAAGCATCGGGCTCTCCTGGTGAATTAACCTGTCCGTGACCGCGTTCGGATAAGGCTGAGGACTTTGTGCCGAGGTGCTACATGCAAGAATCGTAACCGTCATCAACAAACGCCCCATCAAGTTACGCGCCATGCCTTTCATCGTTTCCCCCCATCTCAAATTGTTAGTCGCAAAGTTTCCTGTGGTGGCATCCCGGATACACATGAATTCAAAACGAGGTTCCCCCTCGGCTTGCTATGCAGAGTTTCTTATCTTCGCGAGAAACTTGACTCAATAGGCCGGGGATAAGGACTAATTCGTGGGAATCACGGACAGCCTTCTTAAAGAAAAGACGGATGAATTCTGGACCCACTAAGAACGTCTGTCAAGGATTTAGTTGGGCTATAAAACCCCTCTCAGTCCGTAACAACATCTTCGTGGGACGAGACTGAGCGCTTTTGAAGCACACTGCAATTTTGACAGGCTCCGATATAAGGAGCACAATCATACCAATCCAGTCAGGGTTAAAGTCTGTGGTCCGGTTACCGATCGCCTGATCAGGCTCATCCCCTAGCATCAATTTTCCAGCCGTGGAGAAAATCCATTCGGAGGAATTGCCATGACCGATCTTATCTTTAAACTCTGGACAGACGATAACGGCCAAGACATCGCGGAATACGCCGTGATGTTGGCCGTGATTTTGGTAATCGTGGTTGGTACCATTCGTCTGATCGGCTCGAATGCGAACACTGTGTTCTCGTCTGCGGCCAGCTCGATTCAGTAGAAGAACTGCCCGAGTCATAACGCTATATCAAGACCGCAATCGCCACAGACGATTACGCTTGCAGCCTCAAGCTGTTCGTTTTTGGTGGCGAACTTTCCGCCCCTTGGTAATTATTCTTCTCTTCTCGGGAACTACTCGTTCGACGATGACCTCAGTTGGAGCCGCGCGCTCAACCACCACCTCTTTGACAGGTACTTCTAGAGCGAAGAGCCGAGCCATGTATTCGTCCTTGCATTCCATGGAACAGAAGTGAACGGCCAATGGATGTACAGCACTTGTCCTATCCCAGTCTGATTGGATTGTGACTTCCCGGCGAGCCGAGGTAACGCCTACCGCCTCCGCCGCAAGGCCCACGAGCCATACTTCACCTGCACCTTTTACGGCTGAACAAGTATCGCAGACATACTGAATCATTGGAACACCTCGATGCAGTTCGATGCGTTTTGATTCGTAGGAGGCTACTACGTAGGGTTGCGACGGTCGCAGATATTCAGAGTACGTTCAAGATCAGTCGCCAGATCCGAAAAAGACCGCATCAAAAATAGGGTGTTTCTTTAGAGCGGGGGCGGGATGCTCAGGGTCGACGGCGCTCAGTCTCTGCCGACGCGCCAGCGCGAGTGCCGTGAAACAGGACGGAGAGGACCACAAAAAGCCCTGCCAGGGAAATTGCCGCTAGCAGATCAGAGATTACGATGAATAGATCTCGCACGGCCGTGATGGTCAAAGCCTGCGCATCGTATCGCAGCAGGCTGTTTCCTGACAAGTAAAACCTCAGATGCTACCGCACTCGGTGATCGTAGCGGCGCCCGCCTGCACCAAATGATTTCTGTCTACGAACTACTTCTTCACCAGATTTGAAGATCCCGAGGTTACGGCAGAGGTTAAAGCAGCCAAAGACCATACCGCGGGTGGTGAACATTGCTGCAAATTGGGACCTGTGTGATTTGGCTGCAGCGGGAACCCAAAAACCTAGAGTTAAAAGCATGGATCGTCGACCGATCATTACGGAGTTCGAACATGCTTTGCGAGTGGTCAAGCACCTCCGTAATCTCCTTTTGTTATCGATTGCATCACATACTTGCCTTCGCATGGCAAACCTCCCCCAAGTCCTCGTCCTCGCGTCCCGACGCCCTACGCGAGTACATCTGGCAAACCCCACCCCTGCCGTTCTTCGATTCCAGGATGGGAGCCGCTTGGCCGGCAATTTGCAGATTATTCCTATAGCTGGCGGTTTGCTGCGTTTGTCTCAACCTCTGGATACAAACACCCGAGCTAGTTTGATGTTCCTTACTGACGGAGGACCGGTGCTCGGGAAGGCAGAAATGTTGAGTCCCCTGTCTCGCACCCAGCAGGCATTTCGGTTCATTGCGCTTGATCAAAACAATCAGCGCAATTTACAGCTCGGGATCCAGTCGCTTTTGAACCACAACTTCAATGAAGAGCAATGGATTGCGAAGTATCGATCGGCACTAACTCATCAGGCGCCACCACCAAGAGTCCTGAAGATCATCCTTGGATCGGTCGCTTTCGGAATACTAGTTGTGCTCAGCGCGGCACACTTTCTTAATCTTGAATTACTGAAATGAGCACGCCTGCCACGAACACCCGCCGCTGGCAACGTCATCCGACGATGGATCTGCCGGTCCGCATCCTGCCCTGCAGTCGGCTTCCCGCGATTGCGATGACTGGCCGAGGTACTGAATTGAGTCAGGGCGGGATGACTCTATTTACCGGAGTTGATCTGGAGCCCGAGGATCTTCTCGAGGTTGAATTCCGGATTCCGGATCCTTTAAGAGTTATGGCAACGGTTCGCAATCGTAGTGGCTATTATTTCGGGTTGGAATTCCTAGCGGTATTGCCTGGACAAGCTAGCGGTTTGCCCAAGAATCGACCGTCATCCCTTCCCAAGCCACCTATTAAGATTGCCGGCAACGAAAATATTCCTGACCTCCTTTGATGAAGAAGGTATTTGCGGCTTTACATCGAAAGTCGCTAGAGATCAAGCGTGTGCAAAGGGAAATTGATGCCCTGCTCACGGCAGCCGCCCTGCTTGCTGAATAACAATCCAAAATCTCGCCATTTGATCGCTGATCCGGTGCAATTCGGCCCCTTAAAAGCGCCAACAAAACGTCGCTTGGCTGTTATAATTCGCCCGTCGATTCCGGCCCTTTCGCACGTACCTAAATCAAATCGCAACAACTTTGGAGGAAACTGTGAAAAGCGTTTGCACGCTCCTTCTCATCCTGGCCCTGTTGGCATGTATCTCGGCCGCACAGAACGCGCCGGCGCAACCCACTCAACGTACCGATGTCTACCACGTTCACTTCGCGAAAGCCTCTCTCGGCAAAGGTGCCGAGGAAGGCGACTTCCTTAAGAAACAAGATCCCAAGGCACCGATGGCGGGACACTACATTGTCCTGCGTCACCAGAGCGGCGAGGACTGGGACTATGCTGTGATCGAGCATCTCGGAACCAGTGCAACGGTGAAAGCCGCGGGCAGCCCGCCACCGACGAATGCGCGCGACCTAAACGCTTGGCATGCTGACACGTTTGTCAACGGACCTGCCTGGCCAGAGTTCGCGAAAGCTATGGGTCTGGACGATGCAGCCAAAAGCGCAGGATCGGTGTATGTGGTTTCTGTCTTTCGCGCGGCTCCCGGACATCGCGACGAACTGGAAAAGTCGCTCTCTCAGCAGCCTGCGCGTGGCGAAAATGCCGGAATCGTACTGCTGCAGCATCTTGAGGGTGGACCCTGGCACTACCTCACCATCACCCGCTATAACTCGTGGCAGGAGTTCGGAACGAGCCAGAAAACCAGCGTGGCGGATACCCTGAAACCGGACGGCGGCTGGCTCGCGGTCCGTAATCACTCCAGCTATCACAACGACACCATTACAGACCGTATCGCCCCCTAGCCGTTCGAATAACCAATTGCTCCTTGCGGTCACGCATTGCATAATGAGCCCGGTCTGGGAGCTGGGCTTTTTGTGTGCGCAAAACAGTCCAGATAGTCCCACAAACATGTGTATTGGGAACGCTGAAAGTGGAACTTAGCGGTCTTTTGCAATCAGTGGATTGCGATTGTCTCGCGAAAGTGGTTTTTGGAACACCTGACTTGCGAACTGTCGGGGGAGGTAAGTGCAAGTCACCGCTTTCTCGTACAGTGCAGTTTTAATGCCAACGAGTTGGCGGAATGGCTCGTCATATCACATTCATGGCAGATTCGTGCATGTTGAGCTTCCAGCGACACGCCGGATTTACGGTCTATCTGCGTTCTTGCCCAGAGCGGAGCTTACGTTCGATGGTCGTGACCAGAGAATCAAGGTCAGCAGGCTTCACGAAATACGTGGTGTAGGGTTGCGGAGGAGTGAGCAAGCAGAACAGGTACAGCGCTCCAGAAGATTGGAGCGAATTAAGGTTTTTGTCCGAAACTCATTCCCTTCTGCCAACGGGGAAACCGACTAGAGCCGGGAAATGAAATCAGCTTAGCGCGAGTTTCACGCCGGAAAAATAGACTGAACAGGCGACCCATGATGCGTTTCATTTTTGTCATCTCTCAGCGGAATAGCTCACCCAAACTAGGTAGACGAAGCCAATAATGGAGAGAGCCAGAAGAAGAATTGACCCTGCGAACCACCAATCCATTTTCGGCTTCTCCGGCACGAACAAATGCTATCTTCGGTGCGCCTCAGCTGACAGGTTACGCTCGTAATGCACTCCTGCCGGGCGAACTTTGAACATGAGACATAGCTAGCCTCGACATCCTTGCATGGCTTGAGGGCGAGCCGGTGGAGAGGATTAATAAGAAGATCGGGATTAGCAGAGGCTGAGCCATTTGACACCCGCACGCTTCAGGCGTAGTCTCCGGTCCGGATACTCGCTGTGTGAACAGCGAGGATTCTCGAACTGTTCATTTGAGCCCAGCCTCTCTTTTTCAGTTCTTGAAGAATATCGCGAGTGTCGACGTAAACGGCGACATGACGTTAAACCAAGTTGGCCCCATCCCCAGGAGGCAAACGTGGCTACTCAAGAACCCAGGACTCCGCCTTTTCCCGCTCAAGTTCCGCCCGAGCGGATCACGCAAAACGAAAACACCTGCCCGCACGGAACACCAGCCTGTCCAGTCTGTATTGCTACGGATGAGCTCTTGCGCATCGTACATGCAGAGAGGCCGGCATTCGGTTTCTTTGGGAGAGTTCGATGACGCGCTGATGACAAAAATCTTCGGCGATTGAAGTTTTTTGCCCGTTA